>Ga0214542_1001242_pt1 | contig 51697 bp, 33 predicted proteins | sample CNSS1metaG_FD_160096 | JGI IMG/M metagenome (GOLD analysis project Ga0214542, IMG submission 160096) | Root nodule microbial communities from cowpea collected in UCLA plant growth center, Los Angeles, California, USA - CNSS1 | ecosystem: Host-associated > Plants > Roots > Nodule | place: USA... | reverse complement strand
ATTTATATATATATATATATATATATATATATATATATATATATATATATATATATATATATATATATATATATATATATATATATAATCACACAAGCAGTTGACATTAAACTCAATTATCTAGATACATGCATCTAACATCAGATCCCCTAGCGGCTTATAAATCCCTTTCGCGCCTAGAACCTGATCAAGTTTAGAGACTAGGACCTCTTGCTACTCTTCACGACATAACTCATTCGACTCTATTTGAGTGTGAATGGTTATTAGAGTTTTAGGATACCAACCAATAATGAATCCTTATGCCGATGCATACACTAAAACCTTCACACGGAATTTCTCCTTGAAATTCTTTAAACATTATAACTTTGCATGCTCACAATATTTCATACCAATTATCATCTTATATACCCACAATAACATTTTTATCTCAATTCATAGCAATAAGGACTATAGAATCAAGTTCAAGTATACATAGAACATCCAAAGTAACCAAAACAGCAAAATCAGGAAAACATGAAAACAGAGCAATTGATGCTATACATGAAATACATCGAAACGGTGAAAACCATTTCTCTAACCACAAACATCAAAACAAAGATCCCACCGTTCAAAATGAAGATTCACGTGTCTAGGATCAACTTTCAAAATTTCAACTTAATATGAGAGTTAACGAAGTGGTAATCTTTATTTTACCAATAAGTCGCAATGTTGAAAACCGGGTGGCGTTGAGTGCCAGAAAGTAGTGCCCAGCGCCTATGCTATTTGCACCCAATTTTGATTTCAAAATTAATTCAACCGCCTATAGATAAAAAAATAATGCGCCATGTCAAGAAAAACTATCCAAGTCATTCGAACAATGTCATGTTATCTACTATTTTGTTAAGTATTTAACGTTGTTAGTATGAGGGACCTAATTAAACAAAATTGACAAAAATTAGGATTTAATTGACTGCAAACACAAAAAGAGGACCGAATTGAATAAACCTAATGAAAATAGAGACCAAATAAGTATTTAAACCTTATAAAAGTTATTCATATTGATTTTCATAATTACTTTTTATTAAACTTTTATAATTAATGATATTTTTTTATTTTAATAATTATGATAATAATTTTTTTTTGTTTTTTATCATCTTAAAAAAATTTGACGCATATGGAAGTAGTGCATGTGTTTGGACTTGGACTTGTTTTATAAAGGAAATAGGTTTTTACTTACGTAACACTTTTCTTTTCCTTTGCTTTTCCCATCTTAGTTATGCTGCAGCAATCTTAACATATTCAAGTTTTGATGCTGTCCTTTTCTTTTCAGACATTTTTCTTCCCAATAATTGATAAATAATTTTGCTTTAACACTATGGTACCAGCTATGGAGAATAATTACAAAACTTGATGATAAAAAGCAATCTAGTATTTGCCAAAAATGGGTTATTTATGTTGGCGGGTAGTATAATTACTATGTTGTGGTTGGTAGCTACTTGTAATAATTCTTACGTTGGTGTGATGATTCTGTTACATTTGGTTTATCTGCGTGTATCTTTGTTGGTTTCATTGATGTGGATATTACAAATTCTCCCTTTAAATAAGGAGAATTGTTAAATGGCTTAATATGATCAATTTCTGAGGTTTTTGTTAGAAATCAACTGAACGATGGGAATTTTGTACTAAAATCAACTGAAGCTGCTCTTGCTGGCGTTTTCACTCCTAATAAAGCATCTCGTGCTCAGTTTCAAACATTTCCTCAAGTCCATGATTCTAGTAACACTATTTCAAATGATATGGGATGCAACTCTAATAAAGTCGTGGTAGCAAAAACCACAAAAATTCTACTAACATGTGCATCAGGATGCAGACATTGAGGTGTAATAATTATTTGTTTGTTCAGGTGTGTTGATTGTGTGCTTAAAAATTCTATAGCATATTAAGTCTTAATAATGTAATTCAAGATATGACTATTTATACTACATATAGAGTTGTTAAATTTAAAATGTTGATAATCCTAACATGATCTTTTACGATAAATAATCAAAATCAAAAGAAATGATGTTCAGTCCTTGTATGAGTAGCATTCCCCCACTAGTAACCAAAGCTGCTAAAGTTGTTTCTGGATCATCAACATAACCTGTTCCAACACAGTCCATGCATGGTGTAAGAAAACTACAATAATTTAGTAATAATAATAATAACAATAGTAATTCAATTTTATAAATCAAATTAAATTCATTCTCTTTATTTATTAATCATTCATCTGGTTTATTTATAAGTAAACCCATTAGATTTATCTATTATAAAAGTATAAAGAAATTGATAGATAAACTATTGAAATTTAATTGTAAGCATCACATTTCAAGATACTAATTAAAATAATAAAATGTTACTTTTAAAATTAATTAAATACTAGTATTCTTTTTATATTCAAAAAATGAATGCACACGAGTTTCTCCACCTTTAGTTCCTAGCAAATGAAATACAAATTAAGAGTGTCACTGAACATAAGTAATATATAATTAGCTTATAATTAGCTTGAACTTGCATGATTGGAGCAACTTGGTGAGACTTATAATTAGCTTAAACTTGTTAACTCTAGTTAACTTGTTAATTATTCAATAAAACCTGTTAATTTATGCAACTACCTAAAAAAAGAGACTGTATCAATAACACTCCTTAATAGCATAGTATGGCGCAAGCAAAAGATCCATTTCCCTGAGTGGTAGAAGTATAACCACCTCAGTTTAATATTGTTAGAAGAACACATTACTCTGCAAGAGAAAAAAGATTAAGAACCAAAATTGCAAATATATCCTCCAGATAACCTATTACTGATAAGACCTTCCTCTCTAAAACTAGTGATTATTTGATTCCATAGTTGTGCAAATCTCGAAGCTTCTTTACCTTTATTATTAGGGATCTGTATCAATAAGCCAATGCAAATTTAATTAAATGATGTTTAAATTCTTTAATCATCTAAAAAGGTGAAAAATATTTAACCTGATCAAATCTGCGAGAGAAAGTGTCTTTTAATCCTTTTTTCTTCGGCTCATTCTTTTCCTCTGGGATTAAACACGCATTGAAGGCACCAAGCAATGAATCAAAACGAGATCTAAGCATTCCTAGTGTCCTTATCTAACATCAATACACAAAGTTAGAACAAGAAAACCAGATATAAGTTCAGCATAAATGAGGGAATAATCTGGAGGCTATACAAATTCTTAGATAAATAAACCATTCATAAATTTAAAATCCCTAAAACTTTTTGAAAATGGCTTAGTTTATGAATCAGAAGATTATGAATCGACTGCATTTCACAATGTAGCACAATACCTACATATATCAGCAACTGCAATATATCAACTCATTAGACTATAATGATTGAGCTACTATCATAACTTTCTGGATAAAAAAATTACTAAGTAAACAAAAATAAACTTAATATGGCAAAGAAGTCCTAAAATTTCCGGGAATCATTGTATCTAATTCTCTAAACTTATCAAACGGTCATTTTAATTCCTAAATATATGTTAATATCTCATTTAAGTCACACTTTTAATTTATATTTTGAACTAATATGATTGACAAATTGCACTTTCCCAAACTTGTTCAGAATTTCTTGAGCTTCCGGGCTAAAGTGACTAGTTTATGCACTTCTAGAAACTAAAATGGTGAGTTACTGCAAGTTGAACATCTCAATTCAACTAACATAAATAGTAAACACTTAGTATATGCCATTTACATTTTGGCAAATTAAAAAAAAACAACTCAAAATTTCGATTAATGACAAAATCAACGAAAGTAATAAAGTAGGGCAAGAGTTTGAAAGAAAGAGAGAAAGAAAGTAGGGAGGGAGGGGTGAGACCTTGGCATCGCAGTAATTGATGATGAATTTGCCAGTTCCTTCCTGGAGAACAACGTGAGCGATGACACGTTTATGGCGACCAGTTCCTATGATTATCTGCGCGGCAAATCTACCAAGAACCCTCAATTTGATGAACTTCTTGAGGTCTTTGATTTCCGGTTCGACGACCGCAGTGGCAGAGTCGACGAGGAAAGGGGCTTTAGGGAAGTGTGATAGGGAGAAGGTTGTGGCGAAGGAGAGAGAGTGTTGGGTCTCCGAGAAATGTGAGAAGAAAAAGAGTGAAGAGAGGAAACTGGTGAGGGTAGAACTGCTGCTTACTTTTTTATTTATTTAGGAGCAAAAAGTTTAAGTTAAAATATGGTCCTTGTTTTGGTTCAGAAATTTTAAATTGGTCTTCGTATTTTTATTAATCTCAATTTCGTCCTCATTTTTTTAAATGTGTATTAAATCATCCCTTTCCGTTATCAGTTGGCAAATGACGTTTATATGTGATGATGTGGCTGTAATGTGTATTCTTACGTGTCATTGAGTTGTGGTTTGGCACTGGAAACAACCGTTCTTGCTTTCTCTTTTAAGAAGAGATTATGTTCCCCTAACATATAGAGGTAAGGGTTTGAAAAAGGGTACTGAAGTTGTCTCCTCCATTTTGCTTTGTTTGCACGGGTAATGTCTCCCTCTCATTCTTGCTCGTCCTGCACTTGCAATGGTTGGAGAATGAAAAATTCTAGCGTTTCTTCTCATGGGGGGTGTGGGGAGGAGGTTCTATTTAACACCTTTTTGCTATTGCGGTGAGAAGGCAATCATGAGAATTGCTAGAACTGCTAAGAACAGGGGGGAATTTTTGGTGGATGTTGTTTTTGTATTTTGGTTTTGGAAAACCTAATTTTGCAATTGGTGGTGTTGTTTTCTCGTTGGACAGGATGGAAGTGAAGAAGTTGTTAGCTACAACTTTTTTTCATGGTGCAGTGAAAATGTAATTAAAGAAAGATGTGGTCCTAGTATGAAGAATGATGATGATAGTGATGACACTGCGACGAAGATGGTAGAAAGGGATGGGGAAAGCAAATTAATAAATATCGAGAAATCTATTATGAGTTTGGAAAAATGGGTCAAAGTGTTGTTTGTAATGGTTTGTTTGTTGTATGTATTAAACATATTCCTATTCACAATGTATTAAACTTGTTGATGTAATGATTCGAAATAAATGTGAAAGTTTCAGCATTGTGTTTGGAATGTAATGAGTTTTGTGAAGCATTTTGATTTTGGTAGTGAAATATGGAATGAATATATTGGAATATATTGTGTTGACTCATGATATGAAGTGAACCTAATTGAATAGGAAATCACACCAAATGTGATATAAAACATTAATTTGGGGTCATCAATTAAATGGTACAGAACATGGATTATCACACAGATCCATCCATTGATGACTTAAACACCATTAACATGGCAGGGAAGAAGAACATAGTTGAAAGAAATTATAAAGCTTCAACATACAGTAGAATCATTGCACACAATATATTGAGTCAAAGTAAGAAATGATAATTTATATCCACTGTCAAAGTTTATCACAATAAAAGTTGATCACGGCCAGAGCAGAAATTGTTCAAAATACATTAAAGTGGACTGCCAAAAAAGACTACATGGTTATTCCTATCAAACACCCAAAAAGACTACATAGCTACGAGTCTTAAATTAACAAAAGTTTCAACAACAACTACAAAGCATATTGAAATCTATTTATTAGAAATGATTGGGGCTTCCAAACACGTCCCCTTCTAGCCTGGAGTTTGTTCCTCATTGGTTGGACAAATTGGTTGCTTGATGCACATTGAGATTGACCTTGAGATGGTTGGGACTTATTGGCTGCAGGGCCAGTTTGTATGGTTGTTGTTGGTGGGCCAGTTTGTGTGGTCGCTGTTGGTGGGCCAGTTTGCTGTGATGGGGCTGATGCTGCTAGGCTAGTTTACTGTGATGGGTGTTGTTGTTGTGATGGGCCAGTTTCCTGTGATGAATGTTGTTGTTGATGGGTCTGATGTTGTTGTTGGGCCAATTTGCTGTGATGGGTGTTGTTGCTGTGATGGGCCTGATGTTGTTGTTGGGCCAGTTTGTTGTGATGGGCCTGATGCTGCTGTTGGCACAAATGATTGACTTGGTGGTCACACTGGTTTTTTAGGACAAGCAGTTCTTTTGTGACCAATTTCCCTGCACATAACACACCTTTTGCGAATTCCTCCTTTTCGTAATGCGGTGTCATCCTTTTTCAGCTCCTAAGGTTCCAATCTTCTTTTCTTTTTAGGTCTTCCAGGCATAATTCTTTTGGTTGGGGGTAGGACATCATGATATGCTGTAACTTCCCACACCTGTTGACCATTAATAGGGTAAACTACTGAGTTATACGTCTCCTCGTAGGTTGACTTCCTGAACCAATGGGCTATGAAATCCTATCCTTTCATATTCAAAAATTTCATGGCAGAAAGTGCGTGGCAACAAGGAAGTCCACTTATGCTCCATTTCTTGCATGTGCACTCCATGTCAATATTCACCACAAATTGTTCCCCTAGATTTGAAGCATGCCTCACTTCAAACAATTTCTCGGCTGACCATCTGTGTGTAATACAACAAAAATATAATTACGAAATCTCAAATCTGTTAAGCTTGCTGACATAAATATATTCAACACCTAATTTTGTCCGGGTGAACGTATTTGTTTTGTTAAATTAAAAAAAATTAAAAATATGTTAGGTTTTTAACTTTAATTCTACCACGAAAAAAAAGAAAAAAAAAGAAAAAGGAAAAAAAAAGAAAAAGAAGGGAGAATATAATTTGTTTTTAATTATCACACCCTTTTCATGAGAAATGTTTTATACATATTTTCACCCCCATTGTTTGCTATTTACACTCTTGACATGACATGTCAAAAAAGGACGTTTTATAATTTCTGTTTTTAGATAAGGGTATAATATTAGGAGCAATATTTTTTATAATAATTTGAATAAATATCTTGCCTTTACGCTTATGTGATGTGTCTCATTGATTTGTCGGTCAGAGAATATATTATTTTAAAAATTAGAAGCAAATATTCCCGATAATAATGCTTTTAGGGAATGATAAGATTTTAATAATTGGAAGAAAATATTCCTGGTAATAATTAGAATCAATTATATGAATAATATGTTATTATTTGATCAAGATCTTTATGTGACAAAAAATATGATTCTAATAATTACAAGCAATATTTCGTTAATAATTATAATCAATATCTTGGATACTATGCGACCATTTAATTTCTATAATATGTTGCATCATGACCAATTTCATCCTCATATATTTTATTATAATTAAAGACTAGGATTTCAGTGGTACCCAAGGTGTCTATATAAGCACAAAACTTCTCAAATGCAAGACACAGAGACAAAAATTTGAAAACCCCTATCTTTTTTTATTACCAGAGCACACACGCAAAAGGGATCACCTTAAGATAAATTCTCTTTGCTGCTAATGTTATTCATGTACTGCTTAGATTCTCTTATAATATCACATGTATGACCGATTGACATGTTGTATGACTAAATGTGTTTGGGGGTCTGGGGTCCAGATGTTAGATGATCTTGGGTTTGGGTTTGTCATTGATATGCTCAACCCTTCTCTTTCCTTCTATTTGGAATGTCATTATCTTGATAATTAAAAAGGTTTTTTTCGTAGGCTTTAATTCTCTCTAAAAAAATAATATATAAAAATAAATAAAAAATTATATTATTTCTTTGATATAAGTATTATTTCTCTGACTTGCTTGCTAATCAAAACACTCTTTCGTAGGCTTTTAATTCTTTTTTCTTAAAAAAAATTAATAATAATAAAAATAAAAATTATAAAATTATATTTAGTAATGTCAAGTATGGGATTTGTTTGATAACTAAATCTTTTATCATGTAGAATCTCGGGTTCTATTTATATAAATAAAATATATATATATATATATATATATATATATATATCTAAAATAAAAAAATAATAATAAACCAAACAACAAATATTTGTATAAAGAACTACGTTATTCCTGATTTTCCAAATGGAAATACGTAGGAGCGAGGTACAATCCTTGCGGGCCAAAAAAGTAAAAAATAATTTTGTTGAAATTATTAAACCCTAGGGTAGAAGACAATTGCTATATCTGTCTGGGAATTTTCGGGTTATTTTGCATGTGTGGATTTGGGTAGTCTTAGGTTACTCCCTTCACACATTACACATGGTAGGCTAGTGCATTCATTTTAATATTGGGGTCCTATACCCGGACCTGAGTTAGCCGTAAGGAGTGGAGGTCCAGCAATTGTTATGCTAGATCTCAGATCTAATTGATTGTTAGGAAGACTTCATATAGAGTTTGCTTCCTCTTGACATGCCACATCTATTAGGTCGCCTATCGTTGTGCATTATGTCCTGAGGTTGACTTTAGCTCTAGAGGCCTGCGAGATAATTTAGAGTTCTCCTTGGAAGAATCATATGAAAGTCCATAGATCCAAAATAGGTTTTCTCCACACCTAATAGGACACAAAGTGAGAGCATGTTTTATACCTCCATATCCCTCAGTTCTATTGTTATTGATGATACTATGTAATTAATTTTCAAATTTATCATCTTTGCATCAATATATTATATGAATAAGAACCAAGCATGCATTGCATCTCACATTAGACTTAGGCATGTCATTTATATTGCATATAATTCATGTTTTATTGAGAGCATGATTATTTTACCAGCATTTCATGTGGATGAACGCCTCTTAAGGCACGAACATACACTGCATAAGTTATTTGCATATCATGCATGTTTTTTATAAATGCATCACAATTTTCATTAGCATTTCGTGTTGTGAATAAGTACCCTGTGGGGCACATATATCATTTGCATTAAGCATTCAATTTTCATTCATAATCTGATGTACATAGTTTCATACACATAGCATAATTATTGAATTAATGTTGTCTAATGCATTTGTAGGTTAATATTGTTTGTATACACATAGTGAGTGTCCTTAGCCTAGCTTTGTCTAGCCCTCAAGCCTAGCTTTTTCTAGCCTCCAAGCCTAGTTTATCTGGCCACCCGAAGCCCAGTTTTATCTAGCCTCTAAGCCCAGTTTCACACTGACCCCTTAAGCCTAGTTTCATTTGGCCACCTTAAGCCCAATTTAGTTTGGCCTAAGCCCAGTTTCGCACTGGCCCCTTAAGCCCAGTTTTATCTGGCCCCTCAAGCCTAGTTTAGTCTGGCCTAAGCCCAGTTTAGTCTGGCCCAAGCCCAGTTTTGCACTGGTCCCTCAAGTCTAGTTTCATCCGGCCACCCCAAGCCTAGCTTTATCTAGCCCTCAAGCTAACTTTGTCCGGCCCAAGCCCAGTTTATCTTGCCACCAAGCTTAGTTTTGTATATCCCAAGCCTAGTTTTGCATTGGCCCCTCAAGCCCAGTTTTATCTGGCCTCTAGTGCCTAGTTTAGTCTGGCCCAAGCCCAATTTCGCACTAGCCCCTAAAGCCCAGTTTCATCCGGCCACCCCAAGCCTAACTTTGTCTAACCCTCAAACCTAGCTTTGTCTGGCCCAAGTCCAGTTTATATGGCCACCAAGCTCAATTTTGTATAGCCCTCAAGCCCAGATTTGTCTGGCCCAAGCCTAGTTTATCTAGCCACCAAGCTTAGTTTTGTATAACTCTCAAGCCTAGTTTTGTCTAGCCCTCAAGCCTAGCCTTACCTTGTTTTTGGTATTAGTCAAGGTTTCTACACCTTTCTGTGTTGCCAAGGTTTCCACACTTTGTTTTTGTGCTAGTCAAAGTTTTCACACATTGCCATCATTTTTTACACATTATATTTTACGTTAAACAAGGTTCCCATACCAATTCATCTGAGTCATCTATTTTGCTTCATGTATATAACTTGGGGCAACTTTTTTAGTTTCATATTATACACTTATCACATTATTTGTCAAGAACAAATATGAGTCTCTTTCTTTCATGCATTCACAGAATTCAATTTGACTATCACATGTAAATTTCATATTAGGACCTTCTTTATCGAATGGTTACAAACTTTCATTTCAATATCGACCATCTACGAGGCAATGGTCGAGTTTAGGTTTTCTTTTGGTATATCGGCCCTCTGTGAGGCAATGGTCAAGTTTAGGTTTTCTTTTGGTATATCGGTCGTCTGTAAGGCAATGGTCAAGTTTAGGTTTTCTTTTCGTATATCAACCCTCTGCGAGGCAATGGTCGAGTTCAGGTTTTCTTTTGGTACATCGAGGCCCTCTATGCGGCAATGGTCATCGGTCTCTTTAAATCAAGGCCCTCTACAAGATAATGGTCATTGCTTTCTTATGTTACATCGGGACCCTCTACATGGTAATGGTCACTGAGTTCCTCTCTTTCGGATGGAGACCCTCTCCTTGGATGTTGTCATGTCTATATTTAAATATGTTTGACTCTTTTTCACTTATTTTATTTTTCGTCTATATTTCTTTTTGAAACCCGAATGAAATTAGTGTTTTTATCTTTACTTATCTTTTACTACGATAATATGAAAATTTCACTTTCATCTTATCTAGTAAAATCTAAGTAAAGAGGGGCAGCTGTCAACACCTAATTTCGTCCAAGAGAATGCATTTGTTTTCTTAAATAAAAATAAATAAAAAATTATATTATTTCTTTGATATAAGTATTGCATACCGTGTCAAGTCTCGGACTTGCTTGGTAATCAAAACACTCCTTCGTAGGCTTTTAATTCTTTTTTCTTAAAAAAAAATTAATAACAATAAAAAATAAAAATTATAAAATTATTTTTAATATCATATCAAGTCTGGGATTTGCTTGATAACTAAATCTTTTATCATGTAGAATCTTAGATTCTATTGATATTAATAATATATATATATATATATATATACATATATGTATATATGTGTATATATACATATATGTATATATACACATATATACATATATGTATATATACACATATATACATATATGTATATATATACATATATATATCTAAAATAAATAAAAATAATAATAATAATATCAAACAACAAATATTTGTATAAAGAACTGTGTTATCCCTGATTTTCCAAATGGAAATACGTAGGAGCGAGGTACAATATAGAGTGCTTTAGTTTTTGAATCCTTCCCAAGATCTTTAACAGAAAGGAAGAGATTTGGATAACAATAATATACATATCTCTGGGAGGAGAACAAAAGAAAAAAAAAGGAGGACGCATCTCTGAAAAAAAAGAGAGAGAAGGAAATATGGGGAAAGAGCAACAAAAATCCAACAACAAGCAACACAAGAACGAGGCTACTAGAGTTAAGCACAACTAAATTCTTGAAATACATGGATGAATGTGAAACTGTATGGTCTTTGAATGAATGATGTTGTGTTGTGTAATGCTTGCCATGCTTGATTTGTTATTGATTCATGATAATGATGTTGTGCTCGAGTTGTTGTTGCTTGAGTGTTTGAGAGCATAACCCACAATGATCATTTTATGCACATCACATTCCATTGCTCACACCAACATTTTCGCCAATTTTCGCCAACCATATTCGACCAATACATTTCCTTATTCTCCATTCTTCTTCCCCAATGAAACAGCCAACACCTGAAATTAAAAAAACACAAAGAAACATGACAGGACTCAGCATGTTCCATTCAACTACCTCGCTCTCAATCTCACTCTCAACCTCAACTTCATGCCCTCACCTCCTCCCTCGACAACCTTCATCACCTGCCTTGCATTCATCTCCCTTTGTTCATACATAGACACCCACGCACCCAAAGTAGTGGCCCTTTTCAAAACCCACTTTTTCATCATCACCTCCCCTCAACATCATGGTACCACTTCAACCTGCAAATAAGCAAAACGCACACACATAACAACATATTCACGTCCTCTCTATCATTGAAATCACCCAACCCAAGACTATCTTCTCCCTTTGGCTAGCATGTCCCTTTTTCCCTCCTATTCAAATTCCATCATCCATCTTTATACTATCATTTAAAAACACAACACTACATATCTCACAACCCATAATAAATAAAGAAAAAATAGAGAGGAAGGAAGAACTGCCTTGCATTCATCTCCCTTTGTTCACACATAGACACCCACGCACCCAAAGCAGTGGCCCTTTTCAAAACCCATTTTTTCATCATCACCTCCCCTCAACATCACGGTACCACTTCAACCTGCAAATAAGCAAAACGCACACACATAACAGCATATTCACGTCCTCTCCATCATTGAAATCACCCAACCCGAGACTATCTTCTCTCTTTGGCTAGCACGTCCCTTTTTCCCTTCTATTCAGATTCCATCATCCATCTTTATACTATCATTTAAAAACACCACACTGCATATCTCACAATCCACAATAAATAAAGAAAAAATAGAGAGGAAGGAAGAACTGCCGACGGCATCGTCGCCAGCGAGTCGGAGTTTGAGCGAGTATAACGGCAATGACTTTTGGTTGCAGTTGGGAGCGCAATAGTGGAACACGGTGGTGTGGATTCCAGCCAGATGTGGCCCGCGTGAGAAGAAAGAGTAGGCATTTAGAGTGTCGCGAAGGGTAATCCTTGTTAGGTTCACTGCCAAAAAATTAAATCATTTTCCAAATAGTTTTCCAAATCGTTTCTCTTAAAGAACTACGTAACCCTGATTTCTTATTTTAAATGAGAATACGTAGGACCAAGGTCAATCCTTGTCAGCTCAAAAATTGAAAAAATATTTTTGTTTCCTCTTTGTTTTTTTCGTCTTATAATTTTTGGGGAAATTAACATTTTGAAAACCACATCAGCTTTAGACATTTAAATAAAGGTGACGCCCTTGGCCAGGCGTTGTATGGCATGTGAACTTTGCACGTTTAGATTTGTAAAAGCCAATTGTGCTACTGGTGGCCATGTGAACTTTAGTTGTTGTAATAAATCGATGAGGGGAGCGACGAGTGTGGCGTAGTGTCGAAAAAAACACATGTAGAACTTGGTGTGGCTGAGAAATCCCCTTAAGTCCGTGAATGAGCGTGGTTTAGGCCATTATATGATTACTTTAACTTTCTTGGGGTTAGGGGCTACTCCTTTGGGGGAAATGAGATAGCCCAAATATTGAACTTAGTGGGTTGCAAAGCTGCATTTTGACAACTTGACAAAAAAATTTATTTGTTTTTAATAACTCTAAAACAAGCTACAAATTTGTAACTTGGTCCTCCAAGGTGGAAATATAAAATAAAATATCATTAAAGAAAACAAGAATAAACCGCCTTAGATGTGGTCGAAGTAGATCATTCATAGCTGCTTGAAAAGTAGAGGGGGTGTTAGTTAATCCAGAAGGCATTACTAAGAATTCGTACTCCTCATATGAGGTTCTAAAGGCTGTTTTGTGAGTGTCTTTGGGGACAAGCCTAATTTAGTGATACCCTGAGTATAGATCAAGCTTAATGAAAACTATAGCTGAGCCTAATTCATCAAGTAGCTCATCAATTGTGGGTATTGGGAAACAATCTCAAATTGTGGTTGTATTTAATGCTCGATAGTCTACACAAAATCTCCAAGTGGCATTTTTTTATGAGTAAGACAAGTGAGGAAAATTAGGCTCAACTATTGGGAAACAGTCTCAAACTGTGGTTGTATTTAATGCTCGATAGTCTACACAAAATCTCCAGGTGGCATTTTTTTGTATGAGTAAGACATGTGAGGAAAATGGGCTAGTGGTGGGTTTTATAAACCCTTCTACCAGCGTGTCTAAGATGAGTTTAGAAATCGTGTCCTTTTGGAAGTGGGGGTAGTGGTGTGGTCTAACATTTATAGGGCTGGTACTGAGAATGAGGAGAATTTGGTGTTCATGGGGCCTTGAGGGCGAAAGGCCTTAGGGAGCTTGAAAAATGGTTTGGTGGCATAGGAGAAGGGATTTGATAGGGAAGGGTAAGTCATAAAGTGGTGACGATGGTGTTTGGAGGTTGATCTCTAATGGGAGAGTGGGGTTAGGTTGATGTTCCATGGATAATAAGTAGAGGGAGGTCACTTCAAGTGTGAAAAGGAATTGACAGAATTAGTGATAGCTTGCTTCTATGGGGATGGGGTTGGGTTTGGCTTGTAGTGTAATGTGTTGGTCCTGGTGGGTAAAGACTATGCTGGGATAGAAAAGTCTTTTACTTTTGTTCTATTACGTACTCAATTATAATTATGTAATAGAACAAAAAGAAAAGACTATGATTATGTAATGTATTCGATTATGAGACCAAAATAATGTTATTTTAGATTTTGTTAGACTTTATTTTTCAATAATTAACATTGAGAATATTGGTTTAAAAATAAACTTAGTTTAAAAGAATATTATTTCTCCTTCTCATCAATACCTTTTTGTCTATTGATCCACGTCACAAGAATGATAGTTTAAAAGTAATATGTAATTAATTTTGGTTGGATGATAAAATAAAATTATTTGAATAGAGGAAATTTACACATAAAAAAGTAATATTAACTTGTTTTCTTTATTAAGTGCAAATTATAGTAATTTTTTTAGATGACTTTCGCATTTAGTTAGATTGTCATCGTGATTAACAATGAAGTAATGTTTCATCCGACTTTTTTCTCCATATTTTTTTTCTCGTATAAAAGTAATTATTTTATAATAAAATTAGGAATATATAGAGATTTATTTTTTTTCTGTCTCGATAGTAATAAATAATAGTTTATTTGATTAAATATTAGCATCAGTACGAATAATGTATGACTTTTTATAAGATATACATATTTGTTATTTCTTTTTTGTTCTTACACTCATTCTTATCTTAAATAATAAATATTTTTTATTTATTTAGTATTTTTATTAAAAATTATATTAACTCAAATATGTTTAAATTATAAAATTTAAATCTTATTTTCCTAATTCGATAGTGTGAAATTAAATGAAACATAAAGTTAACTTTCTTTATTTTGTGAAATAATCATTTGACAAATATTTTAATGTATACATAATGAAAACAAATACAATTTCATCTTACAATAGATAATTATAAATTTGATTTTAAAACAGAAACAAAAATATTTAAATCCCTTCTCTATTCATATATTCGTACCGTGATGTACAGAAAATAACAATAATAAAAAAGAAATTCTAATTATACTTGTGTCATCCGTATTTTTATAGTGTGTCTGGTCATAACAATTTAAATTTGGTTAAAGTTAATGTAACGGAAACAACAACATTATTTAACTTGAAAGAAAATTGAGATATAATTAAATAAAAAGTTAAATCTTTGGCTTAAATAGTTATTTAGTCCTAGTTTTGGTCGACTTTTTTTACTTTGATCCTACTTTTGAAATTGTTTTTAATTTGGTCCTACCTTTCATTATATTTTTTCAATCAACTCCTTTTCGTTAACTCTGTCTAAATCGTTAACGGAATAGTGGCCAGCGTGGTGATTTTGTGTGACGTGGACACTGTTCAGTGAGGTGTCTGTTATGTTACTGTGCTGACAATTTAATTTTAATTGCAAAATCATTTAGGTTTTAACTTGAATTAAATTGGGTTTAGGGTTGTTATTGTCGAATTGGGAATTTGGGGGTCGAATTGGGGAATTTTTCGCCGCTCTGTGATATCCTTGAATTGCCCATTTGAGATCAATTTCTGGCATCCAAGGTTTACGCTGATCTTTGTAGAATCGTTGCGGAGGGTTTAACGTGTTCATCGCGAAGGTATGTCTTGCTTTAGGGTTTGATTTGTGCTCACTATTGATTGGGTTTAGTGTTAATAATTAGGGTTTATTGACGCTTTTGTTTATGCATTCCATGGAATATTTTAATTTGTAGTTGTTTTTTTCGGTGGTGCATTGTTTATTGTCTTCGCTGGTGACCCACCATTTTTAATTCCTTGTGTTGTCGCTATCTAGGGTGGGTTTCATGGTTGGTTGTGTAAGACCCGAGAAATTAAATAATTAATTAAATAATTATTTAATATATGCGGGTAGTAGGAGTCTTTAAGGCATTTAATGCGAATTGCTATGACGTGGAAAAGTACTAACTCAAGTGGTTAAGAGTACTTGGATTATGTGAAAGGACTTGGGTTCGAGTCCTATGTATGTCATTTATGTGCTATTTAATTTATTATTATTTTAAATATGTGCTTGATCATGTCGAGTGATAATATAATCATAGAATTATATTTAATCATCATTAAACATGAATTGGTTAAATGGTTGTGTATTGAGTTGGCATTGGCATGGTCATGGTTTCAAACCTCAAAAGTGACTGAAAAACAACACATAATGGAATTTGAATGGCAATTACATTCATTTTAATGCCATTTTCATTTTTGGCCATTAACCACAATTAAGGACCATAATAAAAAGGCATTTGAGACTGGAAAATTGGAGTGTTGTAAGGAACACGAATTCTTGTTTTTATTTGTATGAAATGTATGAGAATTTGAATGCATGTACTATGCTATTTCATGTATTTTCGTATTTTCTGCAATTTTTTCAGAAATCGCCTGACGGGTGATGAATCACCGCCAGGCGACTTATCTTGTTTCTGGGTAATTGGGGGTTCTAGAGACGGAACCGCCTGGTGGCACGGGCTTAACTGCCAAGCGGTGCATGTTAGAGTACCCAGTTTTCTGGGTTTTATGAAGGGCTTAGCGGTGACGAATACCCGCTAGGCGACGCAAGCCACTTTTGGCTCGATTTTGATGTTTCACAGGTTCTGGGAGGTTTCTAATTAAGGAGAAATCGCGTTCTAATATTTATGAATGATTAAACATCGTATTTCATTGGAAATTCGTGGAATTGGGGTTTAATTGAGAAGAAGATTGCATGAAGGTTATCTTAGGGTTGATGAATTGGGGATTTCAAAAACGACACTAATCTAAATGGAAAGGGTGAATGAATTCCGGTATGGGAAGTGTTAGAGAATGAATTATAATCCTAAAAGATGGAATCGTATCCTATAGAGTCATAAATTGGTTGAACTCAGAGTTGTTGCGAAAGGGTTGAGGTCGCAGGTGCAAAGAAAAATATTGAGGTTCCTGGAATAGCAGAAACCGCCTGGCGGCACGTTGGTTACCGCCAGGCGCCATACCAGTGAGGCGTGGTGCTCTGATTGACGAAAAACGCTATTTTTCGTACTTTTCGTGGAACAGGAACCGCTCGGCGCTAGTTTCATGCCGCCAGGCGCCATCAATTTTTCTAGTCTGCGCAGTTTTCGTAAAACTGCATTTTCCGCTTTGTTAACCGTCCGATTTAGGTGAAATTTTGACAGGTAGTCCATAACATGTAGTTCTTCACTGTGAACGGTGGAGATTTGATTTGGAGTACAGTAGCTAGAGATATACGTCACGCATGATTGGTTGTTTGAATTCCCCAATAGTATGATTACTAATGGATGATTAAGTGTTCTCAAGTGCTGGTATGGCCTTGATTGGTGAATGTATATATATAAATATATAAATGTGTGATTGATGGGTATGTTTTTGGTAGTGCTTGTTGAGGCATGTTGAATATATGAACCTATATATGTTAGCTCAAATGTATGATGTTATAAGTGTGTGAATAAGGTCACTATTGATGATACCACTATGACCGAGTGTTGCATGATCATGACGGGTTTTGGGAAAGTATGGGAACATGATAATCATACTTTAAATGTAATAGAATTGCAAGGGCATGCAGAATAAGTATATAGCTTTGATTGTGTCTTATGTAGAGTATGTGAATTGTAAGCATGCAAAGGGTTGGAAAAATGAGAAGGGGAAATAAAGTATGTGTTGGAATTGACTTAAGAGGTAAGTATATATGAATTATAAAGAGAGGAATGTGTGCTTATACTTGAAAGATGCATGTGTTGTGATGTTGTAATTTGGAATATATGAATGTTTATGTTGATTTCTGGGTGTTTGAGAATTAAATGGTTGAATTCTAGGAAATGAATTAGAGTACCTAAAACCAGTAGTGTCACATTATTGGTGTAGCGCCTGGCGGTGTAGACTGAACCGCCAAGCGATAGTATGAAACAAGAATGTCTTATAAGTTGTGAAATAGAATTGCGAGGGCATGCAGAATAAGTATATAGCTTTGATTGTGTCTTATGTAGGGTATGTGAATTGTAAGCATGCAAAGGGTTGGAAAAATGAGAAGGGGAAATAAAGTATGTGTTGGAATTGACTTAAGAGGTAAGTATATATGAATTATAAAGAGAGGAATGTGTGCTTATACTTGAAAGATGCATGTGTTGTGATGTTGTAATTTGGAATATATGAATGTTTATGTTGATTTCTGGGTGTTTGAGAATTAAATGGTTGAATTCTAGGAAATGAATTAGAGTACCTAAAACCAGTAGTGTCACATTACTGGTGTAGCGCCTGGCGGTGTAGACTGAACCGCCAAGCGATAGTATGAAACAAGAATGTCTTATAAGTTGTGGCGCCCGATGGTGATGTGGAACCGCCAGGCGGTCTGTACTGCCATTTCGTTTAGCGGCGCTTCGGCTACGCTAGGCGATGGTGTAGTGGCAGGGTGCATTGTGATATGTTTTGCATGGTTTATTGTGTGGGTCCTGGTCTGAGATATGCTTGATGTTGGCATGAACGGGTATGTTCATGACTGGTGATGAACACGTGATGATATGAGCGGGGAGGTTCATATCCTATTACTCTCGTGTGGGGATACGAGCGAGGTAGGTTTGTATGTTCTGTGCTCACACTTGAGAGATGCTACGTGCGGGGAGGTATGTAGCTGGTGGATCACGTGAGTTAGACTATGAGCGGGGAGGTTCGTAGAGTTGGACCACGAGCGGACAGGTTCGTGGAAGCATTGGAATCCCTAAGACTAGCTTGAGTATGTACCTTGTATAGGGTAGTGTGCTTTGCTTGTTTTCGTTATCATGTTGTGATGTGAAACTTGGATCAGGGGATGTTGTGCCATGAGCGGGTAGGTTCAATGATGGTGGTGACACGTGATGATATGAGCGGGGAGGTTCATATCATGTTACTCTCGTGTGGGGATACGAGCGAGGTAGGTTCGTATGTTCCATGCTCACACTTGAGAGATGCTGCGTGCGGGGAGGTATGTAGCTAGTGGATCACGTGTGTTGGACTACGGGCGGGTAGGTCCGTAGATTAGGACTACGAGCGGGGAGGTTCGTAGAGCAGGACTACGAGCGGGGAGGTTCATAGAGGCAGGACCACGAGCGGGCAAGTTCGTGTGAGCATCATAAACCCTGAATCCGAGGCTAACTATTTGTGTGTTGTAAGGGTTTAAAAGCCTTGGGGATTAAGGTCTGGGCCAAGAATTAACTAGAATAAAATAGATGGGTGTATATTGACTTTTTTATTAACTTATATGTTAATTGTTTATGAACTCACCCTATTTGCTTGTGTTTGGCGATGATCGTGTAATGCGTTACACGGGAGCAGATGATGTTGCAAGTGGTACTGATGAGGCCTAGCATCGGAGAGAGGGTTATCTGGGAAAAGCTTTTACTGGAGTTTTATCATTATTGTTTTTATGAAATTTATAAATAGTGTTTTACTGATTTGTGAATTTGGATACTGTATTGGAGTTTCATAAATTATGGATTTTTGGATAACATCTGATTAATAAATGTTTTAAGATTTCCCGCGTTTTTTGGAAGCGAAGTATAATAAATGAGGTTTTTATCATATTTCTTAATTTTTATTACTTAAATTAGTAATATCCGACCGGGATGTTACAGGTTGTCGGTTTGTCGGTTGTAGATGGAGTATTTGTTCCCCATTTAAACATTGTTTACAATTTGCAGGCTTTTTTCTGTTTTTTTTGTCTTTCCAATGTCTGATGAAAGGTTTGCGGTTGTGGTCCACCACCGTGGTCACTTTGCCGAAAATGAGTGGTGTAAGTATGTCGGTGGAGAAACTACTTATTGGTCATGCGATCTTAACTGATAGAGTTATTTCGAAATATTGGGGTCTCTTAAGGAAATGGGCTATCATAGTATAAAGGAGTTGTGTTAATGTGTTGAGATGTTGTTGCACCCCTTGGATGATGACAGGGGTGCACTTAATATGCTTCATATCGCAAGGCATTATGGTGAAGTGCACATGTTTGTTGTGCATGGAGTTGATGAAGCCCAAGTAAAGGATAATATAGTGGAACCTGAAGGAGATGCTGGGAGACCTTTAAAGAGGGGTGACAATAGCAATGCTGTTAGTGAATTTAAGGTACTAGAAACTGAGATTGTAGTATGAAGATGAAGTGGTTGATAGTTTAAGAAGGTCTGCTTTTTCTGCTCTTGAAATTGTAGCTGATGATGTTATGGGTGAAGGTATTGGGCATTTGGAAGAAGAAGTGGGAGTTGAGAACGTGGGTACAGGTGAAAAAGAAGTGGGAGTTGAGGATGAGGGTAATCCAGAAGCTGATAAAGGGCTGGATGATATTGCTGAAGGTGATGACGAAAGGGATTGTGATGATGAAAGGGTTGAGGTTGAAAGTTGGATTGATTTTGATCCAGACTGTTTAGGAGATAGTGATGAAGAGGACTAGGGTTGTGGTAATGGCGGGACTGAAGGTGTAGTTGATGTAGAAATAGATGTTGATTATGGTCAAGGAAAATCTAATGAATGTTTGGTGTCAGTTGAAGTTGGTCCAAGTTCACAAGACCATGATAATGAAGACAGTGATGAGAGTGACGAAATGGTTAATGATAGTAGAGATAGAGGATTGTCTGATAATAATTGGGAGTCAGAAGAGTTGCTTAGCATTGCGGGCAGTGCGAGTGAAACAAAGCATGATGGGATTACCACCTATGGTTATTTTGGTACATTTAAGAAACTCAAGTCAATGACTGATTACAAATGGGAGGTGGGGACAACCTTCGTGGATAAGGAACAATTTGTTGATGGTGTAAGAACGTATGCTTTCATGCTGGGAGAAACTTGAAGTTTGAGAAAAAATATAAGGAAAAAGTGTGGGTTAGATGTTTAGGGGCTCAAGGCAAGTGTGATTGGTCCCTTTATTGTGGATTTCTGGTTTCATGTCAAACATGGCAGCTGAGAAAAGCTCAAGACTGTCATAGGGGCAGCAGAGAATTTAGTATAAATTTGATGAATTCAAAATGGTTGAGTAAAACCTTAGACAACACATTAATAGAAAATCCTAATTTGAAGTTAGTTGATATACGTAATAAAGCTGCAAGGAAATGGAATACAAAGGTGTCAGTTTCAATGGCTCATAGGGCAAAGCAACTGGCAGCAAAGGTGGTTGAAGGATCTTTTAAAGATCAGTATAGAAGGATTTATGATTATGCTCATGAGATAATTAGATCAAACCCCAGATCCACAATTAAAGTTAAAGTGGAAGATGTTAATGATGAGAAGATTTTCATGCCCATTTACACGTGTCTAAAGGCATGCAAGGACAATTTTGTAAGTTATCGACCCATCATAGGCCTTGATTGTTGTTTTCTGAAAGGACAATATGGGGGTGAGCTACTAACTGCAGTAGGTCGTGACGCAAATGACCAGATGCTTCCTATAGCCTATGCAATAGTTTTAGTTGAGAACAAAGACACATGGAGTTGGTTTTTGGAGTTGTTGGTTGAAGACCTGGGAGGTGCTGGCATATGTAGGTTCTGCACATTTATGTCCGACCAACAAAAGGTAATTTGTTTCCATATTTTTTTATGTTAATTCTACTTATAATTTTGTAATATGAATACTAACTCACTTGTACATCCATAGGGATTGCTTTTTGCCATTCAAGAGCTATTGCCTAACGCTGAGCAAAGATTTTGTATGCGCCATCTATACAGCAATTTCAGAAAAAAGTTTGGAAGCAAGCAACTAAAAACCTTGATGTGGAAGGCTGCAACCAACACGCACCCAAGAGCATGGGAAAGAGAAATGCATAATATTAAAGAAGTGAACGAGGAGGCCTTTAAATACCTAATAGCAATTCCACCAAGGTTAGTCATCCATATCACTGTTACATAAAATCACATTTTATGTTATGAATTAACAAATTTGTTTCTCCAGATATTGGTCTAGGTCTAGGTTTACCATGCAAGCCAAATCTGACATGTTGGTAAACAACATGAGTGAAGCCTTCAACAGCGTTATTGTGGATGCAAGGTCCAAGCCAATCATCTCAATGCTGGAAGAGATCCATTTATATATTATGAAGAGGTGGTCCAAAAATAGATCCAAGGTGTAGAAGTACGAGGGTGATATTTGCCCTAAGATACGAACCAGATTGTCAAAGGAATCTAAAAAAACTAAGTATTGGATACCAAGGTACACACATGTGGTCCTACTTTTAGTTAAGTTTTTTCATTCTGGTCCTAGTTTAGGTTTAAAACTTTTCAATTTGGTCCTAGTTTAGGTTTATAACTTTTCAATTTGGTCCTGGTGCAGTTGGTCAGGTCAGAAGTTGTTTGAAGTTAGACATGTCTCACTAATTGGAGACAAGTTCACTGTCAACATAGAAAGCCAGGAATGCAGCTGTAGGAAATGACTTATTAGTGGGATCCTATGCTGCCATGCAATTGCTGCAATGAACTTCCTCAACTTAAAGGCAAAAGATTACATTCCACATTGGTTCAGACGTACAACATATGAAGAGATATACAACTCCATAGTTCTTCCTGCCATGTCACCTTTTCTGGGAAACAACTGCCTTCCCTGATGTTCTACCACCACTTAAAAGAAGGTTGCTAGGGAGACCAAAGAAGAAGAGAAGGCTGAAAGCTTGGGAACTTAGAAAAGATAACACCTAAATGAGGCCAGGTGGTCATAGAAAGAGATGTTCAGTTTGTCGCACACTTGGGCACAAAAGGAACAATTGTCCAACACTTCCTGTCCATGGCTAAGAAGAACGTCCCACTGAAGCTGCAACACCACAACCAACTCAACCCACACCAAGTGAATCACCACCAAGTCAACCACCTGTAGCACACACTCCACCTGCAGCATCAACCCCACCAACAGCAACAGGACCACCACCAAACACTGCAATACAACAGCCCAACCAACCAACTTATGGAATTAGAAAGATGAGGCCAAAAATGCAAATAAGAAGGCCACCACGTCCATCATGAGATTACTTAATGTATTTTGGGGGAGGGGAATATTTTGTTTTGTATTATGAATGTGCTAATTGGGAAATCATGATGTATTTTAAGAATTGCTAGATTTTGAACACTGATATTTTGATGGAAGGCTTAAAAGCCTTAATTAGTAATACATCAACTTTGCAATTTAAAGAATTTTATCTGCCTTCTTCATTTTCAAATAGTTCGTTCTTCATTTCATTTTCAAACAATTGAGAACATGTAATTATAGATAAAGGAATATCATTCATTCATTCATGTAATTATTCAAGATAGCCAATGGCAATTACAACCCATAAAAACCACTACATTCATTACAATCAGAACACATTATCAGAACTAATGACAGTTGCATCCGTTTCTTCCAAACACTCAATGAATTTTCCATATAAGCGATCTTCTGCCTTTGCCTAGCGATAATGGCATCTCGCTCATCAGCACCCTCTTCGTAACACCATTTGAAAAAGTTGCAACCCAACACATCTTCACCACATCTCTGCAACACAGAAAAACCATGAAGATGAAAGTGAAACACTGAAAGTGAAAGAAACACTGAAAGTCGAACACTGGGAAACAAACCTTAAAGTTCGCACAGGTCCAAAATTGTTTACCCAAGTTCTTTGTAGTTCTAGCTGTGCGCACCACTGCAATGTCTTCGCAATCGCAAATTGGGGGTGAGCCTGAAACCCTAGAACCACCATGGCAAGAATTGCAACTCCGGTGAACCCAACTATTGCAAGAAGATGAAGATGCCCCACGAGACATTCCTTTACAACAGAAGTTGGATGGAAGACAACCACAATTCAAGAACACACAAACCCTAAATTTCAATTTAAAATCTGGTCTATCATATTGTAAAAATTAATAATATGGGTAGTTATTATTATTAATTTTTATATATATATATATAATAATTAATATTAAAATATAATTAAAATATTCTTAAATTTTAATTTGTTTAATTCATTTAATTGTAATTTTATTAAATTTTTATTATGAAGGATATTTTAATAAATTTTAAATTTTATTTACAATAATCTTTTTTTCTATCATATCAATTAAATATATCATTAACTTTCATCACATTTATCTTCAAATTCATTTATTTTATCTTTTAAATTTATTAAAAAAAAACATATATATTCATATTCTTAAATCTATATAAATCTATCTCAGAAAAATACCCGTTAACTACTATATTTTACAACTTTTTTTACTCCCTGACATGGCATCCAAAGTGGACATGATGACTCATATTTTGAATTAATTTTTTTTTTCATGTTGGCTGAAAGGCACGTTCCGGGTTTCCTTGTAGCCTAGGTTTTCATTTGCTTCTCCTTTCACTCGTTTGTTCCCGCAGAGTTGTTCATCCTTGGTTTTGCACTCTATTCATTGGCGCACCTCTGGTTTGAAATAGAAACGTTCGTAAATATTGTTTTCATCCTTTGTTGTTGCTCGAATTACTGGCGAAAGGGTAGAAAGGCGTCCCGCCATTTTTTCTACCGCTATTTGTGCCCTTTTCTCTTCTTGAAGTGGCCGTTTGTGCCTTTCCTGGTTCATCTCCACCGCACCGCTCCTGTTTTCTCCCGTCAACGGAGTTGTGCAAAAACTGCCGCTGCTTTTGACGAGATTCTGGCGAGCGTGCACGTCCTCCGTCCCTTACATAGTTCCTGCTCGCGTTGCTGTTGTAGCGGCGTTCACCACTAAGGTTGAAACCCTAGATCAGTGCAGAAGCGGCGGCCAATTTCTCACTCGCTCGCTCATTGTCGGGGAAAAGAAATAGAAACTCGATTAATAGTAACTATGCTCTCCTTCTCTTTCTTTGTTTCGATTCGTGCGTTTTTTGATTTGGATTCACAACCTTAATAGTGGTTCGGTTTGATTGTCATTTGGGGAGGGAAAACTGAATGGAGATAGTAATTTTTCTTAATCCATGATGTGATTATAGTTTGGGGTTGTTATTTGATTCCTGATTTTTGTTTAAATTGTTAATGAAATTGTGTAATTAATTTGATGTTGCTACATTTGATTATAGTCTGGTTTGCTATGTTTTTTTTTGTTCAAGCTGTGCAGGGATTTTCTAGTGTTGTGTTTGTACTCAAATTGCGTTTATATTTGTTTGAGCCTACGAAGCTATTGGGTTTGCTTTCCTTTATCTTTCGTTTCTAAGCTTTTCGTCTGCGTATGATAATTGATGTGTATGGCTGCTTTGGAGACATGATGTCCGTGTGGTTTTAATGTTAATATCTTATTGTGTTTGATTTGTTACAACTGAATCTCACTTTACTTTAACTTTAACGTAAGAATAGAATTTTCTTTGATACGCTGGTGCCCCTAAAACATAATAGCTTGTTTCAATGGATTTGAAGTCCTCTCATGTTTCTCCAGTTCTCACTGACCCTGTTCTATTCAATAATTCAAGGCTTCAAATGCATTCTAGACTCCTAACTTATTCCAAGACTTTTACTGTTAACATGCTTTGTTGGGTATTTTGTGATTGCCTATGCATCCAATTTCTATCAAGATAGTCGTGCTAAGATACTAAACAATGGCGAGCTTCTCACTTTGTCTCTTGGCAAAGCCTCTGACTTGGGTCGAGCTTTTAGTACAAGATTGAATACCTTTTTGGCAAAATTGACATGCAACTCAAACTAGTCCCTGGCAACTCTGCTGGCACCATAATTGCCTACTATGCAAGCCTACAATTTATCATTCATATTGTTTATAAGTTTTATCTTTTTAGAAATGGTAATGGGAAATACTCGTGGTGCTTAATTTTAGCTTTCTTCAAAAGGAGCAAGGTGGGATGAGATTGACTTTGAGTTCTTGGGAAATTTGAGGGGTGACCCATACATCCTCCACACCAACGTGTTTAGCCAAGGCAAGGGTAACCGAGAGCACCAATTCTACCTCTGGTTTGATCCAATTGCAGATTTATAGGTAAATAGAATTCAAGGTTATACAAAGTTCATTCCTCTATGCTTGAATTTTAAATTTATCATAGGAAAGTTCAAACAAATCTTATTATGGAGTTATTGATTTGGTTATCATCAAGACTTATTTATATGGCTTGTGAAAGTAGACAATAGTTCTTAAGGAAAGAGACCGAGACATTACAGTAGACATTAATCACTGATTAACATAAAAATATGTTGAGTATATGTAGGAAAAAAATGACAGAATTAACTATTGATTGATTGTATCAAAATATACAAATCTTTTAACATACCACAACAGCTATGATTGGAGATAGGGCAACATTCAGGTATCTGCCAAGTTTGGCATAAGCAAGGAAGTCACCAAGATGGCCAAACAGGTTGAGAATTTCATAACACATTCTTTTTACCATTTCAGTACCTGCATAAAAAAAATAGTTTTTGTTGGAGCCAAATAAGGTTCACCTTGAGAACATGACTCCAATTTCCATGGATTGAGATCATGAATATGAACCTAAGATGAGCCCTGTTGCCAGCCATCCTCCAGTTTTTGTCTTGTTTATAGGGTAGCCTCAAAATTACACGGCAGAAATGCCTGCTATCCCTTTTTCCTCCTCTCTGTGACTTCCAACTACAAAATCAATAAGACATCAACAAAGTATAAAACAAGGTTTGAACAATAAACACATTTCTACGAAAAGAATTTAATACCATGTTTTATGGTTTGTTGGATGAGTAATTACATAGAGTTGAATGAGCTCCTGGAATCAAATAACAACCCCAAACTGTAATCATCTCAGGATTAAACAATATCACTGTCTCCATTCAGTTTTCCCTCCCCAAATCAGACTCCACTTTCAAAGCGGTGAATCTAAAGTGAAAAAAAGAGAGCAGGAATTGCAACAAAGAAAGAGAAGGAGAGGATAATTACTAGATATCCAAAGGGGTTTCTGTTTCTTTTCCCAGCCCGCGCTGAGAGAGAGCGAGTTGGAAATTGGCTGCCGCTTCTACACCCCTCTCAGGAGTGGGGATTTAGGGTTTCTGCGTCAATGGTGAATGTTGCGACAACAACAAACGCGAGCAGAATTAGGTCAGCGACGAAGATGTAATCACTATTGGGTCGAGGCGGAGGACGTGTGCTCGCTGGAATCTTATCAGAAGTTGCGCTAGTTTTACACAACTCCATTTGCTGCAAAAAAAGAGAGACAAAACGACCTCTGTGATTGGCGCTGCTATTGTTCAAGGCTAGTCACTCTTTAGAACGAAATCAGAGACCTAGATCCTGAGGGGCTGGAGGCACAGGAAAGCACAACGCGAATGGCAGTAGAAAACCTAAGGAGGTGGAATTTCGCGAGAAGTTGGAGAAGGAAAGTAAAGAGAGGAACAAACCCAGGTGGAGAATGGGAGAAATGTGACTTTGGCACAATGCAATGGCGAACGAAGAAAAAAAAGAGAAGAAAAAAAAGAGGAGTAAACCAAGGACCCAATGGTGCAATCCGGAGAGAAAGCGAAATGGAGAAATGTTAGGACCTAGCTCCCAATTCCAACTCTGGCGTTTGTCTTCTCTCCCCTATTGCACCTTCGCCAACGTGGATTTTGGAAAACCAAATTATAAAATCAAATAACACTGCCACGTATAATACCACGTCAGGTAATATAAAAACTTGTAAAAACTTAGTAGTTAACGTATCGTTTTCCTTTTTCCAAATCTATCTTACCATACGAACACTCCCTAAATCCCCAATGTCCTTCATTCTCCTTTCTTCTCTCTTCGTTCCAAAATCATTATTCTCTCTCTAGGTTGAAGGTTGCGAGGGTTTGACGGTGTACTTCTCAATCTCTCATTAAAGGTACCACTTTTATTTCTGATTATATTATATGTTAGGATCTCAATTTGTCATTCTCTTTTGGAGCTCTTGGTTGTAATATGAAATGAGAATAAGCTTTGCTCTCATCTTCACATTTCAAAATAATAATAATTGCAGTAGGTTGTAGAAAGTATCATCTTCTATGAAACATTCTCAGCTCAACGTGGCTATTTATTCCTTTATTTTGGTTGAATATTATTTAGGAGAAAAAAAGGCCCCAAATTGTTGATCTAAAAGATAAACCAAAAGGATTGTAGTTTGTATGTGATGAGAATTTTTGTTTACTTGATTGTGTTTGCAGGTATATTATTGTAGTTAGTAATTGGGTATTATTAATTCTTTCTTGTTAATTGAGAAAAAAACTCAACTGTCCATGGTTCTCTTGAAATTTATGTAGATTGATAGGAGTGGCATTGTGGGTATGCATAACTTGGCTCTGTTTGAATTAGCTTGCACCTGTTGGAATGAACTTCTCTATAAGCTCTTCTACCACCAGAGAGAACAAGAAGAAAAAAATGAACTTCACTTCTCCGTAAGTGAAAATTAACTTATATGCAAGTAAACTTAACAGCCAAATAGAGTACAAAAATAGGGTAACCTTTAAAACGGCAAACGTAATCTATCTAGACTACTTCCTACAAGTTTGAAACTGTAAAATAAGACTGCAATTAAAGCTAACTACTGAAAAGTATGCAGAATGCAAAATACCACCAATGCACCCTAAACTAAGCTAAAACTAAAACTTTACAAAAGCTGAGAATAAAATTGTGAGGTAACTAGCTTGACAAGTCTTAAAAGACACTAACACTGAAAATTATTAATTCCTAAACTAAACCTTAAAAAAAATTCTCTATCCAAAGTTAAGACACCACTCTAGAACTACTCTAAAAATCTATAAATCTAAAACTGCACTAAATCCATATAAGAAAGTGTAAAGAAACTCTCGAAGCAAGTTTTAAATGGCAAAATAAAGCTAGGAATCAACTCAAGTTCTAAAATCTACATAGAACTATAACTTTGACTATCTTAGACCTAAACCACAAGCTAGACTAGTCTAAAATAGGCTATAAGTTACAAGAATATCACTCTTTCTGAAAATTCTAAATTCTATAAATACAATATATTGCTAGTAAATACTGAATAAAGAGGATTTGGAGTGGGTTCAAGTTTTAAGCATGCCACCCTAAATCCTGTGTCCAAGTTTGTGGGTCCAAGTTTTCTATAACTATGGTATTTGTAGTGGACTTTATTGCTTGGTCTGATTTTTGGACACAATGACTTTTTGAGGTTTAAGTGCATTAGTGTATATAGCATTTATGTTAGGGACTAATAGTGCATACTTACATTGCTTATTTGGAATCAACGTCAGAGGCTAAATTGTAGAACATGCTAGTGTCCAATAACGTGTTCTAATTTAAGGCTTATTGGTTAGTGACTTTTGCAAAATGAATAGGACGTGGCAGAGGGCCCACTTTTCTTTTAATATTTTGGGCACATGCTTGGCTTTATGGGTGGTATGTGTCTGAAAGTTGCACATATGTGTAGTCCATGACTACTATATTAATTGGAAAAGAAAATAGCATGACATTCATATATATTAAATTGGACTTGTTGAGAATAAAGAAAATAAGGATTGAGATTAATCTTCCTTGTGTATAAACCACACATAGGGTAATCTATTTATAATAGAGAGGTACAAGTAAAAAGAATAACTGAAAATAAAAAGATTAAATAGAAGATATTGTTTGATATTGTGGTTATCAATATCTAACAATATCTTAATAATATCAAACAATATCTAACCAGACTTAATATTGGCATGCATGTGTGAGTCCCGTTGCCTTTTATAGAGTTAATTAATAGGTAGTTTCAATATTGTAGCAGTGTGAGGCAATGTTAGTCTTTTAAAGCTTAGCCACATTGTTGTGTTGATTGCTTATTTGTATAATATTGAGTTCTCTCTTTTTGTTCTTCATTTTCAGTGGAACTTTTTGCTTAGCCGTACATGCCAACACCGTGAATGAAGAAGGTGGCCTGATACTAACTAAGATCTTGAAAGTGTATATGAAAATACTTAGTTATTAGCTCTGGTGAGAATTCAGTTGTGTACATAATGAGAATTAGTACATATTGTCATTCTGTTGGGTTTCCCTGTTTTGCTTCTTGTTCACTCATATGAGAATTAGTACATCTTTTCCATTTCATCTTGCAATAATGTGTATACATTTTATACAAGGAGTTAATCTTAATAATAATGTGTATACATTTTTTACAAATTAAAGTTATCTCAAAAACAATATTGTATATGTTGTGGGGAAAGTTGTATGGGTTGTTACAAAATTGAACAAATTAGCTCTTGCGTAAGCTAATTTTAACTTTTGTAGAAGCTAATTTCAACTTTTCTTATTTTTCTCTTGTAGAAAGGACTTACGGAGAAACTTGTTTTGATAACTTCTCTAAAAGCTTACTGTAAAGAGAAGTTTATTTCATTTCTTCATATTTTCTTATTCTGTTAGTACTTGCGTGAAGTTCATGTAAACTGGGTCATATTGTTGTGTGTCACTCTTTAAACATTTTGACTGTCATTGGGGTTTTTTCCTTTGAATTATGTCCATATTAATTGGGTGATGATAATCAGCTTACATATTATTTACAATGGAGATTTGTGTCCATGATGGGTTGTTTTTTCTGCTGTTGACTTCTTGTCCTACATTGATATATTGCAGGTTGTCTTTAAAGAGAGACCAATATCATTAGACTATAAAACATTTTTTCTTAAATGGCACTGGTTGTAATGTGTGGGCAGCCATGCAGTGGGAAGTCCAAAGCTGCACTCTGTCTAGTTGAAGCTCTCAAAGAATCAGAATCAAATCATCAAGTGAGAATCATAGACGAAGCTTGCTTTCATCTTGATCGTAACCAAAGCTATGCAAACATGCCTTCAGAGAAGAATTTAAGAGGGGTGCTCAGGTCAGAAGTAGATAGGTCTGTGTCCAAAGATAGCATCATCATAGTAGATTCTTTGAATAACATCAAGGGTTACAGATATGAGCTATGGTGCTTGGCTCGAGCTTCTGGAATCAGATACTGTGTGGTGTACTGCGACGTTGAAGAAACCTTTTGTAGGAAATGGAATGAAGCGCGTAGGGAGAAAGGAGAAGCCAATTATGCGGATTCAATTTTTGAAGATTTGGTGAGAAGGTTTGAGAAACCAGAAAGAAGAAACAGGTGGGATTCTCCCTTGTTTGAATTATGGCCACACATAGAAGGGACAGAGAGATCTTCCTCTGCCATTATAGATGCTGTCTCCTACTTAATAAAAAAGGTGGACTCCAAAACCAGGGATGTTAAGATTCTGCAACCAACTATTGCCACTCAAACCGCACGTTTTTCTGATGCAAATTCTTTGTTTGAATTGGACAAAGCAACACAAGAAGTCACAAATGCTATAGTAGAAGCACAATCTCAAGCGCTTGGAGGACCACTTAACGGTGTTTCTGTGGGAAAAGACTTGCCTGTAATCAACATTTCAAGGTGTGTTGGGTTGCCGGAGCTACGTAGAATGCGACGCACCTTCATAAAATTGACAGGGCAAACAAGTTTAAGTGGGCCACCACCCCCTTCTGATGCAGACAGTGCAAAGAGAATGTTCATTGACTACTTGAACAGAGAGCTAGGAACATCCTAAAGGACAGTATATGAATTGTTTGCAATTCAGCATGTATTGCCACTCAAAGTGTATCAATCAATTCAAATGGTAAAAGCACATAGAAATATGACAATTAAGGAAACACATGACTTAGACAACACATATGGATGCTCAAACGAAAACTAAAACCAATCAAACAATTTCATTGATTAAAATGAAGAACAACTCCATATAAACGGAAAAAACGTTGTAGATTTGACAACCAATGCAAATCCTATGATATGCACCGATTAATTCAAGTAGAAGATGGATTTGAATCACTAACCAAGTGCGTAAATAAAAAACAAACGGTGGAAACACAAGACAAGCAAATCAAATGATGAACAACACGAAATTTAAAGAAAAGACCGAGCACTTAACTCAAACTGCAATGGAGATGGCTTGAGTTGGCTATAGATACCACATAATGAAGCTCCATGACTGATTTTGATGGTTGAATGAAGCTTTCTTGCAGTATGGATGAAGATGCACCGAAGAAAGGAGATGGAATGGCAACATAAATGATTGGAGGAGGTTCCTAAGAGGTTAGGCCAACTTAGGGAGAATGGCTAGATGAGAAATCGAGAAAAATGCTCTAGCAATTTGAACTCTAAAAAATGCAAGTCATGAAGTGATTTCAACATATATTTGCAATGACAATTCAAGAGTAACCTACAAAGAATCTAGAGGCTTGATTATATATCCTATGATTCTTGGCCAGCCACACTAATTCACCATGTGCACGGTAACATCCCTACTTTTAAATAACTATATTATTTATTTTATCCTCACTTTAAAAATCAGATTTAGAAAATCTTTTATTTTTAATGTTTCATATTTGATCTCAATGTAGTTTGAACATTTATAATAATAATAATAATAATAATAATAATAATAATAATAATAAAAGTCAAGTAGGTTTAAAAATATTATAACTAAGTAATAATGAAAATAAATGATGTAAAAACGAAAGAAAGAAAAGATAGAGAAAGAGATACTTCGCACAAGCATGGCTTGTAAATGGATGAATGAAATGGATGATGAAGGAAAATTGGTTTGTGACAATTTTCTCAAGTAGAACTTTAAGTTATGACTTTTTTTTTTATTGTTAAGAATCCATAACATAAATTTCTGGGTTTACTTTTTAACTTCTTTAAAAAGTAAAAAGTGATTACATACATTTTATAATTTTTTTATAAAGTTTCTCTCTGATTGTGAAATTGTAATTAAATGGATGAACGAAATGGATGATTAAGGAAAAATGAGATAAGATGACATAATGCACATGTATTACATTTAATGCAATGATTATTTTACAAATATATTTTGAAATATATTTACTTCCACTTAACTTCTTTTTATTTATTATCCTTTTTATTTATTATCCTCTTCATTTATTTATAATTATATTAATTAACTTATCTCCAGAGTCCTGTTTATTTATTTCATCTAATTTATCTTCGTTGGTTGTACACTGGTCCTGTTTATTTATTTAATTTAATTTATTTTCAGTTACGTACGAATCCTATTTATTTATTTCATTTAATTTAATTTATCTCCAGTTACGTACTGATCCTGTTTATTTATTTCATTTAATTTATCTCCAATTACGTACTGATCCGATTTATTTATTTCATTTAATTTATCTATAGTTACAGATTGATCCTATTTATTTATTTTATTTAATCTATCTTCAGTTACGCACTGGTCCTATTTTATTTAATTTATCTTCGATTATGCACTGATCTTGTTTATTTATTTTATTTTATTTATCTCCAGTTATGCACTGGTCTTGTTTATCTATTTTATTTTATTTATCTCCAGTTATGCATGGATCATGTTTACCTATTTTATTTAATTTATCTCCAGTTATGCATTGGTGCTATTTATCTGTTTTATTTAATTATCTCCCGTTATGTATTGGTCATATTCATTTATTTCATTCCATTTCATTTATTTCCAGTTTTGCACGAATCTTTATATTAATTTATAATTTATTTTATTTTATAACATTTTAATCTGTATATAGTTAATTATTTATAGTTCTTGCTTTAATTCTTATTTTTTTTATCATTATTTTATAATTTGAAAATATAAAAATAAATTAAAAGCAAATATTATTTTATTTAGTGAGTTTGGATAAAAGAAAGTTACCTATATGTTTTATTATTATGTTCTTTGTGCATGGTGTATATTATTGGTAAAAATTGACATAACTTGATAATTATCACATTTTATGATCTTATGTTCAAGAGTACGTCAATTAAGAACTAATCTTAAGTCTGGTTTGTTGAGATCAAACCAATATCAGAAAGTTTGTATTTGGGAAGTCACAGTTTGGTACACTGCAAGATGAAAGGCCCACCATGGTGGGGTATAAAGAAATTTTACCAAGTAGATGAGTATTTGGATAGTTCAGAATAATGCCCTGAACTAGGATATTCATAGGCTAAACTTGCGACTATTTAATACCTGCTCGACATTGCCAAGGTTAGATAGTGAGTATATATCTATTTTATGGGCCTATAAATGACTAATATTCTTGAGAAAGAAATAATTATGATTGTATCAATGTTTTTATGAGAAATATTCAACTACCTAATCACTTCCCAAAGTAACTTTTGAGGTTCATAATAGATCATTAGAAGTGGAATATGGATCCATATGTCTGGTAAAACGAGATCAATTTTTATGGTTGTAGGTCCAGTTCTAGGCCCCTAGTGTCTGTATTGTTTGTTGAGTTTATTAAGATTGATATTTAAGGCTTATAAAGATCCCATCCTTTCATATGTACTTGCATGAGTAGAAGAAGAACATGCTTAGTGAGAGTTGTTCAGAATATTATTGGTGGATCTTCTAAAGATTGACTTATGGATAATTTATATTAGTATCTTTAGTAGATATTAACAATATAGACAATCTTCTATACTGATCTAGAACTATTAATATTATACAAGTACATATTTTTGTAATATTTCATGAACAATTACAAAGATGTAAACTATTGATATATATATATATATATATATATATATATATATATATATATATATATATATATATATATATATATATATATTTATATATATATATATATATATATATATATATATATGGATATGAAGTTATGTTATTGTTAGTGTCCTCTCAAGGAAAATCTTAATGTACAAAAGAAAAAAAAATTAATTCTATCTTTTTATCAAGTAATAATTATCTAACATAGTAGTCGGGGATTTGCACTATTATTCTATATCAAGATCTCCTTTTTTGGTGGATCAAAGGACATGTGGCATGTCACACTTTACACATTGTAGCATGTGCTAAATGTGTTTAAGTGTAAGAAGCTTGAATTCGCCCAAGGCTAAGCTCAATGAGACTGAGGGCAACTTGCACTTAGTCTTGGTGAATTTTGATCCATTCCATGCTAATACACATTATTAAAAGATGGTCCAATTACATTGGCCAAACTACAAATTAATCAAAATTAGCAATCTAAATCTTAATGTCTTCCTTGGCCAATTTAAGAAAACAATTGGGTGGCTTTGGACTTCAAGAGATAATTTGAGATTCACCCTCTTATTGAATTCTCTTAAGCATTCTTCTAGTGATTAGGCCAATTGGGCTTGGGCCCAAGTCATCACAGAGCAGGGGAAGTCAGTGTATTGGTATGTAGGCAAGGACGCTTAATCTTAGGTAGAAAGGAATATAACGATCCTCGACATTTACTATATAGCATTCATGAGGCATATCAGTATTGATTAAAAGAATAAGAATGGTATGCGAATTATCACTTTCCTACATACACTCCACATTGAAGTATTATTAAATTGAGGGTCAGAGTGCCTCTAGGTACCCACCTCCGCAGTGAGCACCAGAAGCAGTCCAAAGGTGAATTCCAGAGAGAATAGGCAGACGATTGGAGGCGAATTCCAGAGAGAATAGGCGGAAGATTGGAGGCTCTTGAGATCGCTTGATTCCATACAAGAATAATCAATTAATCTTTTTATATTTTATATTTAATATATGATAATTTCTTGTTTTACTTGTTCTAAAACTATGTGTAGTTAATACTACAATAAATAAATAAATAAATATATAAATATATATATATATATATATATATATATATATATATATATATATATTCTTTTTATATATATTATAATTATTTCGTACTTGACGAAAGTCATATAAAATATTTGTGTCAACAAATAAGACGTGAAGTAATAACGTAGAACTTCGTTTCCCACGTAAAAAATACTCCTAAAATATTTGTTGCAAAAAATATTTTACATTAGTTTAATAAAGTGCAACTAAATACTTTATAATTTAGTTTAAAGACTAAACACAATATTTTATAATAGAATGAGAAAAAAAAATCATCTTTTTATATTTAATATTTAATGTATGATATTTTCTTTTTTATCTAATATGGTTTGAAAACTATTTATAATTAATCTAATTACAATTTCACAATGAGAGAGAAACTTTATAAAAAAATTAAAGTAAACCCATAAATTTATGTTATGGATTCTTAACAATAAAAAAGAGAGAGTCATAACTTAAAGTTTTACTTGAGAAAATTGTCATAAATCAATTTTTGTTAAAAATTAGACATTTTTGTTTCTTCAAAATACACTTTGTTATCACTAAAGAAAGTTTACAATAAAGGAGTTATGAGTTTTAACTTTTATCGTTGATAATTTCAAAGTTCTTACATGTACCATTCAAGGAATAACCGACTTCAAGATCATTTTGATTCCGATTCAATAAAGATTTATCACAAAAGCGATGAGTTTCATTAAAGATCTGTCATGGATCGAGGTGACCTTCCAAGATTTAGGCCAACCACAAGTTGGGTAGAAGACCGACCTTATATATGTAATAAGCAACCCATTCCTAAGAGCTACAAATAAAATTGTGGGCCGACCTTGAAGTAAAAAGTGGGTTGGCGTCAGTCAACCTAAGACCTCCCGACAAACACAAAGCTGAATGGAGAGGTAGGCACTGAGCCGATCTTGAAGAAGGAAATAAGATGACATTGTTTCGGTCATTTGTTCTAGAAACCTTTAAGCATGTAAATCGTACTTTTGTAACATTAATTTTCTACCCACTAGCTAGTCGTACTGTTAATTGTAACAGGATCCCCCCACTCCCAAGTTTTAAAGGGAGGTGGGAATTAGGGATGTAAACAACATTTTTCTTGCTTATAAATGTGAAGGTACATCCTAAAGAGGAGGACAAAATTTTTCTTGGGCTAATGTCCCACTTAGTTATTAAAATCACAATCTATTTTTTAGTTCCCCAATTGACTAGCTGATTTAGTTACAAGAATAGATTGGCGCCCACCATGGGGCTCGGTAAACTGAGGTCCCAAAAACACTCAACATGAAAAATTCACGACAATAAAGTAGCCGATGATGGAAGCGTCAATGGCTGAGTTGGGAAGGGAGAAGAGACAACAAAAGGTATTTCGATTGTCGACAATGAGGGCTCTTTGTGACCTTTAGTGAGGTTTCGACTCCAAACTCTAGAAACGATGATGATCTTAATGAATCAACTAACAGAGAAGGAAATTGTTTGATGTTATCTTAGTTCTGGCATTAATATCGGAGATGGTGTGGCCTATATCTAAATTGACTAACTTCAAGCTCGACTTGGGGGGTAGAGACGTTAGCTTAAAGCGACATTCCAACTCAATTGAAAAGCCCCTACTAAAACCAAAAATTCTTGACGCAGGTCGGCCCTTGCTAAACCAAAAATTCTCGACACAAGTAGGCTCCAGCTAAACCAAAAATACCTTACGCAAGTCAGCCTCTGCTAAACCAAAAATTCCTGTTGCAGGTTGACCCTTGCTAAACCAAAAATTCCTGACGCAAGTCAGCTTCTGCTAAACCAAAAATTCCTGACACAAATCAACCATGCTAAACTAAAAATGCTTGACCAAGTCGGTACTTTATATAGGATGCGTCCTATAGAGTTAAGTATACTTCAAACAAGCAGTATTCAACACTGCAAAAAGACCTACATCGGAGATATGGCAAGGAAACCGCTTTAAAATAATGGTATTTTAAGTATATGAATGTGAAGGGCTTATGTCTAGAGCTTTGAGGACTAATCAATTATCTCTACTATTTGTCACACTCGACCTATGGTCGAACTAGTTTTTTATTAAAATGTTATTTGCATGCAATGAGCTTATGATAAAGAGGGCTCCTTAGTTTATTTAATGTCTCATCGGATCAAAGCCAAGGTAAGTCCTATATGAGTTTATACATTGTTATAATAAGCCGAGCTCCTCATTATTTATCTTCAACTGAGGTATAAGCTTCGTATATTGTTGTAATTATGTTTTTTATATTCTCATATTGAGGGCTCATAAAGTTCGTTGATCCCAAATTATAAACTTGTCATTTGTATTATTTTTCTTATCATTATGGCCTTATGAATTATCAATTTTACAACACAATAAAAGAAACTCAAGCTCGGCTTGGGGACGGGAAAGACTCATTAAAGCAACAACCTTAAGCTTGGCTTGAGGGAGGGAAGACCCGTTGAAGCAATAACTCTAAGCTCGACTTCGGGATGAGGAAGACCCGTTAAAGCAACAACCTAAAGCTTGGCTTGGGGGTGGGGAAGACCCACTAAAGTAACAACCTCAAGCTCGACTTGATGGTGAGAAGACCCGTTGAAGCAATAACTCTAATCTCGACTTGGGGACGACGAAGACCTGTTAAAGCAACAACCTAAAGCTCAACTTCGGGTGGGGAATACCCGTTAAACCAACAACCTCAAGCCCAACTTGAGGGTGGGGAAGACTCTCGTTGATGCAACAACTCCAAGCTTGGCTTGAGGACCGAGAAGACCCATTAAAGCTACAACACCAAGCTCGACTTAACATGGGGAAGACCTGTTAAAGCTACAACTTCAAGCTCTGCTTGGGGAGGTAGGGAAGACCCATTAAAACAGTAACTCCAAGCTCGGTTTGAGGGCAGGGACGCTCGTTCAAAGCAACTAACTCAACAAACTAAGGGTTGTTATTGGTCAACTAAAACAAAACCAAAATATTGTTTATTATATAGGTAAGTAAATCAAGCTATAAATTATTAGGCAGCTAGAGACAAACATCAAATTTAGCAAAAGGGTCGAAACTTACCTAAAGATAATGTGAGAAAAAGTGAAGATCCAACCAATACTAGAAGAAGGTGGACGGTTTATGAAAACCTTTCATCCCAGCAAGTTGAGGACTTAAGGTTGAAGGGTTATGTATCATTTAGGGAATGACCGACCTCAACATGATCATTTGATGATGACCCGATAAAGATTTGTCATGAAACAACGAGTTTCATTAAAGATCCATCACGAGCCGAGGTGACCGTCCAGGATTTGGGCCGACCCTAAGGTGGATAGAAGGTCGACCTTATATATGTAATAACCAAGTTATTCTTAAGTGCGACCATCAGGATTGTGGGCCAACCTCAAAGTAGGAAGTGGACCGGCATTAGTCAGCCAAAAATCTCCCCCACTAGCACGAAACTGAATGGCGAGGTAGGCGTTGCACCGATCTCAGAGTAGGAAATTGGTTGACGCCCAAGATCTCCCTACAAGCATGAAGTTGAATGGAGTTATAGGCGCTAGGCCGACCTCAAAGTAGGAAGTGGCCAACATCAATTAGCCCCCCCCCCCCCCCCACCCGAGCACGAAGTTGAAGGGAGTAATAGGCGCTGGGCCGATCTTGAAGAAGGAAATAAGATCACATTATTTCAGTCATTTGTTCTAGAAACCTTTGAACGTGTAAATCGTACTTTCTAATGTTAATTTTCTACCCATTAACTAGCCATACTATCAATTGCAACAGGAATACCCACTCCCGAGTCTTAAGGAGAGATGGGAATCTAGGATGTAAACAACATTTTTCCTGCTTATAAATACGAAGGTCCATCCCAAAGAGGAGGACAAACTTTTTCCTAGGCTAATGTCCCACTTTGTTGTTAAAATAACAATATATTTTCAGCTCCCCCAATTGACTAGCTAGTTTAGTTACGGGAACATTACCTAACTTTAATGAATTAATTATATCAACTAAAAATTTGATTGAATATTATGAAAATATATTAATTAAACTTTCCAGCCATATATAGTTTATGAATTTTTGTATATTTTTTTATTATTTTAGATTGATTTTTTGTTTAAAATAAAAAATATGTAAGAGTACATTTATTTGAGTTTTTTTTTTTACTTAAAAACTCAATTTTTTTTTTCATTTAAGTATCATTTTCACGTTTTACTTATTTAGTTGAGCATGCACAAGTGTTTTTTCTTTCTTGTAAATAGGACTTTGATATTTTAAGTTAAGTTATGGAAATCATGAGTATTTTGTATTATTTTGACAATACTTATTCATTTCCAATGTTTTGATTTTAAAAAATAATTATGAGTTTTGATAGATTAATAATATACCAACATTTTATTGTTTTGGACGAAATCATTTATAGCAATGTTATTTTATTGTATATACTTAAGGAATAAAATTGAAAACCTATAACTTTGTGTTAAGAGAACCGTTTCTAATTAGTTATAACATTGGTTCTGCAAAATAAACTTATCTTGTATCCATTTTTACATTCATTTATGTTATAATTTAGATTTGAAAGGAGTATGTAGAAATTAGGTGGAAAGAAATAGTTTCAGTCAGAAGATAAAATGAAAGATAAAATTAAGGTTATAGGAGAATATAAAATGAAAGATAAAATTAAGGTTATAGGAGAATACATGGACAATAGATTCTTTAGATGCATACACAATTGAAGAGGGCTATGCTATACATGTGTAAGGGTGTTTGCTCACCACGAGTTGAGTAAAAGAGAGTCACTTAAACCTGGTTCTCTGTTTGATGAGTAAAAAATTTTGTAGTCTACCTCGATCTGCCATAAATTGGTGAGTTATAGGTGGACTCACTTACGAATATTAAGTTTTTGTAATTTTTTTATATTTTTATTGTAGTGCAATAAAAGTAGATTAACTTGATTCATTTTATTTATAGTAATACAATTACAATATTTACCTAATTCTCCAAATATTATTATAAAGAAAGTAGTTAAAAATTAAAGTACCAACATAGATAACCTGACAATATGTTATTATCGTCTAATTTGTCATCACACTCATCATAAAAATGTAGTAGAATATAAACATTGTCATAATGTTAAAATGAGTCTTAATCTTCTTTCTTAACTTATCTTCCCATGTCTTTCTAGGATTATGCTTTTAACACTACTATTTATATTATTAACATACTTCATTCTTTTGTTGTTCCTCCTTCTATCCCACATTTCATTCTCTTTTACAAAGATATAAACTATAGTTCTTTTCAAAATATTTTGTTATACTTGCTATCCCCATAATACTTGTCCCTATAATACTAGTAAATTGCAATATCATTATACTACAACTTATTCCTTTTATCACAAAGGTTAGAAGTGTCTTAATTCAAATCAGAAGATATCTTTATTTTTAAGGATGTTGTATTTGATGAAAACACCTTTTCGTTTGCCAGTCAAAAACAAACTCCTATGTTGTCCTATTCACCTTTCCAAATTCTTTCTTTTAGAATCATTCCCTTTATTGTCGACTCTCCCACTTAGCATGCTACTCAAGAATCACATGTTGTTGATACTCCCACTATATGTAATTCTTCAATTAAACCTAACCTTCTAGTTCCTATTGTTTCTTCATCTCTTAGACCCATTCATCACATGAAAACATAGTTCAAATTTAGTATTGTTAAACCATGTTACTGTTTTACTTTACTTCTTGTCAAGCGAGCATCCTTTCCTCTTTGGCCCAAAGTCATGAAAGACAAATATGATGTTTTAATAGCTAGTAATAGATGTTCTCTTACTATTCTTCTTATTGGCCAAACTATTATAGATTAAAAATGGGTGTTTCACATTAAAGAATATCCAAATGGTACTTTAACAGTTACAATGGTCATTTTGTGGCTAAAGAGTTTCTTAAAAGTTTTAAGTGTGACTATTATGACCTTTTCTTCAATTGCAAAGCTTATTAATAAATGTTTGTTATTTCCTCACTTTAGCCTTTCCAAACAACATTATATTCAACAAATTGATATCGATAATGGTTTCTTAAATGGAATTCTAGGAGATGTTTACATGGCTCAATCCCTTGGCTTTGAATTTGAAATTTTACTCTTATATGTAAACTTCAATAGTCCATATATGGCTTAAACAGGTCCAACGAGCTTGGTGTAACAGACTTACCACCGCCAAATTGTTGTGAATATTGTCTTTAGGGGCAAAATTACAAATTTGGGTTACTTTAAAGTTTAATTTACAAATCTGGGTTAGTTGACTAAAATATTACACGAGAAGGGTGAAGTCGTCATGGTGGGTAACGACACATAAGGTGAAATCGTTAGGAGTGACACTGTTTTCTTTTAAAATTTTTAAAAAGCAAAAAATGTTAGGAGTGGTAACGACATCAAGAATGGAAATCATTAAGAAAGGAACCGACTTCACGTGAAACCATTTTGGATCCTAACGGTTTTGGTTTTTAATTTTTTTTTATATTTTCACTTTTTTTATTACAGGGTAAATTCATTAAATAATACGACATACAGTTTTATATTTTATGTTTATTAGCATTCAAAAAATAATGTAGTTGGCACGTTTTACTAAAATAATATGTTTTGGAGTATTATATTATTTGAGTTTTAAACTAAAAAATGTAATACTCATACTATTTTTTTAATTTTTTAATGTTTAAGCTTTTTTAATTTGCAGGCGCATTTTTTACTAAAAACGTTAGAAAATTAATTAAAAAAACACAAAAAAAATCTGAAAATTAATAATATAAAATAGTTTTATATTAAAGTTGAAATATAATATTTAAATACATCATCTAAGACTTCCAGTGCCACATGGAGGTCGTGTTCGTGGTCTGATCGGTCGTTTGGGTGGTTGGTGTTAGTGTTGTTCATCCTCGTCTTCACTGTCATCTTCACCCTGTTGCGGTGGAGGAAAAAAGGATCTTTGAAAAGTCGGTGGTGGAGGATAGAAAAGCATTGATGATGATGGTCCTGGATTATATGCAGACGGTGGTGTCATAGTTGACGTGCCAAACATGTGTGATGGTCCAACACCATAGATTGAGTAAGACAAAAAGAATCCGTATGATGAAGGAACTTGTTGGAAGTAGGTGTTTGATGGATTGCCATGTTGAGGTTGGGAATATCCGAACATTTCACCATGACCCATAGACGACTGACCAAAAAATTGATGCGAATGATGTACAAAATCTGCAGAAGACCCTAGATGGGGTGGGTAGAGTTGTGAAAAAGGCTGATAGGGATGTGAAGGAGGTTGAGAAGGTTCTTGTGGAGTATCATACTGTTAACAAAAGTAATATGGTTATTGATATGAATAAGAACTACTGATAAATAAATCTTGTAATGAAGGAAAACTAACCTCATCGTCGGAAGATTGTACAGATGGAGATATGTAGCGGATAGTGTGGTTTATGTACCACTACATATACGCTGAACTATCATGCAAATGGCTGTTTGCGGTGAATAATACACCTTGAATGACACGATTATGTTGATCATTCCATATTGCAATCCAGTGTTGATGATTTGTCGGTCAATCTCTATCATTTCTCCCTCTTAAATCGTCCTTGTGAACTTGGTCAAGGTTAACCGAGTTAGATGGGATATTTTGTCTTAAACCAAATTGTCTCATGACCCAATCTGCCTGTTGGAATTCAACCGTCGCAAAGCATATCACAGGTACTGTTGCTCTTGATACTGAAGGGATATCAATGACAATCAACCGACTTATTTGATGTTGCCTATAAGGTGTCCACAAGAACTGAAACAAAATGGAACCCATTAAAAATGCTAATGAAAATAACATTGTAATAATATACTAAAGTTTAACAAGTACCTGTTTGGTACGTAGTTGATCAAAAGTACGACAGAATTGACTAACTGGAATAGAACTAGGATTTGTCCGATGCGTCTCATTTATCAAACAGTACCATGTTGATAACAGGTACATATATACAGTTGTTGAGAGCAAATCTGATTATTATATATGTCGATGTGTCGACTATAACAAAGGTTGTCAATGGCGACTACAGGCTGCTTATAGCAAACATAGTTTAAAGTGGGAAATAAGGAAAATCGATGCACTTCAAACGTGCTTGTCTACAAATGTATCTCCTGATCATACGAATCTTGATTCCAACCAAATTGCTTCCATTGTGTTTCATTGTGTGAAGACAAACCCTTCCATACCAATCAAAAGTGTGATCTCCAAAATTTCTAATCGTTTTGGGTATTCAGTTTCATATCAAAAAGCTTGGAATGCTAAACAGAAGGTGTTGGCTAAAGCATTTGGAGATTGGGAAGACTTGTACAACGAACTTCCAAGGTGGTTTGAAGCTGTTCAACAAACCAACCCAGGCACAATAATTAAATACATTAGTTCTCCCATTGTAGTTAAAGGTCAATTTGACCCTTTTTCTTATATTTTGGAACGCGTATTTTGGGCTTTTGGACCATGCATCCAAGGGTTTAATTATTGTAAGCCAATTGTACAAGGGAATGGCACATTTCTCACAAGGATATATCAAGGGACATTGCTCACAACACTAGCTCAAGATGAGACTCGTAACATTTTTCCTTTGGCCTTCGCGATAGTTGAAGGTGAGACAAGAGAGGCTCTAATATGGTTTTTCAGCTATTACGGGAGCACGTAACCCCTTAATCAAACCTTTGCTTGATAATAGATAGAGGAAAAGGTATATTAGCAGCCCTACGATCTGAACAAGTTCGATGGGAAGGAGAAGGGCTTCAATCTGTATATTTCATACGTCATATCGCTTCGAATTTCAATAAGAGGTTCAAAAACCAAGATTTGAAGAACCGATTACTTAACATGGGTAATAAATTTACACTATCATTCTTAATTCTTACTTGTTCATTCACAACTATATTTCAAATTAAACAAAGGTATTCACCTGCATTGTCACAGCTTACGAGGTCAAACAACCTATATTCAATGCAAAATTGTCAGCATTGAGATCTCATTCATCTGAAGTGGCTTCTTGGGACAGGATACCATTACAAAAGTGGACTCAGGCATACGATGGTAGTAGTAGATTCGGTCACATGACAACAAACTTGGCTGAATGCATGAATTCTATTCTAAAATGAGCTCGTTCATTACCAATTTGTGCTCTAATTAAGACAACATTTGAAAGGACTGCATCATGGTTTGTTGAGCGAGGCATGAAGGCATATTTGATGTTACAAGGAGGACATCAATACCTAGAAAACATAACTGCTATTATTAGAAAAAATCAACAACAAGCACGCATGTGTAAGGTGCGCAAATGTTCAAGACAATTTTGAATTTCAGGTTCAAGAGATGTTTTCTCCACATGATCACCGCCAACCAATGTCTTTGATAGTTAAATTAAATGAATAATGGTGTGACTGTGGTCATTTCCAAGCTCTCCGACTACCTTGTCAACACGTAATAGTTGTATGCTCTTTCTCCCATTTAGATCTAACCACATACATTCATCTTGTTTATAGCCTCAACACCATCAACAAGGCATATATGAACTTCAATTGCATCCGGTTAAGAATAAAGATTATTGGTCTACATACACCGAACCTAATTTCATTCCAGACCCACACACGCGCCACACTGCACTAGGAAGACCTACAACTAACCGTATCCATAATGAAATGGACCAAGCCTATCCAAATAAAGGGACTAAATGTTCATATTGCATAAATGAAGGACATCACAGGGAAAATTGTCCATATCGTCATTAGTTTTTGCTAACTCTAATTTTAGATTTTCGTATAGGATGAATTTCACATCCTGATTGTAATTTTTCATTATCTAATTAAATGTATCACCTTGCTATTTCTAATTTTATAAAAAATATTGCACATTTTATTATTTATAGAATACTTTAGGAATAATTAAAATTTAATCAACTTAGGAATTAAAATAAAATAATAAACGAAATATTACACAAAATTAATATAACAAATCTCGTTATTTTATATCGGTAACGACTTATTTTGCTATTACGTATAAATGATCATGCTAAAAGAAATTATTACATTTTTTTTATTAGAAATTTGCATAAATATTTTATCAAAATAAAAAAAAAAGTATTACAATTTTTAGTTTTTTCCTAAAAGAAACTTTAACAATATAATATATAGTTCTGCGAAGACGTGACAACTACAAACCAAAACTGTCTATATAATAAAAAAACTTAAATATAATTGAAAAAATTTAAAAACCAAAACCGTCAGGATCCAAAACGTTTTACTTGAAATCGGTTTTAATCCTAACGACTTCTACTGCTGAAGTCGTTACCATTTATAACGTTTTTTGCTTTTTAAATTTTTTAAAAGAAGACTGTGCCACTCCTAACGACTTTATTTGTGTTGTTACATGAAGACTTAACCCATCTCGTGTAATATATTAGTCAGCTGACTCAGATTTGTAAATTAATTTTCAAAGTGACCCAAATATGTAATTTTGCCGTTAGGTGCAACTCCCTCTCTCTATTTCATTATGTTATCTTTAAATTACATTATTTTTTTCTCTCAAACAATTTGGTCATCTTGTATATTAGGAGTTGAGGTAAAACATCTCAACGATGGTTCTCTTATTCTTTCTTAAATAAAATACATTCTTGATTTGTTTAAAAAAGTTGGAATGTGAGTAGCTAAGGACATCTCCACTCCTATCCATAGAAGCTTGAAACTTTCTAGGTATGACTCTGAATACATGGATGAACCTACTATATATATCAATTGTTGGTACTTTACAACATATAACAAATATCTAGTTCTGAAATTGGTTATAATATAAATAATATTTGTCAATTCATGGCACAGCCTTTGTTAAAACACTAGAAAAATTTAAAATGCATATGATGTTATCTAAAGGTGTATCTATGGTTTACATCTTCAACCTACAGCTACTTTGGACAGGTACAACTTAATTGTTTACTGTGATTCAAATTGAACCTTGACCACAGAAAATCCACTTTTGGTACTATTATTTGGGAATACTTTGATTTTTTTTAGTGGTTTAAAATGCAAACTTTGGTTACTCAATCAAAGCAGAATACAAAGGTTTTGTTATCATTGCATCACTCATTAATTGTCACTCACATTCCCACAAGTGATCAAGTTGTTGATACAGTTACCAAGCCTCTCTCTTATGCTCAATTTTTCTTCTTATGTTACAAACTGAATATTATTAATTATTTTCAATAACATTGTGTTTTAGAGAGATTGTTAATGTATATAGATTTTTGTTTAATTAGAATCTATTTTGTTAAATAGGTTAGTTTGTTACATAACCTTTGTGATTCTATCACTCTTTCCAATCTTTAAACTTTTTGATTCTATCATTCTTTTCAATCTTTGAACTTTTTGTAACACAACAAGAAAACAATTAATTATCCACCTTAAAAAGGAGTCGGTTTAAAAATGACTCAAATAACGTTAATTTATTCAACTCTTCTAATCCGTTTTAAAGTAAAATATAAATTATAAAATGGGTCGAGCCTACTCTAAACCGTCACAAACATTAAATAAATAAAATTACATGATATTAATAAAACTGTAAAACATTTTTATAAATTTAAATAAGTAATAATATTAATAGCTTCCCACCAGCGGATTTCATAAAATAGTATACTAGTTCTTAGTTTTCCTGTCATCCATGTGAAAGTATGAAAAAGAAATTAAATACATTTAATGATTTTATCGATGAGCATTGGTTATTGCAAAGCATCGGTTATTTTCAATATATATTAAAAATTAATTAATTAAATATTTTGTAAGTGTCAGATAGACTTTATGAATGATATTTTCTTAATATTAAATAGTTAGCGAGGGCTCAGCCCACGCTAGTATGAATACTTTTTGAAAAGTATAAAAATACTAGTAAGATTTGACATGTATGGATGCTGCAAAAAAATAGCGTGGGTCTATCCCTTGATATTTGAGTCGGATACAACAACCCATTCTAAAATGCTTTAGCTTCTATATTTTCATTTTGGGTGCATTTTTTTTGAAGTTAAAAGATGTTTTTCTTGTAGTATGATAAGATCAAGAATTATTTTCTTTCTCCTTTGTTCTCATATCATTTTTTTGAATTTTCTTTCTCCTTTATTCTCATATCATTTTTTTTGATGAGGTGTATTTTATTTTGTTTACACATTTGAAATTAATTTCTGTCACAAAACAACAACATTGAAAAGATGATTCTTAATTGTTTTTGTCTAGTTTGGAAAGTAATATAGAGGGTAATTTTAAATGGAGTGCCAACTAAACTCAAATTAAGTAGTAAGGTATTTCAATGGAACAAGATATGTGTTATGTGTGACAAATCAAATAAAATAATGAGTCACCTTTTTTTGTAAAACTAAACTCGAGTGTCCAAACTTCTCGTATTGGAATTGAGTATTTTACCTATTAATTTGCATAAGTTTTATTGTGTAAATGAATATAAGATATCCCACTAAATTAAGAAGAGTAAGAATAAAAAGGGTAATATAAAGGCCTTTAATAATAAAGTTATGGAAAATTTGTATGAGACAAGTTAGTTGTTTCTTGTTTCTTATTAGCGCATGTTACTCTTTCTAAAATTTAGTGCAGTTATGGAGATATGGTACAACCTTCACATCACACAAAAACATGTAATATAAAATGTTGTATTTGCACTTTTAAGATTGTGTGTGAAAAAGATTTTACTTTTTGTAATTAATTTATATTAGATTATTAATAGTAAAAAGTTTATATTATATTATTAATAATAAAAATGTTTATATTTATTTATATATTTTTATGATAATAAAAAAATAAAATTGTTATTATTATTATTATTATTATAAAATAATTTTTATTTATTTTGTAATAAAAGGATTTTGTTTAAAGAAATATATAAAAAAGTTATATTTAAAATACAGTCACTCAAATGTAAAATTGACATAAAATATAAAATTGATAAAATACTACATTTAATTTAATATATATATATATATATATTTAAAAATAAAATTGAAAAAAATATATAAACATGTAAATTGACAAGAAAATCTAATTAAAGTGACGAATTATCATAATTATGGTAAAAATTAAGTGTAAGGGGATAGAGTATCCCAACTATTTCATTTATAAAATATATAATATACTTTGCTATAAAAAATTGTATACACTATATCAATTATTTGTTATAATAAATTAAATAAATGATTTATGTAACTAATAGTAATCAATTATTTATTTATGTTATAATTAATGTATACAAATTATATCCATATGAAGTACTAATCTATACTATAACCTATATGAAAATTTGACTAACAACAGAGTAGTATTCAGAATTTACATTATAATTTTAGATTATAATTTATGTATACTTTTTCTTTAATATCTATGTTTCTCATCCTTTAAATAAATAAATAAAAAAATTAAACGAGCCAAATCAAATATATATATATATATATATATATATATATATATTTATATATTTCTCAACAAAATAAATTCTAATATTCATTAAAAATAATAAATACTACAATCTATTACTTATTATATTTAAATATCCATAAAAGTTAAATCAAAGTCATGAAAAGTGAACCAGATTAAATACTACACATAATTACCAATCCCTAACAAATAATAATATATAAGAAAATAGCACCCCATATTATTAAGCAACACATGGAATTTAAGTCTTATATAGTCTGACTGCATGTGAATTTATGGCACATAAGTTTAAATTTTGTTCCATAGAGTGATAAAAGCTGATGAAATTTGAAAAGCAAAAGGGAAATTGTGACCTAAGAAGTCAATTTCTTCTTGAGTCGTGAATGAGTCCCCAATTGTGAATCCCAATGAGTAACTCTCCTGAGGCAATCAAGAATTCCATAGCCTGCTGCCTTGAAAGCAACCTCACCACACCCTGCAGCGTTTTCAGCCGTAGATCATCTGCTCTCTTTATGATAAGTATCAGCTCTCTGATCTTCTCCTTCATCTCCATCTCACAACCCATCATCTCGCTCGCACTGTTCTGCCACTCTGATAACCCTTCAGTAATCTCATTCTCCTCTCTCACCTTCAAAAAACAATTCAAAAACAACCACCTTCAACAAAACAAAAAAAAACAAGAAACCTTCACGTGAACACTACAACATCAAATTTCATTAGACACTGTCTGTCTTCTTGTCTTTGCATCTGTCTCATCTCAATAAACGACAAAATCTTCTGTTACCTTTCTTCTAATCACAGGATTTAAATCTACTCTAGATGGTTAACAATCATCATACAGATTCTTCAATGCAATTATTTATTATTTTGTTTCGATAGAAAATGTTACTTTACCCAGACAAAATTATGAGCAAGATTAAGAATTTAAAAGTGATAAGAGAGAGAGTGTTAGATACAGTATCACACTGAAGATCGCTCATGTAACGAAACTGGGAGGGGTTGAGATCGCCGAGGTCTCCGGTGCGGAGGCCATGGAGGATATCGATGATGTGAGTCTCAAAGAGGAGAGAAGACTCGGTGTAGATGAGGTGGAAGGCGGTGGTGGGGCGCCACCCTGTGATCCAGTGGAGGGAGCGTTCAAGGTTGGTGTTCCACGGCGAGGTGAACATGCTGAGAGGATCCTTGTTCATCGCAATCCATTTTTCTTTGTAGTATTCTCCGTGGTGTCTCAGCACCTTCTCCATGCCTTCATGACTGTGCTCCTCCTTCAGATCCTTCACCATGATCTTCAACTGCAGGAACCAAAATTTGTAGAAGCTGGTGAAAGAAGTCATGGCGAAACTCTTTTGGGTTTGGGTTTGTGAATTTGGCTTTGGTAATAATTTATGGATGTTGTGGTTGTTGGTATCTGAATGAAGATAGGGTTTGAGGTGTCTTCGCATGCATGCAGGTCTTACGTGTTACGTTCCCCGAGCTCAACTTGTCCAACTCTCCTTGACGCAATTCACCACCCAATACTTTTTCTTTTTATTTCCCAAGAATTAATATACGTCCAAAATATATGCTCGATAAAAGCAAAAAGATAAAGTAGAATACGACTAAGAATAAGACTAGGTAATTTTATTCTTTCCATTTTTTAATTTTTTATAATTTTGGTAGAAAATATATATATATATATTTTGAAAATAAACGAGTAAGTGTACCCTATCTTTAAGATACTCGAGTACGTGTATCCTATAGCAATGGAGGAAAGTGATCACACTTGCCTATAACTGTTAACAACTTATTTAAAAAAAAAAAAAATATTATTTAAGAGAAATCATGACAACTCAATTGATTCAAATAAAACTGATTTGAATTTTTTTCAGATAAAATATCACGTTTTATAAATTAAAAGATAATTGTAAAAGAATGGACTAAAAAGTAATTCATTATGTACATACAAAAAAATTAACTATAAATTATTATAGAATAAATTTATTAATTTTCATAATCACTATCTTAAAACTATATTGTCATTAATTGTAATTAAATAATAAAAAAATTGTGTACATAAGCCCCATATATATAAAAAAATAATAATATATTTATATTTATTTTACTTTACTTCATTTTAACTATTGAAATTTTATGTTTTCTTCTCTGGTGTGGTATAATTGTGGACAATTTTTTAGGTTTAATTAATCGCAAGGTACCCAGTTTGGTACCAGAATGTCAAATTGGTACCCGCTTTTAAAAAAGTATCAATTGCGTACCCAAATACGTTTAAGTGTATCAATTGGATCCATACCATTAAATTGTGAGAAACGGCGTTAAAAATGAGATGATGTGGCATTTGTGAACAGATACGTGTCAATTTAAAGAGCTGTTGTGGCTGAAAAAATAATTGTACAGTGACGTGGTGGTATATTTAAAAATCAGATTGTGTTGTGCCCTAATTGTAGAATTGGGTTTTCGCTATCATTGTGGTGGGGTTCTTCGTCTGCAGTTCTTCCTCTGCAGTTCTTCCTCTTCTCTTCTTTCTTCAATCATTTTGGTCTTCGTTCTTGATTGGAAGACGTAATTTTTGGTGAATCTGCAATGTCTCGCAGTGAAGGCTGTTCGTGCTCTTCGTGGGGTTCGCAGAAGCAAAGTGTGTCCTCCACTGGTGGTTCGTATAGGGTGTTGGGTGAATGTCCTCTTTGCT
>Ga0214542_1001241_pt1 | contig 51728 bp, 23 predicted proteins | sample CNSS1metaG_FD_160096 | JGI IMG/M metagenome (GOLD analysis project Ga0214542, IMG submission 160096) | Root nodule microbial communities from cowpea collected in UCLA plant growth center, Los Angeles, California, USA - CNSS1 | ecosystem: Host-associated > Plants > Roots > Nodule | place: USA... | reverse complement strand
ACTTTTTCATCAACAATTTTTCCTTTTGCCATTTTTATTAATTTGTGGGTGAGGTACTCACCCACACACTTTATTCCTCAACCATTCCTGAACACAATCCATTAGCTCCTTCTTTCTTCCTAAAGTAAAACATGGTCTTTTCTTTTCAAGGTTATGCAATTAAATCAATTTTTAAGCACACAAATTCAATTAAATACCCAGAATTAAACATTAAATGAGAGCAAAAATATGCACTCATCAGTACCTTCAAGATTAAATTTTAAAATAATATACCACTACACCATTCCACCATATTCATCTAGCACTTTATGATTTCAAAAATTATTCCTAACCTCCTAACCCCTTAACCCCGAACCACCTATCTATCAATTAAAATATTTTATATCTCTAATTTTTCATGGTACACATAAATTTTGGATAACAATATTACTAGAAAAAATAGTATTCTCTTATGAACTATGAACTTACTATATAACACTACCTCAACTATTCTCAAGTATGAACTATGAACTGACATATAAAGCTATAAGCACTGCTCTATCCCTTTATGTCACACAACCATTAGAAGAAAGGAAAAATATGGTTGTTTTATTTACTTTCTACACTACTAAAACATATAATTATAGTAGGGGTTAATTATTGGGGGTTATAATAACCTCTACTAACAGATATACATATGAGATGTTTTATAAACCCCCTTTCACCAGTAGGCTACTTGCCATCACATGATGTAATATGCGTTATAAGAATTAAAGCACTTATACTCCACAAACAATAATTTCTTAAAGTAGATAAATAGCAACTCTAATTACTCATTTAATTAAATTTAGTCTTTTGCCATGACTAAATTTATTTATAGATCTATATGAAATTATAAATCACTTTTTAATTTTACCTAAAATATTCCAAGTTGTTCCTGGGTCTCACATTCTCCTCAACTCAGAAATTTTCGTCCTTGAAAATTGTCCTATTCCGAAAAAAGATATGGATATTCCTTCTTCATATCTTCCTCCAACTCCCAAGTCATCTCTTGCGTCTTTTCATTCCAAAGTATCTTTACCGTGCAAATCTCCTTTCCTCTAAGCTTCTTTGTTTGCATGTCTAACACTCGTGTTGGTCCAAAATCCAAAGTTAAATCCTCTCTAATTTGAATGTCATCCACTTCCAACACATGTTCTGGATCCAGAACATACTTCCTCAATTGAGATACATGAAACACATTATGCAACTTTGCCAATTGAGGTGGTAATGCTATCTCATAAGCTACTAGTCCAATCTTTTTGAGAATTTGATATGGTACAAGAAACTCTAGCAACAATTTCTTCAATCGAATAGCTCTTCCAACTCCTGTTGTCGGTATCACTCGTAAAAACACATGATCTCCTACATCAAATTCCAATGGTCTCCTCCTCTTGTCATCATAAGATTTCTGCCTGCTCTGAGTTGCTTTCATCCGTTTCTGCATTAACTTCACCTTTTCTGTTGTTTCTTGTAACAACTTAAGACCTACAGCCACCGTTTCACCATCTTGATACCAACATAACGGTGTTCGACACCGTCTTCCATACAAAGCTTCATAGGGTGCCATCCCAATGTTAGAATGATAGCTATTATAGTTTATGAATTCCACCAATGGTAAAACCTCATTCCAACTTCCGAGATGGTCTAACACACATGCTCTTAACAGATCCTCCAAAGAGTAGATAGTCCTTTCTGACTGTCCATCGGTCTGAGGATGATATGATGAACTCATTCTTAATTGTGTACCCAAAGTTGTTTGCAAAGTCAACCAAAACCTCGAAGTGAACCTTGGATCTCGATCTGAAACAATACTTAATGGTACTCCGTGCAATCTCACTATCTCACAAATGTACAACCCCGCCAACTTATCTAACGACATCTTCTGATGAACTGGTAGAAATTGTGCACTCTTTGTTAACCTATGGATGATCATCCATATAAAGTCATGACCTCTTGACGACCTTGGTAAATGTGTTACGAAGTCCATTGCTATACTGTCCCATTTCCACGGAGGAATATCCAATTTTTGAAAAATTCCTCCCAGTCTCTAATGTTGCACCTTAGACTTCTGACATATTAAGCAAGCTGACACGAACTCCTCCACATCTTGTCTCATCCCGCTTCACCATAATGATTCTTTTAAATCATTATACATCTTAGTCATATTAGGATGTATGCTAAGATGACTCTTGTGTCCTTCTTCTAGAATCATCCTTCTCAAATTTGACTTTGCTGGAATGCACACCTTATTCTTGAACCGTAAGATACCATTCGCACCTAGAACGAAATCTTTGGCTTGATCAATACCAGTAATCCAACCGTACTCTACAACCCTTGATCAGTTAATTGCTCTTCCTTAATCTGCTCTAGGAAATCACTGGTAATTGTTAAGTGACTACACCAGATATGGTCTTTATTCAGTTGCAAGCCTAAATTCATATCTCGGAACTTCTCTATTAGCTCCAGCTGTTTCAAATGCAGACATCTGAACTCGTTTTCTACTCAAAGCGTCAGCAACTACATTAGCCTTACCTGAATGATATAGTAATTCAAAATCATAATCCTTAAGATACTCCATCCACCTTCTTTGTCGCATATTTAACTCCTTCTGGTCGAATAGGTACTTTAAACTCTTGTGATCACTGTAAACTTCGAATCGCGCTCCATGGAGATAGTGTCTCCAAGCTTTCAAGGCAAATACCACTACAACTAACTCAATGTCATGTGTTGGATAATTTTTCTCGTGCACCTTCAACTGACGGGATGCATACGCCACTGGCCTCTTACCTTGCATTAACACGCATTCGAGTCCCTGATAAGAGGCATCAGAAAAAACTTCGAAAGCTTTACCAGTATCTGGAACAATTAAAATTGGAGCAATTGTAAATCTTCACTTTATCTCTTCAAAACTAGCCTCACACTTATCAGACAGATAAAAGGCTGATCCTTGTGAGTCAATTGGGTCAAAGGTCCCACAATGTTGGAGAACCCCTCCACAAACCTCCTATAATAACAAGCCAAACCTACAAAGCTCCGTACCTCTACTACAAACTTCGGTCGCTCCCACTTTAACATTGCCTCCACTTTTGTTGGGTCTATTGAGATCCCTTTAGCAGAAATCACATGCCCTAAAAACTACTCTTCTTCTAACTAGAACTCACACTTGGAGAAGTTTCCATACAGTTGTCGGTCTCTCAAGATCTCCAACACGGTTCTCAAATTTTTAGTATGCTCTTCTCGATTCTTGTAATATATGAGAATGTCGTCAATGAATACGACCACAAACTTGTCCAGGAAAGATCAGAAGATGCGATTCATTAAATCCATAAAAATTGCAGGAGCATTTGTCACTCTGAAAGGCATAACCATATACTCGTAGTGTCCATAACGTGATGGAAAAATTGTCTTTTGAAAACACACCGGCACTTAAATCAATCTTTGAAAACACACCAGTACCCCTCAACTGATCCATCAAATCCTCGATCCTAAGCAAATGGTACTTGTTCTTAATCGTGACTTTTTTCAAATGTTGGTAGTAACCACCCAACCGTGAACTCCCATCCTTCTTCTTTACAAGCAAAACTGGAGCTCCCCACAGTGATACACTTGGACGGATAAATTTCTTTTCCAAGAGATCTTCTATTTGCTTTTTCAATTTTGCGAGCTCAGTAGGGGCCATTCGATATGGAGCCACTGACACCGGGCCTGCTCCTGACACTAAATCAGTTACAAATTCGACTTCCCAGCTTGGTTGTAACCTTGGGACTTCTTTTGGAAAAACATCTGCAAATTCCTGCACTACTGGTATGGCATTGATTTTCTCCTCTATGCTCTTCTGTTTTTCTTCTTCAACCCATACTACGTAGCATTTAGCTCCTTCTTAATATCCTGTATAACTACCCGTGATTTTACAATCTGCCCATCTTTTATGTCCAGAACAACCACCTTCTCCTTTCCACAATCTATGATGACATCATTGGTCGTCAACCAATCCATCCCTAAAATCACATCCAACCCTTCCAGCGGCAAGTGTACCAAGTTAACATTGAATTTGCATCCAGCTAATTCAATCGGACACTCAACAAAAACTGAATTGGTTGAGACTTGTCCTGATGCTGGCGTAGAAACCACTAACTTACATCCGAGATCACGGATTGGTAACCCGAGCTTCTTCGAACACACCAAGGATACAAACGAATGCGATGCACCCAAATCAAACAGAACATTTACACATTCACCAAACAACAAACATGTATATTGAATTAATTTACCTGATTTATTTGCCTCTGATCCGAACATGGCGAACACCCTTCCTGCTGTCTTCGTCTTTTCTCTAGAAGACTTTTGTTGTTGCTGAGGCGCTCCAAACTTCTGTACAGGACAAGAGTTTGCAAAGTGACATGGCTTCTGGCAATTGTAACACTTCGTCTCGTCTGGCTTTGCCCCATGGAATTTAGGATAGTTACACTGGAGATGAGCTCCTCCACATTCATAGCACTTCATCGGTCCATGTCCACCACGCTGAGGTCAAGAATAGGGTTTCTTCTGTTGTCTACCTCCACTATTATTTCCATGGTGCGACCTCATAACTCGATGGGGGTCTACTTCCAACTTCTCTATCGTCTTCGCCTGCTCCACTAAAAGTGGAAACTCTCTAATCCTTATACACCTTCATCAGATTATGACGCAATCCCTTTTTGAATTTTCTACACTGCCACTCTTCACTCATATTCTGAGAGTAGAATCAAGCTAGATATTCAAAGCGTTCAACATAAGCTTCCTCCGATTTGTCACTCTAAAGTATGTCAAAAATTCTGCTTCCCTCTCATGTGTGGTGCTATCTAGTGCCCCGTAAACTTTGTCTGGAAACTTATCCAATCGATAACCTCATTACGAGCTTCCATCATTCGTTGCATACCTCTCCACCAGTACTCAGCCTCGCCATTAAGCAAAAAAGTAGCATACTTTAGCTTGTGTGCGACAATGCAGCCGAGCATTCGAAAGATCTTCTCAATCTCTCGAATCCATGCATCTGCCTCATCTAGAGTTGCTTTACCATTGAACTTTGGCAGTTTATAACGCATGAATTCATTCATACCGTTATGTTGTACTGGTGCATGCACTACCTGTGACTATTGGTGTTGCATTGTGTCGACCAAACGCTGAATAGCTTGAGCAATCGGCAACATAGTTGGTCGAGTTCTGAGATCAACTATACGTGCCATTTCTCTAAATGTATATTATCAAATAATTACTAGTTAAATGTCATAAAACACAATATAATTCAGAGGCACACAACATCAACTAGATGAGCACACTCCCTACAATCCCAAAGCTCTTTTCGAAAACTTGGCTCTAATACCAAAAAATGTAACACCCCAAATTTAGGATGTCACGAGAAGGTGTTACGGTTAATTTATTTGAAAGTAAAACGATTGTATCACAAAAACACACTTAATAAAAAAAACTTAAAATTTAAATGTAAATAGGTAATCTAACTAAATACTAGGAATCAAAAGAAAATTTATAGCCTTCATTGTTTGATTTAAATCAACAAAATAAATCATAATTCCAGGAGTCCACTCCATCCTTTCTGCAATCTACTTCAAGTCAGAAATATTTGCATTACCGTCTGCTCCCTTATAACACACATGTTTTACGATAATCGCACAGGCAACAAACACACAAACAAACAAATAAGGGTAAGCTAACCATAAACAATGATATTCATAAAAGGAATTCCTAAATAAAACATGCTCAGTTATACTCAGCATCGCATTCAAGTAACACATAATCAAAATGTAATCAATCATGCCAAACCAAGCATAACATCACATTAATCTCAATTCTTCAAATATAGCGATTATAATCAACCTTTGGTTTTCCGCGGTGATGAGTCATTATTTTCCTCCATTCCACTAGCCTTTGTGTACCCATTTGATAGTTGTTTAGTGCTTAATTGTTCATCTTTAGTGTGTTTTCATCTGTTGGGCTTTAATCACTAGTGCAGGAAGGGCTTTTGGCAGCGGTTATTTTTGTCATTTTGCCTCGGTTCTAGAACCGAGGCATATTAGGGCGAGGCCAAAAAGGTTAGCTTTTTGCCTCAGGTCTCAATCGAAGCAGAAGCTTCATATTTTGCCTCGGTTTTGCTGAGAACCGAGGCCAAATGTGCCCCTCTGCATTTTCAACATCCCATCTTCTCCACCAGAAACCCTAGGTAGCCACCATGGTTCCACCACAACTCCGTCAACCACCGCCACATCCGAAACACGAAACCAAAGATCCGCAACCACTGCAATCTTCTCCTTCATCGTAAGAGCAATTTGTGAATCGTGTCACCATCATGGAACCCCCATGTTCTTCATACACGAAAATGTGACAATCACATTTGCATAAATGCAAACAAAAATCAACCATTTGCAGCAAATCATAAACCTTAAATCGCGTCTCCTCCCCCAAATCGCAAAACCACCTTCGTCGCAATGACAAGTTTCTTCACGCTGCCGCCACCTACACGTCTCGCCACCATCAACGACAGATCTCCATCCACGCACCTGCAACACAATAAAATGATGCCCACTTTGCGAGTCCCAAATCGCACTTCGCTAAGCCAGAACACGAATGAGCCAAACGTCAAGTAGTCGCGAGTGGCCAGAGCGCAACAGTAGCAGTGGAGGTGGGTGGCTGAGAGAGAGAACTCGCACGCGAGGAAGAAGAAGAAAAAAAGTGATTCGCGATTTTGGAACCCTAACGAACCTTTTGGCCTCGGTTCAATTTTTAACCGAGGCAGAAAATAGTTTTTGGCAGCGGTTCAATTCCACCCGAGGTAGAAAATAACTTTTGGCCTTGGTTCAATTTTTAACCGAGGCAGAAAACAGGTTTTGGCAGCGGTTCAATTCCAACCGAGGCCAAATATCACGGTTTTAGTGGCATTTTTGAAATATTAGTCAACTTTTAGGCTTCGAGTCTTCAAAACCGAGGCATATCATACCTTTTGGCACCGGTTTTCTAATGAATCGAGGCATAAAAGTTGGAAAAAATTGCAAAAGTGCCACCGCGCCATTTTATGCTTCGGTTAAGCAATAACCGAGGCCTATAACGCGAGTTAAAAGGCCAAAACTGCACTAGTGAATGGGCCATTGTTCCGAATTTGGGTTAATTTCACATTATTTGGCCTATTTTTTTTTTATTATTTTTAGGTATTAGGGTGAAGCAATTTTGGAGCTTGGACATTAATATTCAGTTGAGAAGAGTTGCCACATCATTGCCACATCATTTCCACGTCATTTCCATGTCATTTGAGTGAATGGGCCAATATTTGAGGTCAAGTAGTGGCATTTTTGTAATTTTGCAGCCCATAATGGCAATTTTGTAAATATGAGTGGCAAATTGGATGTGACCACGAAAAATTAGGTCTCCTTCCATGCAACCTAGTCCCACACCTTCTTCTACTTCTTTTATCTTCTTCTCCACTCTCTATTTTAGGTTTTTGAAGCTTTGGATAGTGATCCATAGAGGCACAAGCTAATTTTTCACGTTTTCCACTCATTTTTGACATTTTATGAGTCATGGACAACACCTATTGCTTGTATTCACATCTTGTACACCTTGGGTAACATTTATATTGAAGCATTTTCATTTTTTATTGGTTGTTTTCATTCATCCCCTGTTTCTCTTTGCTCATTTTCATTGCTGCACGATTTAAGTTTTCTGCACTAATTTGAAGTTATTTGAATGGTTGAATCACAATTTATGGTGAACCGTAATTCGAATTTCATGGCTTTCTAATTTAATGTATTGACTACTTGAAGGATATGCAATAGAACTTTGAGGTTCTGTTTTGAATTCGTGTTTTGTCTCTCTTCATCTTGATTTTGCGGTGAATGGTTACTTTTAATCTGTTAACACTTAATTTCAGATTGGGTTGGCTGTTCATGTTGATTTCATTCATGCTTAATGAATTGGATTAACTGTCACAAATGAATGGATGTATGCATTGCTTAATTGCATATTGAAATAAGTTTTTAATCCTCACTTAGTGGGTCTGAACAAGTGGATTAGGTGAGACAAAAACCTTAATTACGTGACCTGTGATGAGTAAAATTGCATTCAAATTCAAGGAGTCAATATTGATTTTAACTCGTTCTACTAACATTTGGAAAACTGTTCATAATTCTACAATCTAAATCTGTCAAACGCCCCACGTGTTATTGTGTTATGTTTGAATCTGGAAATTGGAGCTTTGGACAAAAATATTGGTCGTTGGGAGACGACTTGGTTCAACTGTCACATACTACATTTTAAGTGTTTTAATTTGGTGGGGTACAACCTCTATCACGCAGCCTCTCACCCCACAACAACATCTAGTTTCCTAGAACAGGTGGTTCGATGTGTCCCACTTAACGTAGTCAGATTGTCTCCCTTATCCCTCAAGGAATTATGAGTAAAAACACTGATGCATCGCACATCGGGCACTATACTCGCAACAAGCCGAAATAAGGTGAAACATCTATCCCCTTTCCATTACTTCACAAAGGCGAGAGGGTACAACACTCGAACCAATCCTATACCACTACTTCACATATGCGAAATAGTCTTCACTGGGTTCCTAGGTACGAAAAACCTCACACAACATTTAATTCTACCAAGAGCTCTTCAAGCAAGGAAAGACACTCATAATATTCAACCCATGAGAATTTTATATTGTCAACAAAATATACACCATCACATCATGCTTGAAAAATAAAGTCTCATAACCAAACCAAATTCATATATCACTCGTGTATTTAATACACACCAAATATTTAATAAAATGCATGGGAAAGAAAAGAAAATAAATTACAACTCAACCAACACCCAAACCTTTTAAAGAGAACAACAAAGATATAACTTATCATGCATCCAAGTTCCAACCCGTTGTCCCCAATTTCCTTTACGCACGAATAGAAACTAAAAAAAAAAACAAGAGAAAGACTAATGATTTTTCACTCTTTATTTACGTGAAAACTAAGCAAAAAGAGAAAGAACCCCATGGCACGGTCTGCACACAAAAAGAAAATATAAGGTACACAACTTCATAAAAAATATATGATTGGTTTAGAGAAAAAGAGACAAAAACCAACACATGGGCTCCACCATCTTATTCATTCACGGGTGGTCTTAATTGAAAGAGAAAGATTTTAAAAGAAGTAGAATAATGTCCACGCATTCTGAAAACACTCCACCGTAGTACGTGAAAAATAAATTAAGGAAGAAAGAGAAAAGAAAGTGAAGGATTTTAAGAGAAGGGAGAGAAAATGAATTTCGTGACCCTGCACCCCCTGCAACGAGAATGGACTCTGTGACTTCAACAATCTTCATAAACGAAAGTGATGCAACGTGATACAAAGATTTTAAGAAACGCTAACAGTTGCCAAAAGCTAGGGTGTAGCCATGCGAGACCATGCTGCACCAAAAATGGACCCAAACGCATAGCCACCACCGAGTCCATACGCAAGTTTCGACTCCAAACGATGCAGCCCTGCGAGAAAATATCAACGTCCCACATCCACTGTCACAGCACATGAATAATCAATCAAACGACAACCATCGGTCCACCCGAAAACTGAACCCATACCAACTGCATGCAAGAACGTTTGTACTGCATCACCAACCTCTTCAACGTTGCATACCAAACGAGCGTAAAAGAATGTATATCCCTTCCTGAACGGTTGCAGCGCAATAACTCATCCAAGACAGACCTCACACAAGTAAGCAATGAAAAGAAAAGCAAGTGTGTGTATTCATCAATAGTGGGTTCGAAAACTAAAAAGAACCAAAAGCACAACAACCCTCATCATCAATCTATAAAACCATGCTAATTCTCCAAGGACCCATTCACCAAATAACCAAAGTATAGAGAAAGAAAAGAGAAAATATTAAGCTTCATGCATCAAGCACACGAAAATAGGAAGAAAAAAAAAAGATATAACTTCCCCTACCTCTCTGGATGGTTCCTCTTCTCTACCATAGCCACTGAAAACTCTAAGTTTCACTCTTTCTCTCTTTTCCTTCTCCCATCCTAACCCTTTTTTTCTAAAGAAAACTTCTAGGGTTTAGCTTTATCTAGTCCCACCAAATAATTCAGTTAAGATTTTCTAGCCCATTTTATTTTTCTTATCTTTTAACTCCAAAAGATAAAAAAAAAAAACAGAAAGGAAAAATAAATAAAATCAAAACTGGTTGCAGCGTTTTTGAAACCCAATATTTCTGCATGTCCTTCTATTGAGTGGAAACACCAACCCATTCATTCACGTTCCATGGGGCCAATTCCTCTTAAGGAGAAAAAATTTGAATTTTAAAACCAACACAACGAAAATTTTCACCAATCAGGTTCGAACCCATATACATGCTCACGAATGCACGCAACTTTCACGAGTAGGCTACATGCCATCACATAATATAATATGCATTATAAGAATTAAAGTACTTATACTCTACAGACCATAATTTCTTAAAATAGATAAATAGCAACTCTAATTACTCATTTAATTAAATTTACTCTTTTGTCATGACTAAATTTATTTATAAATCCCTTTTTAATTTTACCTAAAATATTCCAAGTTGTTCCTGGGTCTCACAACTAGCAAGGTTTTTTTTTTCTTTTTTCAGTTGTTGAGTCATTTTACTAATTCATCATAAATTATTATCCTTCATTGTTTAATTTGATGTGTTTATCTTATTTGTAGACCACCTGAAGATGAAGAAAATATCAACCAAGAAAAAAATGTCAACCAATAAATCTTTTACATGGACACATGTAGTTACACCTACAGCTCATCATCAATCTCATTCAGTTAATTATGTCACTTCCTTAATAGGCTTAGTCTATGTATTGTTTTTTGGTCCTCTGCATTCATAATTATGGCTTGCAACATTAAGTTTATGATATATTTTCTCAGTGTCACCAGTGTAGGAAGGCCTTTTGGCAGCGGTTATTTTTCATATTTTGCATCAGTTCCCAGACCGAGGGATATTGGAGCGAGGCCAAAAGTGGTCAATTCAATGGTGGTGTATGACCTATTCATGTGGTCAATTCAATGGTGGTGTATGACCTATTCACGCAGAAAGTACAAAAGTATATACCACCTTCAGAAAAAAAGAATACAATTAAACAAAATGCAAGGAATAGAAAGAAGAAAAAGATAAAAAAAGGGCATAGCTTATGCTTTTATATCAAATAAATTATCATATAGAAATCTGGAAAAGAAGAATATTATAAGATGGACATACTGACATAACTAGGCGTATTAGAATCACTTAAAACCATGAACACTTATAGAATAGTATCACGGTGTCACTAGGTGTGTAATCAAATCTTGTAAGGTTCAATATTTGGTTTCCTAAGTTATTTACTTTCATGCGGTTCTTGACTTTATTTGGTTTTGTTTCTGTGCATAAAATTAAAACTAATCAAATTGAACATTGTAATTTTGGTAAGAACAAAACATAAGAAACAATATCTTTGCTTTTTATATGGTAGAGATAGATATTAGAAAGATTGAAAGGATAATTTGAGTGGACATGAATCACTTGATAAGGAGCGAAACAAATTAGGAAAAAATTAAGGAAAAACACTAGAAAGACTAAAGAAGACAATGGTGATTTGAAAACTTTCATCAATACTTTCAGAGCTATGGAAATCTACTCCCGAAAACCTCTCTCTAACCAACCATTCATAAGTTTAATCATTAATAATTGATGATTTAACACCTCACACCAAATAAACGACTCGTTCTTATGTCAGAGCTACCCATTACTTCTTTTTCACTAATGAAAATTCTTTAGTAACTTTTCTATAGAGTCTCTATTACAGCATCAATCCAAAGAAGAGCCACTTCTTTCACTTTAAACCAGTAGGGGTTATAGAGAAAAAGTGCTTGAAAAGTAGTAATTCTTTTCTTCTACACAATTAACAATTTTAACTAAGTAACTCACTCTGGCTTAATTACTTCTTTTTAAATAGATTCTATGAGAGGTGCTCTGATCTAACTTTTAACTTTATAGCTAGCAAACAATGTAACTCATAAATGTTGCCTTCAGCATGTGACTAAATTCATATCTGATGTGTTTTTGTCAAATACTAAAATACTAGTATAATTAATAGTCAAAACCAAACCATAAAACAAAACCATGAGTCACAAAAGGAAACCAATATAAATAGCAGCAGCCCATTGAAATGCTTCATCACCATTGTCTTCTTTCTCCAGTTTCACAAAATTGTATGCAAGTGAAATTTTTTTACGATTTAATTCCTATTAGAGTTGCTGTTTTAAGCTAGTTTTTTGGCTTTGAGCTATTTTTGCTAGCCTAGACAATTTCTCTCTATTTTTCAAACTTTCTAATATCTTTCTTTTAATGTTTTTAGTTGTAGCAAGTTGGTTTACGAGTTCTTAAACAGTTAAAAATGCTATATGCAGATTTAGCAGACAAGGACTTAGCCATATAACTGTAGAAGTATAATAGCTTCAAGCATGAATTTTGTTTGGGCCTTGAACTTCAATCAGTTACAATTTTATGTGTTGAAGTTCTTAAAATTTCTTCACCAACCTGTGATACCTTATCAAATGAACCCTTAGTCTTGGCTCCAATTAATAGCAATGCTTATCAAATTATAGTTTTATGATTGAATATAAAAAACTAGTTAATTAGCTTAGTTCCAGTATCCATGGGTTTTTCGTATTTCATGTTCCATAAAGTTAACATGAGTCAACTTGGACATTATATTAGCTACCTCGATAATTATTGTAAACCTCTCTAAGTTAAGCATAAAATACAATGGTTCAACTCGATAATATTTTTACTGTTTTGAGCTTTCTTACATGTTTCCTTAGTTGTTTTGAGTTGTAGATAAGTGTTTTGAAAGTCTTTAGGTAGTCCTAATAGTTTTTAGCTATTAAAGTTGATGTTTTAAGCTATCCTTATTTTCTTTAAATGTATTAAGACAAGCTTGAATATTGAAAATCTAATTAGCTGCTCTGAAATGTTTTCAATCCTATAAGTATATTTTTCAATTCTTTTCTTTTTTGCATGGCTTTGTGATTTTTCAAACTTTATCAATTTTTATCCGTTCTCAAGAGACTTGAAGATGAACTTTCAACCTCAAGTAAGTCTGAGTCAAAACCTGAAGTGAGTACTCATTCTTCACTACCTAGCACTCAACCTCAAAGACTTGAAGTACAAATTCCAACCCCAATTACACTTCAAGCAAATATTCAACAAGGTCCTTCATTTTCATTTTCCCCTCCACTTCCAGCTACATCTCAAGCAAGTATTCAACAAGGTACTAAATATGCTTGTCCTCTACCTTCATCTACACCTTAGCCAAATAATTTGTTTTGTCATATCCTATATATTTTGTATATATTTTGTATTCTGTTTTATATTATGTATTTTGTATATATTCTATTATACATTATGTTCTATATATACCAATTTGATTTTATATTCATTTTTAGGAATATCTAACCAATGTATTTTCAGGAACCGTGAAAGTGAGGATATCTTCAACTAGCCAACCCCCAATTGCCTCTCAATCTAATTCTCAGCCACCACATCAATCTTTTCCTATATCTGAGCCAACAATACCAACTACATCACATTCATATTTTAAAAATGAATAGGAAGAAAATGAGGAGACTTAGTTGTAAGTAGATGAAAAAAGGCCTGCAACCTGAAAAAGAGCATGGTTTGTTAATGTGATGTGTAAGCAACTATGTACAAAGTACTACATAATATATATTATACATATATTTGTCTTTATAATAAATTAGTAACAATTATTTTCTCACATTCCGTAGATGATCAAGGAAAGAGAATTACAAAACAATTGCGAACCAATGATGTGTGGCATTTACCTCCTAATGAAAGGATTGTTGTGCAGTGGAATAATCAGGATCAACCAATTGCAGATGGTGGAGCATTATTGAATAGGTTCTTAGGTGGCATTGCAAGAAACTCTAATTCTCTTCCCATTAGCTATTCTAGTTGGAAGATGATTCCTAAAGATTATAAAGAAGATGTACTTAAGAACATTATTCAGGTCAACATTGTAAAAGCTTAATGTATAATTTAATTATACTATAACTCTTGTTAATTTTAATTGTTTTATTTTTTGAAGGCTAAGTTTGATATCCATTCCGATGTTCATATAAGCCACATCCTCAAATCACTTAACATAAAGTGGAGAGACCACCGATAAGAATTGTGGCAACTTAGAAATGATGGAACACGTAAAAGAGATGAATTGATTGCAATAGCTCCAACATGAATAGATAAAGATCATTGGGCTTCTTTTGTGGATTATCGACTAAATTAAAAGACGAAGGTATATTGAAACTATTTTTCATCAACATCGTTCAGGTTAATGATTATTAATTTTTATACTTTGATGATTAGAAGCATGCTCTAAAAAATAAAGATAATAGGGCAAAGCAAACCATTGCTCACACATGTAATTTTTATACTTTGATGATTAGGAGCATGCTTTGAAAAATAAAGATAATAGGGCAAAGAAAATCATTGCTCACACATGTGGATCTAAGAGCATTGCAAGGAAAAGAGATGAAATGGTGACAATACTACATGTCTTAACGTGAACTTTCTGTTTCAATTTTTGGCTTTATGTGTCATATATTTTTTCTTCAAATTTATAGGAAAATGAGTGTGCCCATAGGGTTAGTAGAGGAGAGGTATGGATAGCTACACATAAACATGCTAATGGAGCCTTTGTGAGTGATGAAGTGAGGGAAATCAGTGTAAGTTCAATTCTAATATAGTCTATAATTGAAAACCATGTTTTGTGTTATTTTAATTAGTTTCTTCATATGTTCTTTGTAGGAAAAAATTCAAGTAGATGAGTCAACATCATCATCATCTGTATCAAAAGAAATATCAAGTACTGATTCCTTAGCTTTTGATTTTGGAAGCCAAGAACATTGTGGACGTGTTAGGGGTTTGGGATTGGGTCCTTGCCCATCTAAAGTGTTTAGCTCCAAGGGTCATTCATATAGTGGAACATCTTCAAGTTATCCTTCTAATGCCCAATTACAAAATCAGGTTAGTTTTTTAGTTTTGATTATGATGCATTTACTTTTATCAATTTGATGTTTGAATATGTTTAAAGTAAGTCGATTGTCTATGTTATGTAAACCAAGATTGTCAAAAGAGCTCCATTTTTTTTTCTTCAAAAGTAGAAAATAAAAGATATTTTCTCTATTTTGATTAATTTTGTGTTTTAAAATAGGTTTCTACATTGACATCCTAACTCAATGAAATGAAGACAATGGTTAATTTTTTGGTACAAAATTACCAAGAGAGTTCCCTAATGATTTTACTATGCATCAAGCACCAACGGTAATATCTAAATCTTCATTAAATTAATATATGTTTGATATTATTATTTGGAAAGTTATTAATTATCATTATTTTTTATGTTAGGTATCTGATCAAGGAAGTGTTCCTAATGAAGAAACAAAGGGTCAACATCAAGCCCCGCATTAGACGATATTATTCGTTTAGTTTTAGAATATGTCAACAAATATGCCTTTAGGAAACTTTTGGTTAATTATGCTAATGGGGAACAACTATGATTTCCTTTTACATTTTGGTTCATTGGTGCACTTGCTTATTATGTCATTATCATTCAAATGCTACCTCTCCAACACTTATTATATTAAGAGCATTATGACTCCTAGTTCAGTACCAATACCATTTGAATGAATATTTGTATTGATTGCTTATTTTGAAGTGGCCTTGGAGTTTTTGGTGTTTAGTTAATGAGATGTGTTATGAAAATGAATGCTTTTATTGAAACCTAGCCTATAAGAGTATTCAATTTATTTATATTAGAGTAGGGTCATACAAAATGGTTAAGTTACTTTTCTTTTTGTTTTGGTTGTATTGTCAAATGTAATCATCCTCCAAAATGAAAACCTAAATGTTATGCCATCAAATAGGATATTTCATAGAATAAGGTTCTTTTCGTACTCAAAGAATTAACTAAACAAATTAATTATTAGGAAAGTACAACTTTAGCATTATAGCAATGTCATAATAATATAAGCACTAACTTCTTAGTATTAACGGGGCTTTTGAGGAATTATCAGGGGTTTTTAGAACTCCAAGCATTAACAGAGGTTTTCGAAACTCCAGGTATTAACGGGGGTTTTGGAAACCCCCAATAAGTTACGCTAGTTCTCTGGGTTGTTAAGAATTTCCGGTAATCCGTTAGCCACGCTTGCTCTTCTGGGAGAATTACAAACCCCTGGTAAAACCATTAGTGGGAGTTAAAACCTCTAGAAATGCCAAATAAAACCCCACTAAAAATAATTATTTTTGTAGTGCTAAAACTATTACAAATTGATAAAACTATCCCAACAAATTGTTTCATAAGAAAAATAAAAACAAATGAGGTGTCAACTTTATCATGGACAATAAAAATACACTTACACCTTGCACCCAAAAAAAATTTAACAGCTAATTCATTTGTGGACAAAATGGAAAGCTTCCTTAGTTCCCTTTTTTACACCAACTCATTAAATCTCAAAATCACAACAATTTTTCTCAATCAAACATATCATGACTTTATAGAATAACAATATGATCACTTATTCAAATATACAAACCAAGTTAGATCACCTTACACCAAAACTTAACAAAAAAAATGCATTTCCAACGGATTTATCCATTAAAACATAGTTATGATAATCACAAAATAATAAAAAAAATAGCTCTTCTTAGCTGTCAATGTACACGTTTCCTTAGATTTCATAATCTCTTATTCCAAGACTTTTATATGTTTGATTCAAACTCCATGAAGTGCTCTACCCTTCCCTTCATTGAGTGCACCACAAAAATATTTGTTTTTATTAAAAAACCGAAATTTTCGCTGATTCATCCTCCCAATTCACGTTCAAGCATCTCGATAAACAACCAAATCTCCATTTAATAAAAGAAATTACAATAATGATCTAGACGAGAATTGAACTCCTGACCTTTATGATGTTCCTGAAGATATTGAACCTGAAGAAATTCGGCCAATGGAAAATTATGCAGTTTCAATAACTTGGCATGATGTGTTTAATCAGGTAATATATACATCATCTGATATGATAATCATTTGGAAAAAGGAAAACTGAGTAAATAGTTTATGTACTGAAAGTACAAAGCATTTTTACTATATCAACCAAACAAAATCATTATATCTTGTAAGTTACTGAGAGTACTAGTATCTTTGGCTGAAGTATATTAGTTTATGCAATGCAACCAAAAATTGAGAGTTCCAGCAAGTTTTAATCTATGGTTAATTTATATTCCGGCCACATGTTACTGATTGCCCCTTATGATCAATTACAGATGATGGAGCTGTTGGTTGATGATGTTTCTGAACCAAGTGTACAAGCATGATGAAGAAAAACAACATATATGGGTTGCATTGATGCAGGTGCTGGGAATGGGAAAATTCATTATACATGTATGGTAACCTTAATTCAATAGTCCTTCAACAATTAGGGATATTAACGGAGTTTACAGATATCTAGATATATTAGGCTAAAATTCTACTTTTCTTCTCAAAGACAAAAGAGCATATTGTTTCATAACTTTAGTTTAAACTAAAAATATTTTTTATTTCATGTATTCTGATAAAGACTTTTACACCATCAAGAAACTAGAGTTATATACAGATGATGGTCAAGATATTAAGTTATTCAATGGTCACCCAAAAAGTAATACGCATTAATTTTTTTTTAATACGTTCTAACATGTTTGTATTTATTGCTTTTCATTTCCTATAAAAAGGTAAATTGGTTATCTAATCTTTATATTTTGCCCTGTGATTCATTTTTATTTTTATATAGTTTTTACTTAGTTAAATTGGTAAGTAGATTAGGTTTTAATTAGGTTTTAATTAGGTTTTGTTTTAAATTTTAGACTACCAATTTTAAGTTAGACATTTTAATGTTTATTTTGATTTTGGAATTGTTTATTATGTGTTGGAAATAAATAATTTGAATTCTACATTTTTGTTTTGGCAAATTACAATTAACTTAAATTTGATGTTTTATGCAAAAATATATTGGGATTTAAGTACGTTGGTTAACAACAGACTTCAATTTTAAGTTTTATTGTCAACAATAGACTTACAATTTAAGTATGTTGTTCACCAACAAACTTAAAATTTAAGTGAGTCGAATTTATGTTTGTTCGAAAACAATCGTAAAAGATCCAAAATAACAGACTTAAAAGGTTTGATTGTGGCCATTGGTGAGGTGCAACATGGAACTTTGTGGGCTCAACCACTTCTTGGTTTTGATAATCACAGTTTGGTGATTATGTTGGAGAATTTGTGATGTTTTGAGTTTGAGTGTTTAGTAGTGCATTTTACGCTTTCTAACTCGGACTTTATGTCTCTGTCATAGTGGAAACGAGGCATATAAACACGTGGTGGCAGTTTTGTAATTTATGCAAACCACTACGCCACATCAATATGTTTTGGCTCGACCCTCTACTACGGATTCTTTGGATAGCCATATTTGCATGGAATTACATTAGTACATTAGTTAGACGAGCATGAGCGTATGTACCCCGATTCGCACCAGGTTATGCCTCGGTTACTAGTTGTTTCAAAGTTGAAAGTAGTCTTATGCCTCGATTCTGAGAGACCTGAGGCCTAAAGCCTCTCCAAAATTTGCCCCTTCTGGCTACTTGGATTATTAAATTTAAAACAAAAGCTTTATGCACCGGTTGATATTGACCCAAAGCAGTAAGGCCTTATATGCCTCAGTTGTTTGAACCCGAGGCAATATAGCCAGTTAAAATGGCCAGCCTTTCTTCAATCCTTTGCAAAAACCCTAAAACTGTAGGGCCAAATTCCTTTCTTCTTCATCCTTCATGCAGGAATTCGCTTCACCACAAGCAACCACCTTTACCGGTGGACGTTGCTCCCCAATTTGCTCAACACAGAACACATACAGAAAGAGAAGCTCGCAGATCTGAGTGTTGTTGAAGATTGATCTAGACTCGCTACAAGTGATTGAGATTTTGTGGTAAGGTTTGTGAGGAACCATTATCAGTGATGGAAGGACATATTCTAGAATTATCAGATATTGTTAGATAGTAGTTGATATTCTTGGATATTTTTATCTTAAGGTCAAGAGAGAGTTGCCACATGATTTCCACATCATTGCAACGTCTGTGCCATGTTAGTCAGCTTATCCACGTCATTGGACCAACATTTTCAGCCCATAGTGGCATTTTTGTAATTTTGAGTGGTAGACATTTTTGTAAATATGTGGGTCTGTAGTGATGTGACCACGAGAATTTTAGGTCTTCTTGTGTGGCTTCCGAATCTTTATGTTTTTGGAGCTTTCTATGGTTACCCATGGAGGTGCCACCTGAATCTTAATGTTTTAGCACAATTTTCTTTCCTTTTTATGCATTATTGACAACACCCATTATAGATTTTACGTTTTCTGTAAGTTTGGAAGCTTTCATTTTAACATTGGGACCTTGTTGAATCCATGTTTCATCTTCTATTCACGACTTGATAACTTGCTTTGTTATTGTTTCATGTTTTCTACACTATTTTAAGTTGTATGCACCATTTTCTTATCATTCAATGGTTGTATTCCGTTTAGGTTTGAACTTTGGTTCGCAATCCATGGACCACAAATTTAATGTGTGATCTTGCAGAGAATGAATTGAAACCTTGAGGTTATTGTTTCATATGGTAAAGTTTATCTTACTCTTCACTCGGATTATGTTTTTATGCTTAATGGATGAATAATTTTGTTTAAGCTTTTTTTTTGCATAATGGGTCATTTAATTTTGGGGTTGTTATCATGCTTAATGATGCCATTACAGATTAATGAATGTGTGCTTTGCTTAATTGCGTGTTGAATTTTTGTTCTAATCTTTGCTTAGTTAATTATTTTAGGAGTTCATAGAGTAATGATAGCTAATTAATTTCGTGACCTATGATTGGAAGATTTTCATTTGAATCAAGGAATCAACACTGTTTTCATTACTGTTTTATCAAATTTTCAATTACGATTTATTCTTGTGTTGAATTTCTTGAATCTACCAACCCCCTCCCTCCCCATTTTGTGTTGAACTACAATATGGAACCTTTGAGTGAAAACAATGGTCACTGGGACACGACCTTGGGTTAATTCCTGAGTACTGCATTTACATTATTTTATTTGATCAATGATCATCTTTTATATGGAAGCAAATGATAGTAAAAGTGTTGAGGAATATGCATGTGGCTAGGGAGAGTGCTCAATATCATTAGATGTTTGGGTTAATCTTTTAACCTTGTTTTTCCTTTCAAAATGTTTGTTTGTGAAACAATGTTTATTGAGATTTTGAAAAAAATAGAAATGAATTTTCATTATAAAATATGTAATTTATGTTAAATATAGATTTTAGAAAGCAAAAAATTGTGGTGTTACATAAAGCAATATACCATTTAATCAATTCAGCAGTTCATTCATAGATTATTTCTTTAATGATTATATTGTTTCAACGTTTAATTTTGACACTTTCTTCTTCTAGAATGTAATCATCATAAAATTTTATTAAATTTTGCAATTTAATATATGCTTCAAAGAATTTTATCAATGTATTAATTTGCATTATTAATCAAAGATCAAAACATATAATAGACCATCAAAGCACATTATAAATGTTTCACTAGTTCAAGTCATCTAACACTTTGGTTGTCTAATGGTTTAAGCTACCTTCAGTAATATAACCCTTTGGGTCGTCTAACACCTTTGTTGTTTAATGGCTTAATCTGCCTTGGATCATCTAACCTTTGGTCTCTTAGTTGTCTAACACCTTAGTCGTCTAACATAGTAACTTAGGTTCTCTGGCGACTTGGGTCATCTAATGCTTTAACCTGATGATTGTTATTGTTCGACTTGCCTAACACCTTGACTTGAATCCATATACTCGTGTAATGCTACTTAGCCTCTGCTTTTCCAGACTTCTTGCTTTTGTTGGCACACACAACGTGTGAATATTAATCATTTAGGCATATGCAAGCAAAAATACATATAATGTATTTTGATCTTCGAACCAAATTGATCTATTCCTTAATCTTGCTATATTTATTAGACGTTCTCTTTTAGTCTTCTAATCACAAGTTCACTTCTAACTAGATATTTACTTGAAGGGTAGAGTGTTATCAAAACTTATCAAAACTTTATTAATTATTAGGGCTCATTTGCTTTAGCACTTTCCCCTTTTTGATGATGACAAAACCAACCATTAATAATTCATTTTATAGGTATCAAAACATATAATTGATCAGTCATACATCATAGTAAAATAGATAAAAATATATCCTATTACCGATATAGCAAATTATGTCATCATTTATGATTGGTAAGCATAAGCTCAATTATCACAATATGCAACATTATGATGACGATTTCAAAGTTAAAAGGCAAAAGATCACAAAACAAAATTAAAACCAATAAAATCATTATTTAAATCTAAAATGTTATAATGAATTAAACCAAAGTTGGAAAGAAACAAAAGATTTAAAACAATAAAGACTTCAAAGAGAGTTTTGTACTCACTTAAAAGACAAAAAAAAATAGTATATTTCTAATAATCATATTAAGAAAGCAATGGAACATAAAATGTAAATACATCTCTTATAAAATATAAATTCAATGTAGGAGAGTTCATCCATGTTAAAAACTCACTTCTTACCGAGATTTGGACTGGAAAATGCATTACACCAAAGTTAAAATTTATCATTGGAAAAAAAAAAGGAGAAGTTTTTTAGATAATTAAAATGGAATAAAGTGAATCCTTTGAAAAGCTCAATATTTCTAGAGCAAAATCAATTTCATGGTTTCGTGTAGTCCAAATCCATGGTTGATATGCAACACTTCTTTATGTAAACCTTCCCCAAGTATCCCATCTAACATTATTCGGGTAGTTAAAAATGCAGTACTATATACACAAATTATGGTAGTTATCAAACAGTCATATTATACAATAAATTGCAACATTTTTTTAAGAAACCTAATATAAAAAATGCCACCACATACATGATTATTTATAGTGTCTTATATCGATATAGGGTAACATTCGGGTGCAAATAAGTATGGTTACCAACCTCCCTTGGGGCCAATTCCTCTTAGATCATCATTTCAAGTAAATACATACGAGCATTTACTTCATATTTCAATCTTTCACTGAATGTTAAGTATTATACCAATCAAGCTATCACAATCGTTAATCTCTACATGCATTACATCTATGCCCTGTCTAACCTCTAACTTTGACCAATATGGAAGATCAAAAAATATTATTTATTTTCTTTCAAGGGCTCATTATAGATGACTTTATTAATTTTTTCATGAATTTGAAGGCTAATCAATGAAATTAATGTATCGTCATTATTTTGATGCCCATTAAATGTTTTTTTAACCTTCAATAAGGACGATTAGATTGGAAAAAAATGTTGTCTTCCTTCCATGTTTCAATGTATGAGTTGTAGTTTTTTCCTCATATATAGGACATGTTTTATGACCCTCGACATTGTACCTTGACAAATTATCGTAAGTTGTGAAGTCATTAATAGTGCAAAATAACATTTCATGCATCATGAAAGTTTCATAAGCAAAAAGCCTCAAATATTTCAACACCCGTCAATTAACAACTTCAAGTCTTGAACTAGTGGACCGAGATAAACATCTATGTCATTTCAAGGCTGCCTTAGATTAGATATAATCAAAGACAATATCATGTATTTCTCTTCATGCACAATCCAGGAGATAAGTAGTAAATGAAAAATATAATGGGCTAACAACTATGGTTGGTACTTAAATTACCAAAAGGTATCAAACTACTTTCAGAGCGGCACCATCCTTTTGTTTATGGAAATTATCTTCATTGTAGTTTTTCTAGTTCTACTGTGCTAACCCACACTTCAGACATTTTTTAGTCCTTCAAATTCTTTACTATATAATTTGCAATCATTAAGACTTGCATGTATCCTTTTATACTCCATACCCATCAGAAAAATAATTTTCTTGTCCTCATAATTACCAATAGGTAGTGTATTTCCATTTGGAAGCATTTGATATAACAGTAATTATGTGAAACTCTTAACAGTACACCAATGGATGCCTTCAAATTTATGAGCCTTAACACTAAGAAGAACCTATGAACTTACTTGAACCGATATACAACAAAGTTAGCGTATCAGTAGACATCGTCTCATACACATGCGCTTGGGTAAAAACTTCTGCGCCAACATCACGAATCATGTCCTCTAATTAGTCAATCAATCTTCCATGGTGGAATCGACATCATCTTAAGTTCAAGAGACAATTGGGAAGTTTATTAATTCGCTTTGCATTGTCCATGTTGTTAGTATTATGGTGCTTGATTTAGTCTACGTTGCTTAGGATTGTGAGATGTGGTTCTCTATTTTGCTATATAAGAGACCCTATGTAAAGTGTGAGACCCGGGACGAACATAGAATGTTTTAGGTAAAATTAAAAATTGATTGATAATTTAGTATAGATCTATAATAAGTTATTTTAGTCATGAGGAAAGACTAATAATTAAAGGAGTGCTTAAAGATGCTATTTATCTAATTTAAGGATTATGTTTTGTGGAGTAAAAGTGTTTTAATACTTACATTGCATGATATATCAGGTGAAAGTGTGTAGCCTAGTGGTTAGTGTAACATCTCGACCGGATATTACAGATTTAAATAATAAAATAAAGAATTACTACATCAACTTCATTTGTTAAAACCTCATTTCCCAAAAACACGGGAAATTTAAGAACTTTATTTACCTCAATAACAATCCAAAATCCATAATTATAAATACTATTATAATTATCCAAAAGTCAAGTAATAAAAGCGATTACAATTTATTTGAAATCATAGAAATATAAAAACTCTGAGAAAAATCCTGAATCCCAGTCTAGCCCCGCTCCGACTCTAAGTCTCACCAGATCCACGTGCACCATCATCTGCTCCCGTGTACTATGTACACGATCATCGCCAAACACAAGCAGCTAAAATTTCAAAAATGCCACTGTGTTATGATATGCCTCATTTTCATAGGAACCGAGGCATAATGACCGAGTTAAAATGCTAGAAATGCACTAGTGTTATGCTTCTTATATTTTCTTAGATTCTAATAGTAGAGATAAATTAAGCTCTAAGGCAAAGCAATATTATTTCATTGGTTATGGATCTGACATGTATGGTTACAGGTTTTGGGTTTACCAAAACAAGAAAATTATCAGAAGTAGAAATGTTACTTTTAATGAAAACATGTTCTATAAAGGCAGAATTGCAGAATTCACAAATGCAAATAAACAACCAGAGCAAGTTTCATTAGAAGAAATTTCAGAAAGTGATGTAGTGAATAGAAGGCATAATGTAGAAGTAGAGCTAGCAAAACAATAGTAGCACCACAAAGGTATTCTCCTTCATTCCATTACTTGTTGTTGACTTATGCTGGTGAGCTAGAGCATTTTGTCGAGGCTTTGCAAAGAGATGAATCTATTTAGTGGGAGATAGCAATGGAAGATGAGATTGTCTTTAACCAACCTACTTGAAGGAAAAAGGTTTTGTAAAATAGGTGGGTCTATCGGTTAAAGAAAGAACCAGATGGTAGTAAAAGATATAAGGCTAGACTTGTATTCCTAGTAGAAATTGACAAATTGAAGAAACAATTGTAAGAAAATTTTTAAATGAAGGATCTTGGTCCAACCAAGCAAATTCTTGGTATCAAAATCTCCAGGGATAGATCTGAAGGTATTATATATGTACTTATCTCAGGAAAAATATATAGAAAATTGCTTACCAGGTTTAATGTTGGAAATGCTAAAACCATGAATACACCTTTGGCCTTCAAGAAAATTGATGATGAAGGCACTACACTAGGTGGTAATGTAAATCAAACTCCAAGTAGGAGAATTGTTAGTATTATGGTGCTTGATTTAGTCCCACTTTGCTTAGGATTGTGAGATGTGGTTTTCTATTTGCTATGTAAAAGACCCTATGCAAAGCTTGATACATACTAAAATAAAAATACTTCCTAGTGTAGTCATGGAGGTAGGCATACACATTGTACGCCGAACCACATTAAATTCTTCACGTCGTTTATTTTCCCTCCTTTATTCTTTCCTTTATTCCCTTATTCCTAACACATGTTGTATAGATTCAAAGGAAATCATCACATATAACATGTTACCTAATTTTGGTTGCATTTAGTTTTCTCCTATTACGTTGTGCAAAATGTATAAATTCTTTAACTCCTCTCTCACGCATGGTGAATTAATCCATTATCGATCCACACGTATTTATATCGAAATTATGTGAAGAATTTCATTAATCTTTAAATGACTCTATCCCATTGAAGAAGATTCACTTTTTTTTAATTTATATATATATATATATATATCAATTTTAAATAACATATCATATATTTCAATAAAGTTTGTCAATATTTCACGAATTAGCAAACTTAAAAACATCAATTTAAGTCTATTGGAAAACTGACCATATGCAAAATTTAAGTCTGTATTTCCAAATAGACTTAAAAAATCAATTCAAATTTGTTATCAAACTAACAAACTTAAGTAGTGCCTTTTATTTACAAAATTGTCCCGCACATTTTTTAAGTTTGTTTGCTTCTGAACAATAGAGTTAACAAACTTAAAAGCCTATTTTGCACTAAATGATTATCAACCACAGTCAGATATGCATCAAAATATTAATAAAATATACAGTTAGCAAATATTCATGAATTTTAAGACATGTATATTAAAATATTTATGCATTAATAAACTAAAAAAAGTGATTAATTTTCTTTAACTAAACAATTTAGGATTCAATACAAATAAGTTAATAGATTTGCTTGCTTTTATATTATCTTTAAAAAATACATTTTTTAAAAAAACTTAAAGATAGTAAATAATTTTTGTATTGAATCTGAAATGAGAAACTAAAGTTAACTCAAAATGACAACAACCTCAAATCAAACAAAAATAAATCATCATATTTAAGAATATAATTGACCACATATCTAAAATACAATTATTAAAAACATATTAGAAAAATGTACTCATATTACATAAAGAACTTTAAGCTAATAATCGGAACATGCGAGTAGGAAACACAAGCAACAATAGAGCCTAAACCTCTGTCAAAAAATAAAATATAAAAGTAACAATGGCACTTTTGAAATCAGTGGGAACTTTCAAGCCTCGATTCCTAGACAACAGAAGCCTAAACGTGAATATGCTTCAATTTTTTTTAGAACTAAAATCTAAATATTCTCAATAATGTCATCATATTTTGATAGACTTTGTTTTTCTTAAATATGAGGCATATTGAGCGAAGTTAAATGAAATTTTTGCACTCTCATATTAAAATAAAACAAACATTTTTCTTAAAATATTTTCTTACATAAGATAAATAATTAATATGTGACACCCTTCCCTAAAAAGTTTTGTAAACTTTTGGTTCTTTACAAAATAAAATAATATAAAATTAATATAAGTATTTATTTGACTTAACTAAATAATTTAATTTGACTTAGAGAATAAAATAAATTTTACAAAAAATAGTTAAAATAATGATTGCATTGAGAAAGGATCAAGACATCCTTGGGTATATACAGTCATCAAAGATGGAATTCATCAAGATATTTGGATACTTATAAGGATCTAGTTATATGTAAGAATTAACAAAGATGCTCACAATTTTCATTATTTTGTGTTTTAAAAATTTGAAAAAACATTTAGCACTACTTTTAATGGAATCAGGAAGATATAATTAGTCAAAGCACGACTCTAAACAACTGATAAGGTGCACAAAATCAAAGCCAAGTGATTATAGGTTTTGGACAAAATTCAAACTACGTAAGTAAACTTAAGAAAAAACATGTTATATATACACAACGTGGAATTGATTCAAGAAGATTGAAACAAGAGAATGAATCATTTAAGAAAAAAAAATTATGTATAGAATATGTAAGAACAAAATAGAAAACTAAACCAGAAAGAAAGAAAAAGAGAACATTGTCTTTTAAACGTCGCGAACCCTAGCTACTCATGCCAAATTCTCCTCCTAAGCAGTGAAAGATTACAAATTCTTAAACTCACTAAGAAGAAATTGAAAAAGATGACCGGAAACACTACAAGAAAAAATGAAATAATGATTGAAATTTTTGTTATTAAATGACCAAAATCGGTCACTCGTGAAAGTAAGTTATAAAAATTAGTGAGCCAAAACAATAACATAAATCATTGACCGTTCTATTGACCGAAATCAATGACGATTTAGTAACCAAAATGATTTACTGAAATCAGTAATTGATTTGGTAGCCGAAACCAATAACAAATTTATTTAGTCACTGATTTTCCTATAATTTAGCTACCACTTTTTTAGTCACTATATCAATATCTAATAGTATTAATCTTTATTTTCAATCACTTTTGGAAAAATAATATACTTAATAACTCTATAATATATATTATGTGGTATAAAATTATTCATTATTGGAATTTAAAATGTATAAAAAATATTATAACAACATAAAAAAATAACAAACATGTTTCATTGCTTTATAAAAATAAGAAATTAATAATTAACATTCAAATATATAAAAAAAATGTATAGTATTGAGAGTTATTAAGTCATAAGACTATCTACGTTTAAAGTCTTGATCCTAATCATCCTAATACGCTTTGTTTGACCAGCTCTTACATTATTTGGCGATGGCAGGCCACAATATCCGGTCCCTTCAATATTAACAAAATAAATATGGATGAAAGCCGACAATTAAAAAGCATAAAATTACTGTGCAACATAGTTCTCTTTCTCGGAAATAGTCCAAGTGTGAGTCAAAAAGTCCCACATTGGATAGAAAAGACAAAGTTAAACACTATATAAGAATAAAGACCCATAACAACATTGTCTTAAGGTTTTGGTGTAAAAGTGGTGTCTAAGGTCTTATATGTGTAAGACTAATGTCATATAACCATATAGAACCACAATCTCTCAATAACTATAATCATAACCATATATGAAAAAAAGTATATATAAAAAACCCAACAGTGGTATCATTCTCCTCTCAAGGGTGAGTCCCTTGTTTTTTTTTTCTTTTTTCATATGAATATATTTCCCTTCAGGTGTATGAGTAACCCCTTTTTTGGTTGTGGTTATGCGGTCAGTCACTTTGGTGACCCCTTTTTGGTTATGGTTATGCAGTCAGTCACTACGAACCATCGGCTCTGATACCACTGATAGGTTATATATTTTTTCACATATATGGTTTTATGGTTATAGAAATGGACATGGCATAGTTATTGGGATTTTTAGGGCTTTTGATAATATGAGAGATATAAGAGATATATGTGATATGTTATACGGAGGAACATGTTTTTGTATTTTATTGATATACCCTATATATAGAGCAAAATATAACAAATATCAAATATAAAATATTTAGAATATCTCAATCCTAATTTAAAATAATAACTAATTCCCTAAAACTAAAACATATATTTAAAACTGAAATATTTCCTAAAAACTAATTTAAATAAAAGAAGATATTCAGTAATATTCTCAACACCCTTTTGGTTCATAAACTTTGTTGACTTATGGATATAACAACAATTATTTGATTTGACGGGTTCAATTAGCACAAATTTATGAACCAAAAATTCATATGTATTATTATTCTTTACATTATTGGAACGCATATAGTTATTGCCATTATCTTTGCACCGTCAAATGTAAAAATCAGTTTGATACTAACCTCATGTAGCAATTGAACGTTGTCACCCAATCCAGAACCATTAAGAAGATTAGATATTTATTATTTCTTCTATCTCAATTTGAAACAATTTTAACTAAAAGCCAATCATGGAAAAGACCCAAAATTTTAACTAAAAGCCAATCATGGAAAAGACCCAAAACAAGGAGCATAAGTAAAGAAATTCAAGTAGTTTTTATAAATCGATTTAACTTGAGAAACATTATGGATCAATCAACAGAGTACTTACACTATCAGATGCAATTATAGTGTAATAATTAAGATTTCGGAGACTCTTATTGCCGGCACTTGTTACAAAATAGATAGTAAAAAACAAAACTTCTGAACAATACTAACAAGAAGAATGATCACTCATGATCAGCATGTTATAAAATTACAAAAAATAAATAGTATTTCACTCTACACAGAAGTGTTTATAAATGATCATTCATAATCAGCATGTTATAAAATCACTTCATCAACTTTTACTCATCACCTAATTTATATAATGCACATATTTGGTAAAATCAAAAGGTCTTTCAAAAGTTGTCATGAGGTTTAGTTAGAAGAAATATGTTTCCCAATATCTTGGTATTCTCTACAAAATAATTTTCCCTAACAATTTTCATATACTTCTCATAACACAACCATTTTTTATCTCATGGGATCTGTTATCTTTTCTCTTCTTTCTTTTTTCTTTTTCCTGTGTAAGATTTTTACAAAAGCCTAGCCTAAACACTACAAAAAAAATTGATTTTTTCTATGGACAAAATCTGTATGTAATGAACAAAATCCGTATGTAATTAGATATTATCTATGGATTACATATGAAAATAAATTCGTATGTAAACTAGGCGTCTAAAAATTTACATACAGAAAATATTTTGTATGTAATTTTACATAAATTTTTTTTCGTATGTATTAAAATCTGTATGTAATTTACATACAGATTATTTCGTATGTAATTCTCGATGAATTACATACAGAATATTCAGTATCTGACTTACATACGGAAAAATCTGTATGTAATTGACCAGGATGCATATGTGTATATTACATATGGAATAATCCGTATGTAAATTATGTACGAACAAAATTCGTATGTAATGTGGAATGTATTACATACGGAATGATCCGTAGATAATAATGGGACAATTTTATACAGCTTATTCCATATGTAAATCTGTATGTAATAATATACTTTTTAAATTAAAAACTATATTTTTTCATTTTCATTTTTTTTTTACATTTTCTTGTCAATTGCAATGAAATTTCACCAACACCAACAAACACTATTTACTTAATCCAATTCCAAGTTAATTATAAACAACATAAAACCCAAATCAAAGATAATAACATTATCTAAATCCAAGTTATAAACAAAATAAGTGCCAACAATTCGGTCTAAAAGTGCTAATATAGTTCTAATAAAAGTGCTAACATAACATAATCTAATATAGTCTCCAAAAAGTGTTCACAGATATAATGGTAATCAAGCTCTAACAAAACACAACCTAAAAGTGCTAACATAATGAAAAAGTACAAACATCTGAAGGCCTAATATTCAGAGTAGTCATGTCATTCTTGTTGATTGTTTAGTTGTGGTTGCTCCTGGTCTTGTTGAGGTTGGCTTTGTTCAGGTTGGTGTTGTTGCTCTTTGTGTTGTTGTTGTAATGTAGTTTGTGCATCTGGTGGAAAGAAAGGGAGGACAACACTAACAAAAGACTAAAATTGTCGTTGTTATTGTTGTTTTTGTAACTATTGGCTTAACCTCTCATTGTCCTTCCTATAATTCAAAACTTCTTGTTTTAGTTGGACAATCTCTTCTTAAGAGTGACTTGAACTTCCATGATATGTGAGTTTGTCCACATGTTTGGTACGAGTAAACGCTCAAATCCCATAGATCAGACCCTTTTTCTTTCCACCTACAGTAAGAACCCAACTATCAGTCCTTGTTCTCTCTTCTTCTATAGGTTCCATGGGGATGATTCAGATTGCCCAACACAAGATGCAGCTTCTGATCTAGCTTGAGCATATCTGCTTTTAAATTCCTCCTATTATTTAAAAAACAAATTTATTCATATATATATAATTCATAACCTAATAAAAGAAACAACAAAAAATGAAAATACTAGACTTATATGTGTTTTCCTAGATCGTTCATCCACAAATTCTCCATCACTTTTTTGTACATGAGTTTGCTTGAAAACTTCATCAATATGTGGTGGACGACCCAATTCCTTCTCCTATAAACAATATGATTAATATAGGTTATAAAGAAAGAAAAACAAACTTTGTTTGTTACACTTACCATGCGAATTTCATGCTCATGTACAGTAATGGATCCACCTGTATGCAAACTCCCACCTATTTCAGATGCTCGATTTTGTCGGTCTTGTAAACACTTTGTACGATAGTGAGAAGAATTCCAAACTACTAGTAGAGAATTCCAAATCTCATAAAACATCCACTTCGGCTTTTTTCAATTTTTTTGCGCTATCATAAGCATCTAAGATAGCCTGTGTGAGGCTTTTGAGTGAAAGTCTTTTTTTTTATGTGATCCTCATCTTCAGGTCTCTAGTTGACTGTCCTCTATGTAAAGACAATTTCAAAAAACATCAACAATGTAAAAATTGCATGTTAGAGTGTTAAATATGAGAAAACTTACTTTAAAATGTTGGAAGAATCTCTCTTTTTCTTCACTAGATAGTGAACCCCATGTAGGCCATGGCTTAGTGTATTGTTGCCTAATGGTCATTGTGATGACATTGGTTGCTAGCCTACCTGGATAAAACCTTAATAAGAGAATTTTGTGAAAAAAAATTAGAATGCAATAAATTCATACTCTAGCTCATATATGTGTTGAATGATGCCATAAAAATCATCTTCACCTCCTTCTTTAAGTCCTTTCACATAAACACATTTATGGTTTTTTTCCTCTTGCTCCATGCATGAGTGTGAAACTTATAGCCATTTACAAAATATGCGTGCCATTCATTAACACATGTAAAAGGACCATGTGATAATTCTCGTAAGTGTATGTTTCGTACACTTAGGCTCTTTATTAACCTACAATGTAACAAACATTACTTGTGAAATTTTATTACACATGTAATACAAAACTTATTTTCTGAATTTGAAAGATACATAGTTGAACTTTGAACCACTTGGGGAAATGTACATGTATATGAGTTGACTCATTTGATTCATGTATTTGTTGAGATAGTAAGAATGAGCTACAAATTTGTAAAAGTATATTGAAGATCAATTTTTTAAATGATGTAAATTGATAACTAAAATGAAATCAAATGTTTTGAATACTCACTCAAGGTATGGCTTAACTTCAGTGCAATTGATCAATACATGAATATGGGCAAAGCTCCACTCTTTATGGGTTAACCAATGAATTGACTTCTTCCCTGAATAACGACCAGTTTGGTTGAACACGGATAACATTGATGGGCACCTTTCACTTTCAACAAGTATTTCATTTCTATGATTGCGTGGGGACAACATGAAGTTCTTGAAATAGTGAGACCAAAAGTAAGTTGTCTCTCGATGTAAATAAGACGCACAAATTGATTCTTCAACTCGAGCTTTATTTTTCACTGATCGTTTAGAATCACCCATGAATCTTTCAAATTAGAGAGGATAAGTGTATTGTTCTGTGAACAAATTAATAAACATTAAGCAAATGCAATGATATTGATCTTACCTTTCAAATGGATACATCCACCTTATATTGAACTGGTCCACCAAGTCTTGCTTCATGTGCAAGATGAATAATGAGATGTTCCATTGAATCAAAGAATGCAGGGGGTAATAATCTCTCCAACTTGCAAATAATTATTGGAATGTTTTCTTCCATTTTTGCTAAGTAACAATCACTTAATGTTGTAGAGCAAAAATCTCTAAAGAAATTACTAACTTCAATAAGTGGATTCAAAGCATGAGCAGGTAATGAACTAAATGTAATAGGAAGTAAACACTCCATGAACACATGACAATCATGTCTTTTCATCCCAAACATCCTCCCCTTATCTACATCAGCACATCTTGCCAAGTTCGAAGAATAACCGTCAGGCATTCTAAGCTCTTTGATCCAATGACAAACTAATTTTGCTTCCTCGGTAGTTAAAGTGTAATTTGCTTTTGCTTTTAACATCTTTCCATTAGTATGCAACTTTCACTCTAAATTTAGTCGCCTACAATACAATGCTAGGTCTTTTCTTGCGTTATCATTGTCTTTTGTCTTACCTTTAACATCCATCACAATATTCATGATGCTCTCAAAAACTTTTTCTCTATATGCATAACATCAAGATTGTGTCTTAACAGATTATCTTTCCAATATGGAAGATCCCAAAATATGATTCTTTTCATCCAATTATGACACTCCCCATATCTTGGTAATTTTGATAGAGGAGGATTATCAATAACTCTAGGCACATCCCTAATTACATGCCAAACTTGTTCAGAGGTTAAGAAAGATGGTGGCCCACCCAATTCAACTTGTCCTTTTCTGAAAGCTATTTTATTCCTCCTAAATGCATGATCATGGGGCAAGAATCTACGGTGTGAGTCAAACCAACTATTTTTCCTTCCATTATGTAATCTAAAGGCCTTTGTATGCTCCATGCAATATGGGTATGCTAATTTACCTTAAGTCCCCCAACGAGATAACATGTAATATGCAGGAAAATCATTAACAGTCCACATCAAAGTTGCTCTCATCGTAAAATTTTCCTTCCTTGAAATGTCATATGTTTCAACACAACTCCATAACTTCTTAAGATCATCAATCAAAGGTTGTAAATAAACATCGATACCTGTTTTTGGATTACGTGGTCCAGGATAATGAGACAACTCAAAAACATATATGGTCTAGACATGCACATTTCATGAGGAAGATTATATGGTGTCACAATTACTGGCCAACAAGAATAAGGCTTGGCAGATGCTTGAATATATGGGTTAAATCCATCAGAGCATAGACCAATTCGTACATTACGCGGTTTAGCAGCAAAATTTGGATGTACTCGATCAAAATGTTTCCAGGCTTGACTATCACTTGGATGACGTAAGACATCTGAATCCTTTCTATTATCATAGTGCCATGTCATTTGATATGTTGTCTCCATGGATGCAAATAATCTCTTTAACCTTGGAATTATAGGCAAATAGAACATTGACTTAATTGGGATTGGTTTGTTTCTATGTTTTCCAGCTTTTGGGGCATGATACCTCGGCTTGTTATAATATTTGCATTGAAGTAGATCTCCATCATTTTTCCCATATTCATTGTCATAAAAAAGCATACAACCCTTCACACAACAATCAATCCTCTTAGCTTCTAATCCCCACTTTGACTAACTTCTTAGCATCATAATAACTTTTTGGCAAATTCTCATTCATGGTTGTTACATCTCAAAGCATTTTTGTAATAAAATCCAAACATTTATTAGAGACATTCCAATTAGACTTGCAAGTTAATAATTTCACACATATTGATAATTTTGATTCAGATGCCCCTTCAAACAATGGCTTATTAGCCTCTAACAATAAATTATAAAATCGTTGAGCTTCTTCATTTTGAGGCTCTTCCTCATTATTCAACTCTGATGATTGCAATGTTGTATGTTGCCTAAGAGCATCATAAACCATGTCATTCATTGCCATAAAATGTTCACCTTCGACCACATCTATACCATTATTTGAAGCACCCACACGATTGTCATTAGCATTTGGGACTTGTTCTCCATGATCAATCCAAACATAGTAGTTAGGCATAAACCCATTTTTGTAAAGGTGAAGCTTAACTGTTTCAATTGGAAAAATATGCGTAGAATGACATTTATTGCATGGACATCTAGTTTGCCTTTCATTCATGTAAGACTCTTGTTGAAAGCTTTGATGAGAAACTTCTCAACCCCAATAACAAAACTTTCTTTCAAACCCGTTCTACCACTATAGCATCTATCATACATTCAATCCCGATTGGTATGAAACCATTCCATATTTTGTGTATTTAAACCATAAAGCTTAAATTACACATTATTTAAAGTTCATATAAGTCAAATAAGACTTATAAATTTGAGTCATTATACTCATATTATGAATTTTAATGCTAAAGATTATTTGACATAAACAAGATAATACTTAAACATTGTAAATTAAATCAAACTCTTGAGAAGTTAATATGTAGTGGCAAGAGAAGATGAATTATGGTGAATTGTTGTGATTTGAAGGCAAAAAGAATTTAGACTGAGAACATGACTTGATTTTTTCGTATATGATTGTTCCACCTCCCACCAAATCTACTGTAATGATAGATTTAAAGGTTAGTCAAATAATTGCAAAATTAGTCCACGTAATTCCAACTAACCTAAATCAAAACAAGTAGTCTATGTTACCAATTTATATGCAAATTAAATTGTCAATCAACTAAGTAGTCCACGCAACTACTTTTTTCTTCATATGAATTACATATCAAAGGTTATTTCTACATGAAATAAAGTCTAACAATTACAAAATGCAATTAAACGTCAAATTAATCCACTTCAAAAAGTGTGCAAAAGAATGAATTAAAACTATTCGTAATTGTGTTTTTTAAACTACTCTTTTGGCTAAGTTCAAGTACCTTTATAAGAGCAAAAACTATTGGTGCTAGTTGATCCAGTGCTGGTGGAGGAAAAGATAAGAGGTGCAATTGCCTTGGAGTAGTGTCCTAATGATTTAAGATTTAACTCAAAGTCAACCTTGAGGAAATGGATGAACCAACCTGAATTCTTAGCTTTTGTGCAAGTCCCTAGTGTTTGTTTGACTGTTTAATCCCTCTATATGATTAAAACCCATAATAATAAGACAAAATTAAAATATAGAGGACAAAAAGATCCAACACAATCACCAAATCAAAGTCATGAAAAATAATGTCTTTCAAATGCAAGCTATAAGTTCTTCGACCTCTTAAAGGTATGCAAAGCAAATTCTCTTGCCTCTCAATAGACCACACTAGTCACTTTCAGTTATATGAATTAATAAAGCATTGAAACACCACTTTTAAATTCTACAACAAAAACAAGCATCATTACATGCAAAACATGTATTAAAGGAAATCACTGCATAGAAACAGTAACATATTTGTATATTTGAAAGGTTAAGATCAAAGCATAAATCAACAAGCACATATTTGACTTTTATACTCTTCAAGAATAAAGTTAAGGAACTAAAGTCTTTCCCAAGAAAAAAATTAATTTGAATTTAAATGAACATATACAACAACCATGGTTCTGTTTTAGGTTTGTCCTAAACTACTTCCAATTAAAATTCCTTTTAGGAACCTAACTTAATACACTATACTAGACAGTAAAAATAGTCCAAGAGTTAGAGACGCAATGTGCACTTTACACTAGTGCAGATTTGACATTTTACTTCGCCTTATACGCCTAGGTTATAGCGGAACTGAAGCCTATAAGGAGGCGGTGACATTTTTGCAATTTCGTTGAACTATATTGCCTCGGGTGAATGCAAAACTGGTGCAGTAAGAGGTTTTAGGCCTCGGTTGCAAAAGAACCGAAGCCTATAAGGCAGCTCAGTAACCAAAATTTCAAAAATGTCATCAGCGTCAGCACTTTTGGCTTCGGGTGTTTCTGAACCGAGGCAATATGAAGAGGTTTTTGGCCTTGGTTAAAAAAGAACCGAGGCCTATAAGTCAGCCAGTAACCCTAATTTCAAAAATGTCACCTGCGCCGCCACATTTGGCTTCGGGTCTTTATTGACCGAGGCCATAAAGAGACTTTAGGCCTCGATTATTAAATGAACCGAGGCCATAAAGAGGTTTTTGGCCTCGGTTAAAAAAGAACTGAGGCCTATAAGTCAGCCAGTAACCTTAATTTCAAAAATGTCACCTGCGCCACCACATTTGGCTTCGGGTCTTTATTGACCGAGGCCATAAAGGGACTTTAGGTCTCGATTATTAATTGAACCGAGGCCATATGCCCTATTTAGGTTCCCAAATTCGCGACTTCGCATTGTTCACCTTCGTCCCTAAGCAAAAACTTTGCGCGCAGTGGAGGTATTCTCGTCTTCGTTTTCTCGTGCGGTGGTGTTTGGTTCGTCATTGGCGAAGGAGGCATGCTCGCGGCTCACGGCAAAGGCGTGATTTGGTGGTCACTCTCTTCCTTTGTCTGCGGTGGTGATGGCGGCACAGTGGTAGGGTTGCCCGCAACAATGGATTGAAGTTATGCTTCAAACGGAGGTGGAGGTGCTGGATCTCTAGATCTCTTGGCTCTACTGGTTCATGGTGGTTTGTTGTTGTCGCATTTAGACCATGCAATGGTAGCATGGGTCTGAGCGTCGCGGTGAGTTGCTCGTTCAGTGCTGGTGAAGGTTTGGCCACGACAGCGTTTGCCGACGATCTCGGTGGCGAGGACGAGCGCAACAGTGCTAATGGTGGTGTGAGCGAAGTACCCCTATGGCTTCGGGTCCCAGGGAACCGAGGCAGAAAAGTACCCCCTATGGCTTCGGTTGACACCCAAGGCCAAAAACCACCCTTTTTTGCCTCACCCCAATATGCCTCGGTTCTGGAACCGGGGTAGAATATCAAAAATAACTGGGGCCAAAAGCCCTTACTGCACTAGTGTTGAGAACATGGAACTTACAAATTCTCATATGATCATATACATTTTGGAGGTTATGAAGACATTTCTGGTTCCATCTTTGCTAACTCCTACAGTAGAGTTCATCAAAACATTAAGATGTTAAATTACATCAAAGTTATGAAGACCTTTCTTATGCTAAATCATGGAACAAAAACAGTTGTAAACGTAAAGTTTGGTTGCACGCATTTTTTACACAATAAAATAGAAGTTGTTGAAAATTTGATAACATGATGTTGTCAATGGTCACATGTTCTGCACAAAACTTTGAATTCAGCAATGTTCATGCTTTCTCAATTTGAAGTTGATGAAGTTTAAAGGAAACAAAAATATCTGACTATATATCTTAAGGAATTATATGCAAAAATAATATTCTTAATAATGTTGAATGAGTGAGAGAAAAATGGAAATGAATAATCACAAGTATTACTTTGTAACTTCTTTGGATGGGTGCAGCAGATTCTATTCTCTCCTTCAAGATTAGGAATGAACTCATCAATTAACGGATGAAACTTGTGAAAATCAGAACACACTTTAGCTTCCAAATGCTCAAGAATATCTTGATCAAAAGGATCAAACTTTACACCAGCTGGACGTCTAGGTAAGTCAAGAATTCTAGTAGCCTAAACATAAACACTAGGACATTTATATTTATTCGTGAAATAAAAGGCCCAATAAAATAGTAAGTATCAAATATTGTGCATATATATAATGTTGATTAGAAAATAGTATAAAAGTGTATATGATTATAAAAATCACCCTAAACAACATCTGAAAAAAAAAACTGTTTTTCTGGTTGCGGAGAAGCATTCAATTCTCACAAAGAAAAGTGATTAAGATTGAGTGAGGTCATGAAATTTTGAACAGAATGAGCATGTGACAACTAATTCAGGGTTGACCTAGCATGGCATTAAAATTTTATGATGACTTCACGAGCTTTGGAATTAGGCAGCAAAAGGTGACCAATTAGAGCACTGAGTTTGGGAATTAAAATACCCCACACTGTTTCAGACACTACTCCACAAATCCAAAATGGCTCAGTGTCAGAATACTACACCCACGATATACATTTACTAAGCTTATCCCCAACAAAACCCTTCATATTGTTTTTATGCAGAAGCCACAAATTAACATTATTCACTCTGAAATTCACTATGTTTTGCATTAAAATATATATACAATAATTGTTGTAAAACATGAGCTATATAAAACATGTTACAAAATGAGACATTTTTTCCTTAAACTTTGAAGGTTAGTGTTAGAATTATTGGTGAAGTGTGAAAGGATGAGAGAGCATTTTATAAGAACCCCATCTGAGATTGACCTTACACTACAGGACTCAATTATGAGACTGCAATGTAGTACATAAGACATGAGAAACCTTTTCCTCTGTAATGTTCAATTACTAATTATCTATTATTCAACATTGAATCCTCACCTTGCATGGCCCCATTCAAATTCAGACCTTCTACAACTAATGCCTGTGCCTGCATATGCTTCTCTCTACCCACTTTTCATTTTCAATAATTCTCATTTTAGTTTCAAACTTACATGTTTTTCATTCCTATGCAAATTAAAAAATATATATCCACACATTTTATTTTACTTAATTATAAAATTAAGAAACCTAGTATTGAACATTTAATTGGAAACAACCTTTCAATACTTATTATTTTAAATCTTTCATATTTAAGAATTTTTACGAGATAAATTTATAATCATTATTTTATCTTTGCTAAATTATTCATTATCAAAGTGAGATAATTTCACCTTTTGTATAATTGAATATTCCTTCCTTATCAGTTCACTATAACAGAAAGCAAGTGAGGAATGAAATCTTATAATGCAAATGTGATGTGCATAAGAAATAATAATAAATTAATGGAACTTCAAAGTTGAATAGAAAAATATATTCACATGTAATTAGTATAATAGTACAATAGTATAATAATTATTGATGATACAGGGCAATGACATTTTAAACTCACCAATACCACATACCAGTACCCTTTCCCACACTTTTCTAAGAGGGAATCCATTCAATATACTTCCTTATTATTATTGTAATTTATCTCTTATCTTTAATTTCATATTTTAAGTGTATTTTATACTTTGGCAAACTTTTAAAATAGATAAGTTTGAAACAATTGGAAGTCAAGAAAAGCAAATTTTTCAACTAATAAATCAGTCCAAAAGTACAATAAGTAGTTCTTACATAGTCATAAAATTATTGGACTTTTTAGTATAGTAGAACAAAATGAAGCAAAACGTACGAGGAAGTTCAGAATAACTAGAGCCTTCTTTTATGGGAGAAAACTATGACAGATACTTGTGCATCACAAAGAACAGATAACTCATAAGCTTTCTTTAGAAGTTCATTTTGATGCTTTTAAAATGTCACTTGACGGTTTGGTGCATCCTCAATTTTCTTCATTCAAAAAAAATTGAAAAAGAAAGGAACAAAATATTACCAAAAATTCCCAAGAGGCTCTTCCAGAAAAGTTTCCCTTTAAGTTATGTTATTTCTAATACTGGAAACTGTAAGATTTTGAAACAAACCATTAAAAGCCACAAAAGCCACAATCTCAAACTACCGAATGAAAGCAAAAATGATTCCAAAATATGGTGAAAAATATTCACCTCCCAAAATGCTTTAAATTAGACAAATAAAGACATTCCAATATGAGCAAAGAGAAAGAAAAAGAGCCCAAGGCTTCATTATAGGTCAAAGAACACGGAGAAAGGAAAACTCACCACTTTCCTTAGGTTAAAGTTAAAGAAGAGAACAAAAATTATGGCTAGCAGAAGAAAGAATCCTAGCTAATGGACAAACCCTTTCAGTAACACATCTGAATCTACATCTACATTGAACAAGTAAATAGAATATAAATTCTCTTACCAAGTGTGCGGAGGCTGATTGGAACTCGAATTGGTCTCTTTGATTTAGAACAAACCAAGCTAGGGTTTTTGGGATTTTCAATCTACAAAGCTAATAAACATAAAAGATGAGCAAACTGAGTTTCAGTGTCGACAAGGAGCAAATAAGTGAAGAGGGAAAGAAATACAACCAATGGAAACGAAAGAAGGTTTTAAATTTTATACTTTTTAATAATTTTGTAATTTAAAATCCGCATGTAATATAGTATGAAAGGGATGTCCTCGCTTACATACGGATTTTTCATACGAAAAAGAGAAAAAAAATTAGTTTGTTGTTACATATGAAAAAAATCTGTATGTAACAAAATTTTACATACAAAAAAGAAGTGTATGTAAAATCCATATGTAAAGCTTAATTTATGTACGGACTTTAATCCGTATGTAATTATCTGTAGATAATTTTGACTTTTTTTGTAGTGAAATTTATTCACTACAAAAAAAGTTAATTTTAAAGAGGGTTTATTAACGGAGGCTATTAAACCTCCAGTAAATTACACACGTAGGCGGAGGTTTTTTAACCTCTGGTAAGTATTAGGGGTTTTCTAATGAACCCCAGGGAAATTTCCCTCCATATTTTTCATAACGTCTTCACATTTTTCTTAAATGCCTCATTCTTCGTAAGTTCAAAAAACACTACAATTTTTTCCTTTTTCGTACATTAATTTATTCTTCCAATCTTCATCTATCAGACTCACAAAATTCTTCAAATCTTCAAACAAGAGGCTCTTCCCATTTCTCTTCACTACAGCTCCCAATCTCTCTTCATTTCCTTCTTCGACTCTTTCTTTGTCAATCGTATTTTTCAATTGGTATTGGTTTTCTTTTGTTTTTTAGGTTTTCAATTTTTCTTTCTTTTCACTTTACCGTTAATTTCTCACTTACTGTTCTTTTATGTTTGGTTCTGTGAAGGAATTCAGTTTCAAGTGTTGTGTTTTCCCAAATTTGTGGTGCATCTATGATCGGCTGCAACAGGTTTCGTGGTTCTAGCATTTGCATTGTTTCGTAATTGTTTCGCATGTTCACAATTCTTGAACAGTTTCAATTATACAAGTTTGCATTTCAATTGCAATTTCATTTCCCTTCAATTCATTTAGTTACCCCAACAAATAATTTCCATTTCATTATATCTAACTAGTTGTAAAGTGTTGGAAAGGTACCAATGTTAGAATCATGTCCACAATTATATTCCTCAGATAGCAGGAGGAATGTTTAGGTTAGAAGTTAGGAGAAAATTAAAATTAAGTTAGTTAGGCAATATTAGTTAAGTACTTTGAGGGATAGGTTTGGATTGAGGAGACTCATTATCTTTGTATTGTTTATAAATTGAGCCATGTCTCTTTCTGAAATTGAAATACTTTCAGGAAAGTTCTTTCTCCTGTTTAATATTCAGTTAGTAAAATCTTTGTTGGTTCATATAAATTTATGGTTTTCTTACTTATAAATTAGGTTTCTTATAGGTTTTTGTCAAGTTAGTTCTTATTTGATGCTTTTCATGATGTTTTTTTATGTCATGTGCAGAAAAAAATTATGCTGACACTCAGCCCTTGATCAGATTCGTTCTAGATGGTTATAATGTATGCATCTTTGCATACGAGCAGACTGGCTCAGGGAAAACACACACAATGGTATGAGACATGCATAGTGATTACTACTTCATGGTAAGAGAAGATAAATGGTGTTTTTATTTGTGCGCCTTAAACAATAAATAATGGTATAACCAAAATATTTTAGGTTCTTTACGAAAATAGGGTCTTGGCAACAAAACCAAGGGTTTAGCATTCAGAATAAAGATTTCCCAACTTTACCAGAATTCAAAGGTGTAGTGTGCCTTCTATTTTGAAGGTTGAAGAGTGTCTTCTTAGAGAAAGGTTGTTCAGTGAAATTTATACTATTATTTATTAGGAACGTGTACTCAATCTCTATGCATTTTTACTTCCAGTGTTACCTTTATTACACTTTATACTTTTATTATTCTTAGTATTGTTTCATTACTTTGATATTTATATGCACCATGCTTTCTGTTTCAAGATAAGCTTTGTATTTTTTTAAATGCTTTCTATTTCTACGAGAAACATGAGTATCAATCCTCTACCATTGTCACTAATGAGAGAAAAAAAGCATATCTAACAGTTATTTATGTAATAATCATTGCCATTGCCACAATAATGGTAAGAGAATCCACTTGCACATTTTTAATGCTACTGCCATATTTAAATTGCCTGCTGCATTCACAAAATGTTGTTTGCACTGAATCTAGTTCCACTCTTCAATTTCTAAAATAAAGTTTTCATTGTATTGTAATTTGGTTTGAATAGAATTAGAAAAAGTATGTTAAGTTATAGCTTTGCTTGGATTTAGCTTTGTGATTTTATTTTGATCATTTTTGGTGATTTTTTCTTCTGATTTTGGTGAATCAAACTAACTGTTGCATCTACAAAATTACAAGATGTGTCATGACTGCTTTAAGAGAGAAAACAGTCATTATAGTGACTCATCAAGTGGAGTTCCTCGTAGAAGTTGATCTGATCCTGGTAAAACATCTCATTTGGGTTCTTTTTTTCTTTAACATTAAATTAGTAAATAATAATATTATAATAAAAATTCTAGGTAATGGAGGATGGAAAAGTTACTTAATCAAGTAGTTATGAAGATCTCTAGTCAACCATGTTAGCAAGATTTGCTTTATTGCTTTGCGGATTGCATCATGGTTTTGGCTTGTTCTAGCTTTTGAAATTCTAAAAGTAACCGGTGACATTTTGACAGGAGTTTATGCATCATTTTCATTTTTTAATATTACATTTCCTTTTAAATTGTATTAAAGTATATATTTCCATCTGTTTATTCACAAGTATCATAGTAAAATGGAAAGTTCTTATTGTTGTTGTTCTTGCTACAGTGGCACCAATATACATTCATGTATCCTCACTTCCTAATATTTATTTGGTAGAATTTTATTGCCTTATTAAAATCTTTATATAGAAAATCACAATTCTAGATAAATACAACGTAGAATAATGTACAAGAAAAGGATGTAGATCATGCTAGATTATCAAGGATTTAAAAATACCTTGACCTATCTTTTTATGGTCTTTCTCAATAGTATTCTTGTCTTGTAAGAGATATAATTGAAAAGAGGCATGTCGTTCCTCTTTGTTTATCTTTTAGTACCTGTTTGGTTTATCATGTCATGTAGTCGTTGTTCATACTATATTAAGCGATAATGTGCCAACTAATAGGCAAATTCTCGACAAGGGTTGAAACCATAGTAGTATCGCGGGTTTTCTGAAACCCCAACCCATACCGGGGGTTTTCCAAAACCCCAACCAGTACTAGGGGTTTGAAACCCTAGCTAATACTAGAGGTTTTGTAAACCTCTGGTAAGTTGTGCAAATTCCAGGGGTTGCTAAAAACCTCTAGTAATTTGTTACCGACGCTACTTCTTCTGGGGGAAAGGCAAACCCCTGGTAAAACCCTTAGTGGTGGTTAAAACTCCTAGAAACGTCCAATATAACCTCCACTAAAAATAATTATTTTTGTAGTGATTCAATCTCATACCTTGGTAGGGTGTTTATACTCTACCCTAAATTGATTTGATCTCACAACATTATTATACTGAACATGTACCTGTTCTTTATGGCTAAGGTGTAGGATAAAATATATTTTCTTTAAAGACTAAGGGTAAAAGAATGGAACAATTAGGCTCAAAAAGGGTAACAATAGACCATTAATATATATCAGGGTTGGCTATTTGGTAAAGTAGCTTAAACATATTAAACAAATGCCTTTATCCTTTCTTACCAATTATGTGATTATATGAATAAGAATGAGTCAAAAATCAATTTCATGGCAATAACTACTTTCCTTCAACTCTTTAGTCTCAAGCTCACAACACTCGTATGTTTAAACACTCAAATATTTCCATACTAAAATTTCCAAAAATCTTTTCCTAATCTCACACTGATCAAGGACTGACTAAATATAAATATATCAAACTATCTCACAATCAATGTATTCTAACTCAATTGACCATTCAAACATTCAATTCATATATGTTGAGGAAATCATTAGAACAAGTTCATAAAGAATTTAATAATTAAGCATGTTCAGACCCGAACTAAAAAAAATGTGACAATATGGTCGTTAGGCAAGAGGATTCGCCTAGCGAGTGATGCTTAAAAATATATTTTAAAAAGAAAAATTTGTTAAAAATATTGGATTGCCTCCTAGCAAACACTTTTTTAACGTCTTTTAGCTTGACGCCTAATATTCATCATGCTATTTTCTTCCTCTCTTTTTTCTCTTTTTGGTGGTCACCTATTGATCAATACTATATCATCAGTGCAGTAAGGGCTTTTAGCCCCGATTGTTTTTGATATTCTGCCCCGGTTCCAAAATCGAGGCATATTAGAACGAGGCCAAAAGGGGATGACTTTTGGCCTCGAGTGTGAACCGAAGCCATAAAGCTACTCTTCTACCTCGGTTCTAATGTGAACCGAAGCCATTCTATAAAAAATCTAGAGCTTTTGCAGCAACAATGGTCGCCAGGGGACGCGATAGTTTTTTGTCGCAATGGTTGGCCAATCGCTAGGAGACATACAAGTCATCACTATGCACACATGTTGCAACAACCAAAGGTTCCAATGTAGCAACAATCACAACAAAATTTGTCAAATTTGTTGCTACCTCATTCACAACAGTCACGACCACTAGGTTCACAACAACAATTAATGGCTCAGATTCACACTCAGCCCATACAGTTGCAATGGTGTGTTTTGAACCCTAAATCTATGAACCCCAAAGCAACACAAACAAATAAAAAACACAAAAAAAAACAAAACGCGAAGGGAAATCCATTTTTCGAACTCACCGGTAGCGAGAGGCGACGATTTAATCGGCGACATTGGATGGCGCGACAGATGGCGGCTACAGCTGGTCGGTGACGAAGCTGGACAATGGAGGTGGCAGAGAGAGGAGAGGGGTTTTGCGCGCAGAGAGTTTTGAGAAGACGATGAATAGTGAAAGGGATTCATGATTTGGGAATTTAACAGGCTTTATGGCCTCGGTTCAATTAATAACCAAGGCCTAAAGTCCCTTAACTGCTTCGGTCCCTAAACACCCGAGCCCGAAAGTGCTAACGCTGGTGGCAATTTTGAAATTTTGCTTACTGGGGGTTGTCTTATCGGCTTCAGTTCTTTTGTAACCGAGGTCTAAAGTCCCTTTACTGCACCAGTTTTCAGAGACCCAAGGTAATATAGTTGGACAAAATTGCAAAAATGTCACCGCCTCCTTATAGGCTATGGTTCCGCTATAACCGAGGCCTATGAGGTGAAGTAAAATGTCAAATCTGCACTAGTGTATGCTTATTTGTGTCTTATCTTCATTTTTATCAATACCTTGCACTCACAAAAACATAAAAGATACTCGAATAAACATGTTATCCCAATTTTTATATGAACAAAAATTTGGGAATTGGAAATAAACCATAAAAATAACAAAGAAACAAGTGAAAATATAGAAACAAAGAAGAAAAATAATTGCAAAACATAACAACACCAATCAAACAATAATTCCAATATGCAAAATGATTAAACAAATTACTCAAGCAACCTCACTCAAATGTCTCTTGTTGAAAAATTACTCAGTACTCTCATTTATGATGAATACTACTTTCCCAATTTTTTAAGACACATAAATGTCTCTTGTAATGTCTATCTAAGGCTAACATACCTTACCAAATCTCTTGGACTAAGTATGCATCAAAACCTGCATTAAGAAATAGAATACGGGGCAAACACATGATCCCATTTCTGATAAATTGCAATATTTAGTTTAATTTGATTAGTTAGGCTATTGAAATCGCATGTCTAGAACCTTCCAACAACTAGATCATGTTCTAAGGCATACCTCAAGACAAGCATGAAGCATAAACCAAATCAATGAAAATCATAAACATCTATAGACCAACTATAAAACAATACAAAAAAACACAAACAACAAAGTCTAAAAGAGACATAAATGACCATATTGTCTTGTGTTGGAACACAAGTCCCTGGAAACGACACCAAAAAATTGTTATGGGATTGACAAATGCACTAAATCGAACAAGTAATAAAGTGAAAAGTTCAAGTATTGTTTCCCAAGAGACTTGTGTAACACTTGACAACTCCTTCAATTCATAACTCGATTAGACAACAAATTTCACAAAAACAAAAATAAAACTCTTTTTTGTATTTTTATTAAACATATGGTATGCAATAGTATATGATAAAGTGTTCATTGGAATTAAGTTTCATGATTCAATTCAAAGCAAAACACCAAACAATATACTTCTAATTTCTTCACTAGCATTCACACCTTTTGTAACTAGACGTAATGTTTTATGGAAAAGGCTAAACTTGAATAATAAAAATTCTATGTCTTGCAATTTTTATTATAAGTTCACATTAATGATCAAGATTATGATATTTATGAATGACTAAATGTTCCACATCTATGTATAGCATGTGAAATCTATTAGTTGTTCTATCCTAAGTAGGTTTATGAAACTATCTTTCAATCAACAGTTACTCTCACATATGGAATCAATTTAGAATATGAAGTTCAAACAAGAATAGAACATAAGAGTGATGGAAAAGATTTATACAATGGAATTCACAGAGTTAAGAATACATTACACACAACCCTCATGAATAAGGGAGTTAGCTACTCCTTAACATTTTGAATACTAGAATAATGATGAAGATGTTTGCCTCTAGCCTTCAGAATGCACCTCTACCTTGTCTCCTTGTAGGTCAACTGTCCTTCTCCCTAAAAAATATTTTTCCCTCTCTCCCCATGGGGGTTTTCCCCAAAATGGTTGTTTTCCTAGGAGGGTTGTTGATTTTTAGCTCTTTAGAGCCTTCTATTTAAAGACTTTCAAAATTGTACTGGACTTGAAATTTGTACTTGAATTTGTAATTGAAGTAACCAACTGTATTGATAATTAATTATATTAAGAATTGAATTATCCAATTTTGTTGATAATGTATCTTCTTAAATCTCAAAAATGTCTAGTTGAATAATAATTTTGAAAACATCCTTTAATCTTCAAAGATTTCCTTTTATATAATAATCCTGGAAATATTCTTCAAATCTTCAATTATTTTTTCCAATTTTATTAATTGAAACCTAAAATATCTACAAAGTTAATAATGAAATAAAAATAAATAAACAAAATAAAACATGATAATACCAATTATAAGTTATGAATCAAGTTTTCAAAGTGCTTATGGTGTGGTGATTTCAATTATGATAAAACATGGATAGGGACCAATGTCCTATTGAAGAGAGTCAAGAGTGATGAGATTAGAAATCTTTGATATTTAGTGTAAGATTAAATACTGTGTGGATCTTGCAAACTCTGATTTGATAATAAAACTAGATTTTCTAAGGTTGAAAAAGTAATACTCAAAGTAATATTAAGATTAATTTGAACCGATATAAATCTTAATGTCTTTTGCTTCTCTCTATATCATATTTTATTACATTTCTTATTCTTGTATCATTTGAATTTAGGAGAAAGTACATTTTGAGTTTTTAGATTTGATAGAAGTTTTTTAAACTGTCTTAGAGAAAAATCACTCCCGCTTAGTTTAAATAAACCAATAAACCCTACTTCTTTTTCTAAGAATATCTACGCATATTTTTCCGAGGTCCTTACAAAAGGAGTCCTTCAACTAGGAAATATAGAAATTAGGATATCGATTGTTATTTCGAAAGTTAATTTATTCACCATTGCTGATAATCCATTAAATACTTTCAACAATAATATTTACCATTCTAGAATCTACATGTCACCAACTAAGTCCAAAGCATATAACTAAAAAAAAATACCAATAACATAACAGTCAAGCCACCAGCATGCCAAAGCATTATTAAGCCTTATCACCATTGGGTAGCTCTATAAATGAAATATCCCATGTTGGCTTATTCAAACTACTAAACTGAACAAAGAAGAGATAAGCCTTAAACTTTTAAGAAACTTAAGTACAGCAAATCGAAACATATATTTTATTTCAACTTTTTTCACATGTTTAAAACTTCTACGATATTAAGCCCTAGGATTTTTTTTAATTATTTCTGTCCATTCATCTTAACACCATCGGGTAGCTCGACAAATTGATTATCCCATGTTGGCTTATTCACACAACTGAACTGAATAAATAAGAGACAACGTTATTTCATCTTAAGAAACTTATTGTACAGAAAATCGAAACATATATTTTATTTCATCTTTTTCACATGTTTAAAAGTTTTACGATATTTTATTCATTCCCATCACAAAAGAGTTGAACTTATCATCAGGACGTAGCTCTATAAATGGATTCTCCTAGCTTCGCTTATTCACACAACTGAATTGAACAAAGAAGAGAAAAACCTTAATCTGTTTCATAGCCAGTCAAAGAAATGGCGAGTGCAACGCTTTTTGCTCTCTTCCTTTTTTCTGCCCTAACCTTCTACCCTCCTTCAACCACTGCTCAACCTGTCACGGACGGGAATGGTAACATCGTTAAAAATGGTGGCATATTCTATATATTGCCGGCACGTATAGGAGCCCCCGGCGGGGGAATTCGAGCACTCAAAACGGATAACGAATCTATCCCTCTGTCTGTTGTGCAATCTCCCTTCAAGGGCGATATAGGGCTTCCAATTATTATTTCATCCCCAATCCGTACAGAATTTCTCCCTGAAGGTCAGGTGACCCTTAGCTTCGAACATACTAATCGTGAGTGGACCGTTGTTGAGGGTCTGCCTGAAGGAACCCTTGTTAAAGTTCAAGGCTACCCACATACAGTCCCAGGTACCTTCGTTATTAAAAAGGCTGAAGCTGAAACCAACAGGTATAAGCTTTCGTTCTGCAAAGGCGTCTTCTGCGGTAATGTGGCAGTTGTTAGGAATGAGAACTGGGTTTTGGCTGTCACTCAGGACGAGCCATACGTGTTTCATCTTGAGCAAGTTCTACCAACATCTGCTAAGCATGAGCAATCGCGCACTTTCTCCTTGTATTAAACTATATGCTTTGGGTGTAATAAACTAATGCATGGCTAAATAAAATAACCACTATCTGGTTTTTCACACGTTCACATGTGTAGGACCACCATAGACAACTTTATCCTTTCACTCTAAAGCCTTTGGTTTGCATTACCTCTTTCTTTCCATCAAGACAAAAACAGTGTCTAAAATGAGAAAGCATACGTTTTACAAACTTTTCTTCATATACATTAATAATTTAAAAAATAAATCATCACACAATTATTAAATGTATTAATACAACTACTATTTTAATAAAATATATGTATTGTGTATAACTATATTTATTATTAAAATGTTAATTAATTAAGTTGTAGGGTAAAGTAAATAGTAGTGTCAATCCATCACTACTCTTAAAACTCTCGTATAATAAAATATTGATAAAATTTACAAATTACCTTACTTAATGTATAGCTATTACATTATTATATTAAAATTATAAAGTAATTTTATTATTCGCTTAAAGTAAATTATAAAGTAATTTTTAAAATAAAATTTGTCGAAATATTATTATTCACTTAAAGTATTCAATAACATAAAGAAAAAATTATAAAGTAACTTATGAAACATTAATTACCAATTTTTAATTTTACTGTATAATTTCAAAATTCTTCTGTTGTTAGATTTAATAGTTAACGACCATGAAATTTGAGTGCAGTTAACTAGGAGGCCTTGGAGGGTATTTGGAAGGATCTGGAGACCGCGAAAGAGGAGAAGATGGGTTGCATAAAAAATAAAGAAGTTGAAGAAATCGATGTCTTCAGTCGGAAAAGAAGGGAAAAGACAAGGTTGAAGAGTTGAATACATTGCTGGCCTACGAGAAAAGCACTGAGAAAAGCACTAAGGAAAATATATTAAGGCAGAAGCTTGTAATGAACTTGGCCGCCTATGGGGCCAATAGTAATGAAAATTACTTTCTTCAGGTAATTACCTCTTTATTACTTGTATAACTTTCAATCTCTTCTTAATGAATGCATAAGCCTACATGGATGGGTCCGAGTACAATCTATGTTGTTGTTGTGAAGTTATCGCTTTGGATAACTTATAAGCTTCCTATTAGTGAGTTTGAGCAGGATGACTAGGTAGGCGGTAAGGAACTGTTTTGAGTGACTCAACCAAGACCGCCTAGGTATGTAACGAGGAACTGCTTTGAAAATGTTCAACCAGGACCGGTAGATGGAAAGGAACTGCCTTCAACGGTTAACCAAGATCGTTTAGGTAGCCAACAACGAATTGCCTTAAAAGAAACAACCAAGACTGTCTAGGTAGGTAGCAGGGGATTTGTTCAGTAAATACAAGATAGTTATTCACATCGGAGAAATCTCTCATTTTATTTTATTGATCAAGTACCTCGTTAAAACTATCTTGACCAAAACTCTTTTTAGCAAAAAAAGAAAAGACCGACTAAAGCGTTCAATTGTTTACGAGCATCTAGCTGAAATAAAATTTTTAAATGAGTTACATTTCAATTATTGGGTATGGTGCCCTGATAAATACTTCACTAGGTAAACTCCCTTGTTGACATCTATAACTACACAGAAAGGTCCTTATCAATCGGCAGAGAACTTACCACCACTTTTCCTAGCATCGTTAGTCATGCGCTGGACTAAGTCGCAATTTGAAGTCGTTAAAATAAACATATTACACCTACCAAATAACTAAATTTAACCAGAATAAATAAATAATACACAAAAATAAATTATATTAACAAAATAAAAAAACCATATAAGTCACTAAAAACAAATTACAATAAATTTTCAAAAACAATGAATAAGTCTTTAAAAACAATAAAGACAAAATCAAAAATCAAAAAATAAAATCAGAAACAAATAATTTTTTTTTAAATTAAATATTATTAAAAAGAACAAATTAAAAACACTAAAATATAACAAAACCATAATAAAAAAAATTTAAAAATTTAAAAATATGACCAAATATAATGAACAAAAACCACAAATCTTTAAATAAAATTAAATAAAAATAATTGAAAAAACATCAAAATAAAAATTTTTAAAATGTAAAAAAAAAATATATGTTCCTGCAGAGAACAAACAAGAGGTTAGGCATAAGCGTCACCTTACCATGTAGTCCGCTATCTCTTCAGTTGGCCTCTTCCCGGTCGATACATGTCAACTTGAACCCAGGAGGGGTTACCTGCAGAAGAATCTCCGAAGCTCAAGTAAGTCAAAGCTCT
>Ga0214542_1001240_pt1 | contig 51747 bp, 14 predicted proteins | sample CNSS1metaG_FD_160096 | JGI IMG/M metagenome (GOLD analysis project Ga0214542, IMG submission 160096) | Root nodule microbial communities from cowpea collected in UCLA plant growth center, Los Angeles, California, USA - CNSS1 | ecosystem: Host-associated > Plants > Roots > Nodule | place: USA... | reverse complement strand
TATATATATATATATATATTTTTGTCTGTCTTGAAAAATGAAGTAAAACCAACAATTCGACTTTTTTAACTTCAAAACTTATTGTACATAAACACATTCATCATAGTCTTAACCTATTATTATGCATTGCACATATCTTAATCTTCACAATATCAAAGGTACAAAGATCTGTGCATCAACATTCTCATCATCAACACAAATGTTTGTCTTTATCAGTTCAAGCAACATCAGTGCATTCTTTACAGCATTATATATTTGATAACTAGCCAAGAAGGCAAGACTTATGTAACACAAAGAAAAAGATAAAGATGAAACATTGTTGGTGCTCTTACAAATTATTGTGCTTAACATATGCTATGTTATACAAATGCCTTTACATTGACAATTGAGGTTCTTCGTTCCTTGCAATTTCCCATTAATCATCAACTACAACAGGACCAAAACCAAGTAGTGCACCCAAGAGAATTTGCTCCCAACGTTTCACACCCCTCTGCACTAGGCTCGAGGTTATCGTGCGCAAGCGCGATGTACTGCTTGAGTCCAGCAAAGATGTTGAAGAAGACATGTGAGGATCTGTTGGAGGAGGATGGTATTTCAAGGTACACTTTCCTGATGGATGATGAACTTTAACATCAAATGCTGGTGAAAATGGTTGTCCCATAACTTGAACATGGGAGATGTTGCACCATAGTAATGCAAGACAGATAAACAAACAATTGCCAATTCATTCTTAAAATGCGAAAAAATTTGATATTACAAGGTGAATAAAAACTCGGTTTTGGAATGTTTGATCAATGACCCATTTGAATAAACTTTTTTATCTTCTATAGTGACTTCTATACCAACTACTAGCATAGATTGATTTTGATCTTGAAGAGCTCGAGTAGTATATATTGTTTTGAATTAATCAAAGTCTAAAATTTGGATGTACATTTCACGTTGAGTTTTAGTTATTTTCTTGTGTTTCAGTTATTTTCTTTATTCTCTTAAATAGGTGGGTCAAGGAGAAATGTCAGAGGTGTTGAGTTGGGTATTTGAAAGGAAGAATGATAGTTTGAAAAAGTTTTTTTACAAACTCCGACAAACTATCTATTTAAGTAAAAAAGTACTACTTTATTATTTCATTTTAGTTAAAAAATAAAAAATTAATCTATTTAATTTTATTTATAGAAACTTTGTCAAGTTTGTTAAAAAATAATTTTTCATTTGAAAGTATACCTAGATTGTTTGAACAGTAAGAATAGATTGTTTGAATTTAAGGAAGAATTTGAGTAAAACTAAATATATAAATTTGAGGACATTCAAAAAATTGTGATGTTGTTCATTTTGTAAAATAAAGATGTGAAAGTGAATAGATTTGAATAGAAAATTTGTAAAAGATTTAACCCATGTAATAAATAAAAACAAAAGATAACACATTGGGTTGTTATGTTAAAAATAATAAAACATAAATATTTCATGAGTTAATAAGTATAATTAATAGCTTTTTAATAAAAAAATTAATAAGTATAATTAATTTCAAATACAAGGTCATTAATTGAAAATATCTTAATTAAATATTCTATTTCACTAAAATAAATATTAAAATTAAATATATATTAATTATCATTGTCATTATTATTTTTATTAATATTAAATATGATGTAACAAATATCAATGGGGTGGGCAACAATAACTTAACTGTACCAAACTACAATTAACTGCACCATAATATACTGAAAAAAACTGAACTATTAATAATAATAACAACTGAACTATACTATTTTTTTAGTTTAGTTTTAAGAAACTGAAACTACTTTTAAATTTACAGTTCAGTTAATTGCAAAACTCATAAAGTTGCTCTCACTTACTATCTCAATCTTTAACTTCAATTCCCAAACCATACTTCAACTCATTCAATTCCAAAACTATACCCCAACTCATCATCTAATGCATAGACTTTTACTTTCATTCATTCTGCTAATTGCTAATTCCTAATTCATTTTTCTTTCAACAAATTAAAAACTGTCATTGTTTATTTCTTCTTCTTAATTCAAATCTTGTGTACTACTGACACTTATATTTTAATTTTAGGATGTATTTTAATATTTTTTAAGGATTTTGAAAAGCAATTATGAAATTGAGATCATGATAAATATATATAAAACATTAGCTTATTTATAAATTATAATATTTCTAAAATATTTTATTATCTTCTATTTCAAACACAAAAAATATTAATTGTTTAGTGTTGAACTTCACGCTGCACGATACAGTTTTAATTTACATGATTTACTTACTTTTTTTTATGTTATAAATTAAATTTTAAGAAACAGATTTTGTTTCTTTTATCAATTTTCAAATAAGTGGCGATCATTGCCAAAATTAATCTTAGGTGTTATTTTTTTTTTTATTTAAAAAAAAAATCCAACACAATTCAAAAGTAGTTGGCAAATCGTTCGGGTCAAGAATAGTGCAGCTTGGAAACAAGTTAAGATACATAATTCAATTTATATTTTAATTGAGTGTAGTTTAGTATAGTTCAGTGTAGTTTTGTAGAACAAAAAATAGTTCAATTCAATTATTCTGAACTAAATTTTTGTTCAATATAGTGTTTATTAGTGCAGTGCAATTTACTTACTTTTGCCTACCCCTAAATATCAAAGTCAAACACCTCCATTCATATAAAAAGTTATTTAAATGATATTATGGAAGTATACCCATAAGACATACAGGTGTGACAAAAGAAAGTGAGAATAGTATTGTTTGATTAAGTTATCATCCTGAATGTTCAGAATTTTTAACATAAAAAGTTATTGAAATAATATTATGGGAGTATACCCATAAGACATACAGGTATGACAAAAGAAAGTGAGAATAGTATTGTTTGATTAAGTTATCATCATGAATATTCAGAATTTTTAAGATAAAAAGGCATGAATCTTCTGAAATTACATAAATTTGTTAATTATGAATCGAATAAAAGCGAGAGCTATTTGTAGAAGATTCTCTAATATTCAAGTAATTAAGAACATAAAATATATATATATATATATATATATATATATATATATATATATATATATATATATATATAAAAGGAAATCAAATGAGTATTCAATATGAGAATGCATTATATTTATAAATAGATGTAGATAAGAAATGATAGATGTAACAATTGATTGTCAAATAAATTTAGTTGACAGATATATGCGATTTTAATTATTATTTTTATTTATGCCTGGATTATCATATTTAATGGGATTTGTGCCATATTCTCATAATTATATTTTGTTATGATGTGATATTTCTTACAAGAATAATATATATATATATATATATATATATATATTATATTTTTTTTGTCAATAGAAGAATTAATTCTCTCAAATCATAATTAAATTAAATATTATATTATATTTGAAAAGCACATCATAATAAATAATGATAAAAAAGAGTTATATTGCAAATACATACAATTTGTTAAAAAATTGTTATAATATTGAAGAAATTCATTTAATAATAAATTATTAAGAATTCTAAGTTCTACGGTAAATTTTAAAGAAAGAATATATAAAGATAAATACTTAAATCATTAGATTCTCTAGTATCAAAATTAACCTTTAATATATCTTATTTATTTATTGTTATCATAGAAAGACATTATATTTAATTATAAATATGTGTAACTAAACGTGAATTCAGTATAATTCATATAATAGTGAAAATAAGTAGGCTTTTCTACTCATAATGACCATATGATAGATAGATAAAAGTTTTTTATTTTTATTTTTTATAATGGCTATTAACATGTTAGTTACAATTAGGTATGAATATTTTTTAAGGGTTAAATATGTTTTTAGTTTCTTAATTTAATATTGAAATTAGTTTTTCTTTACATTTTTGCACCGATCTAGTCTCTAAATTTTATAAATGCATGAATTTAGTTATTTTAAACATATTTTATTAGGTTTATTTGACGTTTCAAACATATCTCAAGATAATATTTCAATTAACATTGAAGTGAAAATATATCGTGTTAAACGACTTAAACAACTTAAATATTACCATAAACAAATATTTGAAATGTCAAAAAAATTTAATAAAATTTTAATTAAAATGACTAAACTTACACATTTTAAAAGATGAGATATTAAATTAGATCAAAATTTCAAAACAGAAATAATCAAATTTTCAGTTTTAGACAAAAACATATTTAATCCGACGAAAAAACATATTAAATCCTGTATTTAAAGTTTTGATTATGCTATAGTTTATATCCATGTAATTATAGAATAGTTTTTGACCGGTATAGTTGTATTAATAAAAGGAAAAACAAAATAATCCGGAAGAGTCAAAAGATGTTATCAAGAAAAAATTATTTCCTTAATCAATCTAACAGCAAAACGGGCACGCAAATCCATCAGATTTGTTGAGCCACAAATATTTAATATACACCCGACCTACACGGGATTATGAGCACCCTCAGAAGCATTTATCCGTTAATTAAAGCCCTATTATTCAATATTCGAGCCACCGGTTTCACTAGGGATACACTGAAGAAAAGAAAAGAAATGTTGAGTGACAAGATCAATCGAATAAGATTTCGCCACGTCATCGAGAGTGCCAACGTGGGGACATGAGATTCGTTAGCAATAGCCATGTCCAAAATATCTGAGAAACATAGCGCACGTGTCATGCGGTGTTCTTACCGGGTTTCTAACTCCTACAAAACCCCCTCTCGTGACCTTCTCTTAACCCCAATTGCTTTCGCAGCTTCCCATTCAGAGGAACAATGGCACGTAGGGTTTCGATTTGCTCCTTCTTCTTCGTCTTCGCATTTTCTCTTATCGCCTCTCAGATCTACGCTGAGGAGTCCTCTGAGACTAAGGAATTCGTGCTCACACTGGATCACTCCAACTTTCACGACACTATCAGCAAGCACAATTTCATCGTTGTCGAGTTCTACGCTCCATGGTATGTTTCGATTCTGTTGCATTTTTACGTGTTTTTATTTTCTGCTTGATTTTTACTCCTTCTGATCTGTGACATTTGCTTTGACTTTGTTCTACATCTCGCTCTTGTTAATTTCCTGTTGTGATTTTGTGTCTGTACTGATGCCCTCATTTTAATCTGATTTATTTTTGCGTTTTGGATTTAATTCTGTGGTTTCGTTTGAATTGACTGTGTTTGATTTGATTTTTGAATCTGTTGTTCTGAATCGGCTTCGCTGAGATCGATTGTTATTGATATTAGTGCATTGTGGTTTTCACGTGATATTTGTTTTTATTTTTCTTTGTAGGTGTGGCCACTGCAAGAAGCTTGCTCCCGAGGTAATTTTGGTCGCCTTTAAGTTTGGGGTTTCCTTTGATTTGTTATTGTAGGATTATGCGGTTGATGATTGTTGTCATTTTTGTTTATGCAGTATGAGAAAGCTGCTTCTATATTGAGCAGTCATGATCCTCCGATTGTTTTGGCTAAAGTTGACGCCAATGAAGAGAAGAACAAAGCTCTTGCAACCGAATATGATGTTAGGGGATACCCCACACTTAAGATTGTGAGGAATGGGGGAAAGAATGTTCAGGAGTACAAAGGTCCCCGTGAAGCCGATGGCATCGTTGACTATTTGAAAAGACAGAGTGGTCCTGCTTCAACTGAAATTAAATCTGCCGATGAAGCTTCAGCTTTTATTGGTGAAAATAAAGTTGCTATTGTAAGTGATCCATCGTTTCATTTTTCTTTATTTTAACTCATATGGGCCTGTAGTAATGATATATTCCTATGATTTCAGGTTGGAGTTTTCCCGAAATTTTCTGGCGAGGAGTTTGATAACTTTACTGCCTTAGCAGAGAAGTTGCGTGCTGATTATGACTTTGGTCACACCCTGAATGCCAAACACCTTCCAAGAGGTGAATCATCAGTCGCTGGCCCTGTAGTTAGGTTATTCAAGCCGTTCGATGAACTTTTCGTTGACTCCAAGGTAGTGTTGATTTATGTGGATTAATTTTGCAATTTTATTAGATGTTTGAATCTAATACTGGCTGTCAAAATTAACTTGTGCTTGCAGGATTTCCATGTGGATACTCTAGAGAAATTTGTTGAGGAGTCCAGTATCCCTGTTGTTACTGTCTTTAACAATGATCCTAGCAATCACCCTTTTGTTGTCAAATTCTTCAACAGCCCCAATGCAAAGGTAAATTTGCTGTTTAAGTCAATTTTGTTCTTTCAGTATTGAACTGGAGATTTCCGTATTAATAACGTTATTGCTGCTGAAATATTATTTGTTAAACACCTCCGTGGTTTCAATAATAGCTATAGCTGGGTAGCAGGGCATAGATTGAAATATAGGTTTTCAATTGCGGCCATTGGGCTACTAGCAGCTTTTTGCCTTCTGTAATCTGCACTAAATAGCATTTTCCTAAACTAGTTTTCTTTCCCTTACACTTCCTGTTCCATAATGTTTATTATTTCCTTTTGTTTTGGTTGTGTGCACATTTTATCCTGTGTTCAAGAAACTTAAATTGTTGATATTGGCAGGCAATGTTGTTCATCAACTTCACTGCTGAAGGTGCTGAATCTTTCAAATCAAAATACCGTGAAGCTGCTGAACTATATAAACACCAGGGTGTAAGCTTCCTGGTTGGAGATGTAGAGTCTAGTCAAGGAGCTTTCCAGGTTTGTATCAAAACATGTGACATTCAAAATATGGAGCATTTAATATCGATATTTGACACTGAGTATGGCTTGTCTTGATAGTACTTTGGACTGAAGGAAGAACAAGTACCTTTAGTTATCATTCAGCATAATGACGGGAAGAAATTCTTTAAGCCCAATGTGGAAGCCGAACACATTCCAACTTGGTTGAAGGCATACAAGGTTATTCTTGTTTCTCCTAGTGGCTTGTAACGTAGGCATAATTCAATCTGATTTATTACTTTTAGTGGTATATCTTGACATTTTTTTTCTGAATATTTCAGGAGGGTAACATTGCACCATATGTGAAATCTGAACCTATTCCTGAAACTAACAATGAACCAGTTAAAGTGGTAGTTGGGGAAAGTCTCCAGGACATCGTTTTCAAGTCTGGGAAGAACGGTATGCTTGTTCCTTATTTCTATTTTGGTTCTTTTCCATGGATTATCAGATTTTGGCACACACTGTAATCTTAAAAAATATCACGTTTCTAATGGTCCTTGTTTTTGATGGAGCATTACGGTCCAATTTAGATGAGGAATACATCTTCAGTTTGTATAATATCATCAACCTTTACGAAAAGCTGATAGTAGATATGATTTATATTTTTACCACATTTAATTTGCTGGATCTGTTTGTATAATCATTGCAAACTATGAAGGATATAACTTGGATTTTTGTTTTCTTTAATTCGAAGGTGTGTTAAACATTAGACGTATTTCTCTTCGTATATGAAATTAAAGAATAACAAAATTGATTAGAACTTTTATTTAAAAACTATATGCTAAGATGACGAAGTCTTCATCTTCTTCAGACAATTATTTATCTTTGATTATATATAGTAGTAATTATGCCCATGATTATATATGGTAGTAATTATGCCCGTAGTAGAATCTTTCATTCATCTGCATCATTTTTGTTAGTTGTAAACTTTTATCAGTCTATTATAACTGCTAACACAAACACCTTGCAGTTCTGCTGGAGTTTTACGCTCCCTGGTGTGGTCATTGCAAACAGTTGGCTCCTATATTGGATGAAGTTGCTGTCTCATATCAAAATGATGCTAATGTTATCATTGCCAAACTGGTAAGAACTGTATTCAGTTTTCAGCTTCGATGTTGGGAGTAACTTTGAGAATTATATTTTAATTACCGTCCTGTGCTCTTTTTGCTCGGTCACATCTACATGTTTGTCACTTTCCAGGATGCAACTGCCAACGATATCCCAAGTGATACCTTTGACGTCCAAGGTTATCCAACCCTGTACTTCAGGTCATCAAGTGGAAATCTAGTACAATACGACGGTGGTAGGACAAAGAAAGACATCATAGAATTCATTGAAAAGAACCGGGACAAACCTGCCCAGCAAGAACAAGGAACAGATAAACCTGCTCATCAGGAACAAGTAAAAGATGAGAAAGAAACAGGAAAAGATGAGCTTTGAAAGGTAAGTTTGTGTTGATCATTGGCTGTCAATTTTCATTGCAATTCCTAACTCTTGCAGACTATGATTTGCATATTTATCTAGTCTCTCTTATTTTATTTTTTATTTTTTGCAGGAAAGTTGTAGCTTTCTGGGGATATAGGCACATAGTTACATGTGGGGTGTTAACCCCTTTGTATCTCTTTTAGTGAATTTTAGGTGCAAACTATCTTTCTCCTTCGGTTTTCCTTCTCTTATGTATGTTTCGAGAAATAAAACGGATTTTCTTTGGCGGAGTAGAGTTTTAGTTTTGGAAAAGTTGTAGTTGGAATCTGAATTAATTTAATGAATGCTTTTAGAACAAGATTTCCGATTCTTAGTCTTGATGAGACTATAATTTACAAATAAGAGTTTTAATTTGGTTTAATTTTCTTAATCGAAATCCAATTTATATACATAATAAATAAACGCGATTTGCAAATCCCATTTAGATTGTTGCTCTACATTTCACCGTAATTTTAACTAGGGATATCAAATTGGGTTCAGTCCGATGGCTGACCCGTGAACCTGACCTAAAAAATTGAATCGGGTTACATATTGGGACTTTCTTCCTGCATCTCCAAGTATTTTTTTTTGCACTTCCAAAAATTTTAAAAATTTTAAAATGTCTTTTGATCACGAAGATTACATCTTTAAACTTGTTTTCGAATATCAACTGGAGAATACCTTCAACAGTAAAAATACATAATTGAAAGTTGATTTTGGAAAGTCAAAATATAATCAAAAATTGATTTTCGGAAGTCAAAATATATAATCGGAAGTCGATTTTCAAAAGGCAAAATATATAACTAGAAGTCAAAATACATTATCGAAAATCGACTTTTGAAAGTCAAAATATATTACGAAAGTCGACTTTCAGACTTCAAAATATATCACTGGAAGTCGACTTTGAAAGTTAAAATATACTATCGGAAGTTGACTTACGGTATCGGAAGTCAAAAACAAAATATATTTTTCATTTTCGTTTTTATAATTTAAAATTTAATAATATTTTTGTTTTATTTACTTTTTATATTTATATTTATTTTTTAGTACATTAAATAAAAATAAAATTATATATATATATATATATATATATATATATTAAGAAATATGAAAACATAAAAAATAAAAAAATATTTTAAATTTAGAAAACATAAACTTTAAATAAAATTTAAAATAGTTAAAACAGAATTAATATTTTTTTAATATAAAGTTTAAGTATTTTTAATTTATTTTATTTCTTAAGTATTTTTAATATATATTTAAAAAATAAATTTTTATATATATATATATATATAATTTTTTTTATACAATGTTTTAAAAATAAATAAACAAAAAGATAAATTTTAAAAATAATATTTTGACCTCCGGAAGTCGACTTCCGGTAATATATTTTAATTTTCGGAAGTCAACTCCCGATAATATATTTTGATTTCCAGAAGTCGACTTCCGATAATATATTTTGACTTCCGATTATATTTTTGACCTTCGGAAGTTGAATTCCGATTATATATTTTGACTTTCGGAAGTTAATTTTTGAAAGTAATTTTGAGAGTGTAAAATCCGTAGTTTTAATTAAATGGTCAATGAGTTGTTTTGGGATTTAAAATTTTATTGGAGATGTAAAAAGATTTTTGAAAATACAGAAAAAAGACTCATATATTTGAACCTATTAATTTGAAAGAACTCGGCTGGCCTCGTGTGTAATAAGACGAGCTAACTGGACTAACCCGCTAACCCGTAACTCTCCTTTTTTATTTTTGTCCCAATCTTCCTTCGTTACGCTACATTTATTTTTCAAGCTCCACAGGTTCTTCTCCTCACGTATTCACGGAGTGTGACTCCAGTAACATCACCGGCAGTGACATTACCTGATCCAGGGCGACTTCATTCACGGTGGCATCACCTACGGCGACTTCACTCACTAGTTGCAAAATTGTACAATTTTTTTTTTCAAAAATATTTTCATATAAAGAAACTTAAATCTCATACAATTTTATAGCATATCTGAATCTCCTTCACAACATTCTTTTCAGCAACACCAAACAACATTGTATCCGTCATATTACTAAGTTTATATTTGTGATAGCATTTGATTTAATTTCTTTCCACTTTTTTATCTCTGATGTTCACAAACATTTCTTGAATTGTATTCATAATTGTCTTTTGGTTAAATTTTTTTTTTCCTAATTTTAGTAGTTTTGTCAAATTAATTATAATTTTGTTTTTTTTAAATAGGTTTCAATTTTCGTTAATTTTGTTCAATATTGTCTTTTATTGTTAATGCCATTTAAATCATTAACAACCTAATAGTGTATCATGTATCAGAGTTGATGTTTTATATTTAATTTGTTCTTTATATTCATTATTTTTGTTCTATTTAGACTTAATTAATTTTTTAAAATGAAACAATTTGTTCCCTCTCTCCAGTTGAGACCAAATTTACTTTTTATATTAAAATTAACATTTTTATTAAATATTTTTGTTTAGGGTTAGAGTTAGTTTAGAATTAGAACAAAAATTTTAAAGATAAATACTAATTTTAAAAATTTAGAAAATGATGTTAGTTTTTATCCTTACAATTTTTGTTTTAATTTTAAACTAATTTTTTTCATAAATAAATAAAAAATATATAAAAAATTAAAAAAAAATCATGTAGTGACATGTTGCAAACATGGTTCATCATTGTTAATGATTTAAATGGTGTCAGCAAAAAAAGGATAAAATTGAACAAAATTAATGAAAATTGAAACTTATTTCAACAAAAAAAAAACAAAATTAGGATTAATTTGACAAAATTTGACGAAAATTGGGATCAAAAAAATATTTTCTTAAAATTTCTGTTATTTTCAATTTCAACTGTAAAAAATTATTTTCATTACACTTCTTTATCCCATATTTTGTTGTCATAGTTTTAAATTTAATTACACAAATTACTCTTATGGTATTGTTTTTTGAAATGTGAATTGGACAATGAAAGAGAGATTTCCCATGAAAAAACGGATGGGTCTAATAGACAAAGTTAAATACAGTAGATATTCGCTTAAGTCCGCATCCTTTATAAATCTGCATTTGAAAAGGGAAAATTTTCGAATCAATAATTTTGTGACTTTATTTTCACAAAAAATTACATAAAGTTATTTGAATATATATTTCTTATATATATATATATATATATATATATATATTGAAAGAAAATATATGAATAAAATAAAATAACAAGGTTCTCCTATAACATATATTTTATATCTATCATATTTCTTATATTTTATATCTCTCATTCTTACAATCCCTACAAATACTCCACAATCTTAATATTTCATATTATAATTATATGACACTTAATAATCTATATTGTAATATGACTATTAAAATTCTAATAAGTTTGCATCCGAATTAAGTCCACATTAAAGTCTCAAGATCATAATACACTTAAATGAATGTTTACTGTATCATGTCCTCACTAGGGATGGCAATGAGGCGGAAAGGAGACGAATTTCGTTATCTCATACCTATCCCCGTTGAAAAAAATCATCTTCATCCCCATACCCAAACCTAAAGGGTATCAAACTTTTGTCCCATCCACATCCCTACCGAGTAACGGGTATAATCTCGTACTCATACCCATATCCGCTTTCTTAATACTTCAATATTAATTTTAATTAATTTTTATAAAATAATAAGAAATTATAGTAATGGAAACATAATATTATCAAATATTCAATATTAGAAGAATGAGTATTTTTTCGATATCAAATACTTTAAAATAGATTATAATTTTTTACATTTTAGATTATAATACCAAATAAAATTTCATGATAACCAAAACATTTATTAAATTTGCAAATATTAATGAAACATAGTTGATAAAATTTAAAAATATTTTTTTAAAAATATAAAAGGAAAACAAATATTCAAATTAAAATATATTTTAAATGTTTTTTTACTTCAATCTTTTAAATTTTAATAAATCTCTTTTTTATACACTAATAAAAGATATAATACATCATTTGATCAAAATGATACAAAAAATAAAGGGTTAAATATGTTTTTGGTGGTCCCTTAACTTTCAGTGAATTTTGGAATTAATTCATTTTGAAACTTTAGACCAATTTAGTCCTTCATATTTCAAAATACGTGGATTTAGTTATTTTAATCAAATTTTGTTAACTTTACTTGACATTTCAAGCGCGTTTCATAATAATATTTGACTTAACATTAAAGCAAAGATGTGTCAAACAGTATAAACAACTCAAATACAATTATGTCATCAGTGCTGATATAGGTCATTTCCTCATCTTCACTGTTATCCTCTACTGTCTCCAGAATCCAATCACATCTGATGTTCTAAATGTATCAACCTAGTGTTCAGAATTAAAATGTGTTGTACTGAATGGTGAAAAGAACAGCGTCGCAGTGAATATTTTGTGGATCCAGAACCCAATCACAAATGTAGTCTCCCAATCAAAAATGTAGTCTTGCCTAAACTGTTGCAGTTCCGCCTGCAATCATAAATTAACATTTTATATTATGTAAAATTTATTTTCATTACCATGCCACCCACCAATGGGTTGGCTTCAACAATGACTTTGCTTATCTCTTCACCAATGTAGACCACTGCAGAACGAAAAACACCAATCATGCTTCACCAATCCGCTCTTGAACAACACTGTTTAAAAAAAAATCCAAACTTTATCATATATTAACCAAAAACAGAAACAAAAATGCCTCCTTTCCACAAACATCAACAAATAAAAAAATTTGTTGAAGTGGGTAAACCCAAAACTTTTTATGCTCCACCAAAAGGGAAATAATGAACCCAGTCCGAAAATATCTTCCAAAATGGAGAAACAAGAAACTTGGAAAATGAAGGAAGAAGAAAACTACAGGCATGGAGGAAGAAGAAAATTAGAGGGGTAACGAACAATAGACTTTGGAGATGGAGGAATAAAAAACTTGGGAGAAGGAGGAAAACCAAACCTGGGGATGGAGAAACCACAAATTGCTCTCTACTTCTCTAACCACTTCCACTCCGCTCTCTGTCCTTGCTTCTCTCACTTCTGTCACTCCATCAACCTCCCTTTCTCTCTCGCACTCAAGCATCCAACGTGAAATTGTGAACAAAAACTGAAAAATAAAAAATCACTGCTACGTCAAATAGTAAGAGAAGTTGTTAAAAATCAATTGTTAATATATCATTTTTCTTTCTTTTTTTCTTTTTCTAAGTCATATCAAGTCTTTCTTTCCTCCATTGAAATAATTCCACATGTACATGGTCAAAAATTTATCTAAAAAGCTTTATTAAAAAATAATTTTCCCTCGTATAAGATCGTTTTACAGTAACTACTTTGGGTGGTAATGTACGTGACGACTTTGGGTGATAATGTACATTCAAACCTTGTTACCTTGTTGAGTAACAAAGAAAAATGATGTATGAAGTATATTTTTACGCAAAACATGCCAACACTATTTGAAATCTAGTTCGAAAAAGTAACATTATATTATTTTTGCACAAACCTTACAAAATAAAGTATGAAAAAGTATCCTATGGTAAAAGCCTATGATTTGTTTCAGCGTACAACAGCATTAAGAAAAAGTTGATGATACATGCAATGCAACTCAGAAAAGAAAAACAGTGGAAAGCACGTGGTTCATGAAATACCCCACACACACACACCATTTTGTCAGTGTAAACACTGATTTTACTACTCTTTGCCTGCAAACTACTTCAGTTTTACCGTCTATTGCGTATGTCCAAAGCAATACCCTTTAACTTGTAATCAAGAGCTTAGTTTATGCAGTAGACACAAGGATTTTCAAAGACCCCACTCAGCCACTCACATGTGTTTCATATCCTTAACCTTATAAACCAATTTTTCAAAATAGAAATAAGTCAACTATTATGTAAGTGTTGATATCCTATTTTCACTGACCATAAGACAAGTTAACAGTATATAATTAGTGAGTGCAGTATTTCAAAATTAATTTTGTAAAATTGAGTTAAATTTAAAGTTCAATTCTTAATATGATATCAGAATTGTGAGTTAAAGTCTATTCTAGTAAAATTTATTGTTTGTTCGACCTATTATGATACTCGATATAAAAAAAATTTTTATTTATTAGATTTATCTTGTGTTACATGTTATTAGACCATCATTAATTTTTAATCTCACGGTTAAGATGCATTTTATTGTGAGAGAACGTCGGAGATCCATGTCAATTACAAATAAGACAAACTTATAGTACATAAATGAATGCAAATTTCATTTTGTAAATCAGTTTTGTAAGGATGAATTAGACGTAAATTATACTTTTTAACGCTGATTTATGCTTGAATTATTCTTTCTTCCGCATGAAGATGTAAGTTAAAGATTTGACTAGTTATATAACTTATAAAGGAGTTAAAGAGCCATGCAAAATGTTCCTTCTAGTTTGTGAAAATTGTTTGACAGTGATTTAAGTTGGGAAGTGGTATTCAACATGAGGAAAGGAAAAATAATAATTGAAATGATTTAAAAGAGGAGGTAAATGATAATTAATTGTGAATAACGACATTAACACTCACTGGGAATTGATTAAGCTCTTAGATTTGAGGAGATAGCCACAATAATTAGGATCATAATCATAAACTATATAACAGGTATGCACCAAACACTTTCTTACACCACAGCCAACTCCTTCATTTTGGGTCTTGATCTCTCCTGATGAGACTCTGCAGATATGGCCTTCCTTTTGCTGTTACTGTTGTTACTGTTATTGTTATGGTTACTGTTACTGCTACTACTGATGTTAATGATCACATTCTCATTCTCCGAATCTATGCAACTGTTATGATCAGATTCTTCTTCACAAGAGTTTTCAAGGGATTTCACAAAATATGACTGAAGCTTGTCCAAATCTGATAACTGAAGAGGCTTCAGCAGAAACTCTTCTGCTCCTCCTTCCAAACACCTATCAACAATTTCTCAATTACATAAACTCTTACGACATTATAGTATCAGTCACAAAAAAAAATGAATCTGTTTCCTTAATGTTGTCACAAAGTGATGTTCTTTTAGGAGTTAACTAAAATTCTAGAAATGAAGCAAGAAAAACTCACATGCTGATTCTGGAAGGTACATTTTCTGATGACATAATCACGACGGGAACATCTTTCCAAGAAGATCCCTGCAGCGGTAAGCAATGTCAAAACAAGAAAGAAAGGAAAACAAAAAGAGCGACCAAATTAAAGAAAAGGAAAAAAAGAAAAAAAAGTGAAAGCAAACTTAGATCCTGAGATCTGTAACTTTTCCTTTTTCTTTTCTTTTATCTTTCTTTTTACTGAAAACTACACCGTTTAGAAAAAGCTATGTATCTGTGTTGAATGGTGAATAAAAAGAAGAGTGTGGATTAAAAATTATTGATTGAAGGAGAAGGGAATGTTTGGAATCTTTGAGAGAGTGTGAGTACATGCTATTGAAGCTAAAAAAGACAGAGGGAATTTCGGGAGGGTGTCGGGGAATAAGAGTTGTGTGTTGACCTTGACTCGTTTCAGTAAATCATAGCCACTCATCCCAGGCATGCAATAATCTGTCATGATCAAATTCACTTTGATTCCCTGAAATTCAAAAGATGCAACACAAAGTACACGTTACTGTTTCCTATTAATATGGAATATCTCACCACCAAAAATTTAAAACCAAAATTCAATGGTCTTTGCCCAAACCTTTTTCTACCCGTTTTTCTTTTCCAAAAGACACCCTTAACTTAAACAAAAGAAAAAAAAAAAAAAAACAACAACTGATGTAGACAACAGTAGATACGATTCTGGGAGCGTGCCATTCGTGCATCAAAACAACAATTACTCGTACGTACACGCAATGAAAAACTCTTAACTTTTTCTACAAATTGTATTATTTTTTCACGGCATGCTTATGGGATTACAATGCCGTCGGATCTTCAAGAAAACTAGCACAAACAATTATGCAGAATGGACTCAAGAACTCAATGTTATTTACATTATAATAACAACAATTTCAGAAACTTCCTCGTGATTGATCACTATATATGTGTGTACCTTTTGAAGGTAATTTTTTGAGAGAATATATTAATATATTACTTATGATAATTTATTCTGGCAATTGAATATGCTGTTACTTGAGGGCAAGAAAACATGAAAGGAATAACCAATGCTGCATTTACAACGAAAAATGGAAGCCATTTAGAAGTTCTAAAACTAGTGTAGTAAGCGAATTAAGCAAGAACTTTTACTTTCTATGAGCGGAAAGAAAAAAGTCCATGGAATATTGAAACTACAACTCAAATCAATGGACTGGCTCAAATGTAGTACACAACAAGCACACGTCTTAAAACCATTGAAGATAAACACAAAAAATAACAGAATGAGATTATTATTATTATTATTATTATTGTTATTATTATTACCTCTTGCTGCAATGGTTGAGGTGGAGGAGAAGATGGTGATTCTAAAGAGGTTGAAGAAGAAGTATCATGAAGGTCTTCAACCAACCCGAGATATTTCAAAGCCTTGTCTCCAGAGTCCACGCAGGTCACTGTTTAACAAATAATTAACACAACCATAAAGCAAATTAGCAACACAGAACCTGAGAAATAAGAGGGTATGGTAGGGAAGAATTAAAAATTGTAGGAACCTTTGCATGAAGAACCTCTCAGGAGCCTCTCCAAAAGCTTCCTATCTATGACACTGTCGTCCACTGCCAACACATGAAAATGTTGCTCCTGCGGTTGCAGATGTTGTTGTTGTTGTTGTAACTGTAGTTTTCTGGTATCCACAAACTCCATATCAGGGTTGAGAAAAAGCTTCAGAACACTATCTATATGTTTTACTTGCAATATATAGATATAGCTGGTTTAAAATGTATGAGTAATTCAGAGAGAGAGAGAGAGAGAAAGAGAGAGAAGGGGGAGAAGAGGTGGAATGTAATTATCCCACCCTGGTAGCTTTTTATTTTGATTTTTTATTTTTGATTTTTGTTTTGTTTTGTTTTGGTATTAGTGGGTGCATGAGAGAAAAAACTGTGGTGGCACAGTGGCATGGATGTGGTGTTGTTTTTGTGTGCGCTTAGCTTCTTCATGGTGAGATCTTCTCCCTAGATTCTCTCTACCACTTTGGTACAACCACCACACATACATAACCTTTCTCTCTCTTTCCCCTTTCAATTAGATTTTATTTGATTGCTAAGGAAAAACCCAAGATCTTTGTTCCCATTCGGTCATCATGATGATGGAAACAAGGTTGAAATTTTTTATGCCTTTCAAAATTAAACCAACCCTTCTTTCCTAACTAATTAAACCGCTTTTACTTTCATATTAATTTTCCAAGACCAATGAGTAGAGTTTATTTTTAGAAACACATTCCTATAATTTTATTTTTTTATTTTCATGACATAATTTAATGTGAATTCTTAATTCTTTAAAGAAAATAAGGATATATTAATTAATGATTTATATTAAATCACATCAAATAATAAATTATGGGAGTAAAAAAATAGCAGTTATATTTGTTTTTTCCTTTCACCTTATTTTAATATTCTTGCTTCTCCACCCACTTTTGTTTACTTTTTCATCTAAAATACAGTGTTCTATGTTACTTCTAAAGTGCATGATGCATTGGGTAAGATAATTTCGGAGACTTTTCTCCAACTAATGGATAATCTTACATCACCCTATTTTACTTTAGCCTAACATTTCGCTAAGGAATGTAGGATGTGACCCCTAATTAAATAGGATCATTTTGCTATCATCATTTTGTTGTAAAAAAAAGAAGTTCATAGAAATTAAGTTAATAAAAATTTTCCACTTCAAAAATTTCTGTGCGTCTTATAAAATGTGGAGAAATTGCAATTTTGATGCTAAATATCCTCACACATGCGTAAACCCATCAACTCCTTCTACATGACAAACTCATTCTGTCGGGCACGAAAAAATGGAATAACATGAAATTAAGTGGGTCAATTAAGATTGTTTGAAGTCCTAGGTGATTATTGTGATATTTCATCTTTTTAAAGTGATTTATGGCTTGTTTGTATGATAGTCTAATCTTAATTAATATGGTTAGCTGCTAAGTACCCAAATTTACGCAAACAACAAGAACAAGATCTTTATGAAATCCCACCGAATATAAGAAAATAAATGTGTTGCTTACCTGAAATTAGACGCAATGTTGACATCGCCCCAAGACCTGATGGGAAAAAGTTTGTTTGTACCCAATTTCCAATTCAAACCGGGAAGAGTAAAAATTGTGGAGTTTGGGTAACCAAGTTACGTAAAATAACATAATTTATTTTATACCATGAAGTAATATTTTTTTAAGTAGTTTTAAAATATAAAAAAAAATAAAAGTTTATTTAAAAGATGTTGTATCCGTTTCAATTAAGATTGAGAATGTCAACAAATTATTTAAGATTTTACATTAATTAATTTATAAATCTACAATAATAATTAATTAAGTAATAATCATTAGATAATCGATAATTAGATAACCGATAATGAATGAAAAAAAAATAATGGAATCAATTTTTTTTTTATTGTTATTTTTATATTTTTTTTTTCCAACTTTATCTCTTTATTTCTTATTTTATTTGACTAATTCTATTTTATAGTTTTTAGAAGAACGAATTCACTAGAAATAAATTTTATGTTTATTGGAAGACGATTTGTGATTATTTTATCCTTTCTATTTTTGTTGACTATTTTCTTAATAATATTGAAGTTGTTATAAATAATATTATTTGTTTGATCGTGTTAACATCAATATTATTAACTTTTATCATATTGTAAGAAAAAGTTAAAAAAATTTAATTATTAAAAGATTGTTTTTCTTTACAAAATTATTTTGTAAAATAAAATTTATGATCATCGATATGGGATAAATTAATCTTATTTTTAATTTATTTTTAATTTATATATGATATCCAAGAATTAAAAAGACAATTGTGAAATGAAAAATAAAAGAGGGACCACCGAACATAGAGGAATGTGATAGAATGCGTAAAACATTTACACAGAGGTTACCATTAATGTTTGCAGAGTAAATGGCAAAGGGGAGAAGAGATAAGTATAAAGGGTGGGGAGTTGGGACCAAAGCGGGGTCCACATAGCAAAATTTGAAATCTTGGGTGGGTCCAAGCAAATATAATCTTTTGTGGATCCCAAACCCATTCCTCTCTTGTGATATAGATTTCCCAATATTTGGAATCTGTTCCCATCGAGGGTGTCCAAAGCAGAAAGTTTTTCCTTTAGGGCTCAGTCAGTTTGTTCAAAACCCCTTTTTCACACTCGAGTGTGGGACCCAATTCTTGTCTGCCACGTGTTCCTTCCTTTCATGTGTAGACCTAATTATCGTCTGACATTGGGACACACTTGTAACGTGGTGCCTCCTCAACCGTCAGATCACATCACTATCATCCTCAATCATTTTACCCTCTTCTACTTCTTCTCCTATTTTTTTCTTCTCTTTTTTATTGCTTTTATATTTTAGACAATCCCATTGGCGTGTTTCTCAAGGACTCTCTCTGTTTTGGTAACACACGCCACACAAAATACTCAATTTACAATTACTCTCTCAACAAAATGCTTTAATATTTTACACAATCCCAATTTCATTACCATCTGTAAAATTAAATACGAATCACATGCTTATAATGTTTTCATCACTCAATAAAGGGGACAAAATGATTTATGTATCCATCACTCAATCAGTACATATCCATGCTTAACTTTAATGTAATATTTTCTTTTTTTTACGATCATAAAATTAAAAGAATTGGGAATAATTTTGATCCACTAATAGTCAACCCATATTTTCCTATATTCGTTGGATTACTAAACTATGAAAAATCTATTAGTAGTTTCATTCTGAATATATAAGTTATGATTGTAATAAATTGTGATTATATATATATATATATGGTATTGGTTTTATATATATATAATATTTTGATTTCACTTAAACTTAAAATTTCCGATATGAAATTTTTGATTCACTAACAAATTCTTTTTAAAACATTCAATACCTCTTTGTGAATTTTTTTATTAATGTATTTTTTATGACGATTAAAAGATATATAATTGTTGGATTATGTTTTATATATTATAGTTAGCATTAGTTTTACATATATAAACCATTTGATACTATTTTTATCTTAAAATTTTAAGATAATGTAATTATGAGTCTTCTATTTTATATAGTATTTAATTTTATTTTTTTTATATAATATAAGATTTTTTTATTCACACTTAAATTATTTTTAATAATAATCACTGAATCAGTAATTAAGTTCTTAGATTTCAATTTACTGAATAGTGTACAATTATAAGAAAAGTTGGAAGCAGCAGCTATATAGTAATCCATTTTGGTGAAAACAATTGTAATTAAATTGTTAGGTGAATATGGCACAATGCAATTCAAATGTTTAAATCGCTTAAGCGTAAATGATAATTAAGAAGTTAGTTGATTCAGCAACGGAGGCAAACTATTAATGCGGTTCAATCCTTAACGCACAATCTAGTTTTTGGTGCAAACAACATTTCCTTCCAAATTTGGAGTTAATTGTAGATTAAATAATCACTTCTACAACAAATAAACTTTCTTAGATAACATTCACTGTTTAATTTAGATTTATTTTCTGAAAATTAAAATTGTTAGTTCGTATTTGTTTTAAATATTGACATAGTTTTGTAGGATGAATTCTTAAAGGATTTTTTTTTTTTGGAGAATAAATTATTTTACATTTGAGTTATGTGTGTGTACACGCGTGTGTACGCACATAAATATATTGTGCTTGTCTTATATTTCTTCTGAGACTTAGATTTATTTTCAATAGAGGTTTTTCTTATTAAATGCTCAAATTAATTTCATTCTTTTAAGGAGTCTTAATTTATTTGCTTCAATTTCTTTAATTGTTTAGTTTATTAACTTTGTTTTACAATTTTCTAGTAATAATTTAAATGCATTGTTTAGACTGTTTTTCTAATTTTAAGTGTTTTTTTTCTTTATTGTATTTTTAGTTTTGTTATAGTTTATTCTCTTTCGTTTAACTTATTTTTAAACTTAAATTTGTTCATCACAAGAAGATGTAATATTAATGACGAGTGGAATTCGTCAGTAAAAAAGTTCGTTAATAAAATAATGTACATAATTTCGTCATTAATTATTAATTAATTTAATTGTCAGTAATATTCATGTAGGAAACTTTTTTTTTCTATTGACGATTAATTTCATCGATATCAAAGAATATTTCTTTTTGTAATTATTTTTGAATTAATTTATTAATAAATTTGTAGATGATATTATTTATTTGTGTTTTTAATCCGAAATTTGAAGTGAGGGTTTAGCCGGTTAAAACTTCTTGATATTAAATGTGGTGATTCCAGATAAGGAATTTATCTGTAGGAGACTCTCCGATGTTCAAGTGAATAAGAATAGTGAATATTTGATGATTATGATGTCTATAGGTCAGGATAGGCTATGTGAATAGATAGACGTATATGATTAAGTAATACTGATATAAATAGGATTATCTGGGGTTTTGTGATTAAGGCGTTATAATGATTAATTACCTATAGTTAAGGCGTATAAAAACTGTCGAAATACTCGTAGTTAATATGTGATCTTTCTTTTAGGAGAAAGATTTTTAATGGATATTATGTCCATCGAGCTCTATCGTAGATAATTGGGCCTCATTTATCAATAATTACTGATGAATTAGTTCATTAGTTCATTATTTTCATACTAAATTTTTGTTGGTAATGTTGTAGTTAACAAAAAGTCAAATTTGGTCGTTATCGATTTTATTACATCACATATCACAAACTAAATTTATCAAAGGAAAATATTAAATACATATTAATTAAAAACAAAAATTGAAAACGAAAGTCTAAATGCAATAAAGACATATTGTTCTATTTCAAATGTGGAATTGTTGAGCTTCTTCCTTAATAAGCTTGTACAAATTCTCAGAGCAACAAAATTGGTTACGTAAGTGTTGGAGGTACGATGTTACTATTGACTTTAAGGCAAAAAGATAGAATATTATGGCACATTCTCTTTCTAAATCATTTTAAATGGTTTGTTCTCGAGCAAAATCTCAATAAATAACTACATTGAAGGCTATTCATGTAATAATTGTTATAATAACTACCTTGTAAAACAGAATTCAGTAATTCTGTTGTTGAGTTAATTCTGGTTTTGTTGAATTAAAATTATAAATAGGCCTTGTATATGCTTTTAAAGGGCAATGAGAGTTTTCTAATTTGGTGTAAAATCTCTATAATCTTCCTTTGAAGTTGTGAGTGAGTATTACTAGAGTGATCTTGGAGTTACTTGAGAGTGGTGTGAGTTCTCCTTACTGTGAAGGGTGCATGAGTGAGAGTAATATCAGTGTAATATCACTTTAGAGATATTACAATTCAAGATGTAGATTTATAGTTGAAATCTATTATGGAAGCATGTTATATGGATGATCTTTTGAAACCTAATCACACAATACATGACATTAAGGAAAAATTGGTAATTCCTTCCAATTCATAAATTATTCAACAACTCTCGTCGGGTTTCCGTTTTCATAGTTCTCTTATTGGTGATAATGTAGATTATTCCAAGATCGTAACCTGAATTATCGCTCAATTTTTTTAGCCAATAATGTATTAAGAACTCTAAACTTATGTTAATGGTACTTAATACGTGGAAAAACTAAATCGACCAATGTTCATCCTTCTAATTTGTTGTCATTACTTGTCCCAAAGAAATATTAAAAAATTTATATCATGTTCTTTTTTAGTGATTTGCTATACATAAAGAAGTAGGAGGACAAATTTAGGAAGCTAAATAATGTTATTTTCCATTGATTTTAGAGTGAATATTACCAAGATCTTCAATTTTTCTCATCCGACTTTAGTCGAAGAGATTTGAGGATAATATATCCTCTTTTACCATAATACTCATTTCATATGCATGCACTATTGTTTGTCATGCTATTTGATATGTTGATAAAAAGCTAGAAGCATTTTTTCATTTTCTTTTTAATCAAAGTTCATTCATCCTTGAAAATATTCCCATAAACATTCTATTTTCTAATAAACCTCAGGAATCATTTAATAGAAACTTTTTATTATAAAATGTTATTAAATAATTAAAAAATAATTATGAATTATATATCTTTAAAGTATTTGAAATATAAACTTTTATCAATGTTAATAAAATGTGTAATGTGAGAATTCTTTTAATATATTTTAACTAAGATTTCCAAGAGTCTTCTGATACAACTAATATACTTCAATGAAGGATCTGTTGTTTGAGCAATCTTAATCACTACAATAATTACAATTTATTAGCAATAATCAAATATATATAGCTTTTAAAATTTATTACTAAAATGAAAATTATTTCAACATGTCAATAAAACAATAATCACAATAATATTTAACATCTATTTTTTTACCAAAAAAATTATATTTTTTATTTATTACAATATTATTTTTTTTCTTCCAAACTATTCATGAACCTCGTTTCTAAAAAAAAATATTTTAACTAATTTAAAAATTGTTATGAATTAATGATTGTCCATTAATTTGATAGATCTACTCATATGATTGATATAAGGTTTTAACGAGATGTTCTCTTATCAATGGACACTCAAGGGGGAAATGTTATGAGTTAATGATTGTCCATTGGTTTTTGATAAATCTACTCATATGATTATGATTGATATGATTGATGCTCATATGATTTATTACTTCTACTTTTTATGTAAATATTTGTATTAATTAGTTGATTTGTTTTCTTCATAGATTACATGTTGTATGTTACGACTATTCCTATTAATAATAATACACAGAAAAGTTTGTTACCCATCCTCTTGTTATGTGTTCTTCCTTTTCTTCTTCTCTCTATTATTATCTATTATTAGCTTTATTTTAATAACAAAAATCATTTTATATTACATTCCCGTACCAAAATAATATGATAATCTTTAATTTCTGTTTATTAAAATCTTTTTATACCTATTATATCAATTAAATCATTCACAAATTTTCACAATTTTCATCTCTAAATCTACTTACGTTCATCACCAAATCCTTTAAAAGAAATAATACAACTTTTATTTTTAAAGATATCCACTCACTCTCACTTAAATCCATCTTTGAAAAAAATACACCCTTAAATATGGATTTTGATAACAAATTTATCTTCGTGTCATGGTTACATAGTGATATGTGATTATTGAAAAGCTATCCTAATATCTCCCTCAAAAGTTATGATGAAAAAAAAAAAATCTAATCTTGTTTCTAACATCTCTGTAGATCTTTGGTGGATAAAATTCCGGAAAGGCATCAAAATTCCTGTAACACCAATTAAGGCACTGAGAAGTTTTGATATTTACGGATGAGTTCTGCTAACTACTTCCAACGTATTCTTTAAATATTCTACTATTATTGTATAATTTCTTCGGAATGGGTTTATTTCGATGTTGGGTTTTTAATGTAGAAATAAGAATTAATTATTTTTTATTCAACTGAATTAATGTTCTAACGTAGAAATAAGAATAAATAAGAATCAGTTGTTTTTTATTCAACTTTTTTTTTTATTCTTTAATTGATTTTGAAAACTAAATATATACTGATTTTGCGTTAGATAGAAAATCAATTCTAATGGATTTTACGTCAATTTGATACAGAATCAACACACTTAATTTTAACTTCAATTTCAGAATTAAAAAACAATGAATTTTAAGCATTTGAGAATTACATAATGTTAGCTTGGTGACATTTCATTAGAAAGTATCTTGCACTAAAAAAAATTGTAGAAAAAACACATTTATTTTAAAAGAATGGACTTTTTCTTTTTGGATTAATTTAATAAAAGAAGAAAATATATGAATTATAGATAAAAATAACAGTCATATCAAAAAGTTAACAAGATTACCTAAATAAAAAATATAATAAAAAGACTGAAAAGTTTTAAATTTTAAAAATATTACTAAATAATCGACTCAATCGAAAGTTTTTAAAGTTATTAAAAAACAAAAAATAATTAAGAATATACAAGAGTTTTTTTTTTTTTTTAACTTTTTCACTAATACATGCTCAATTTAAAATTTGAATAATCTTCTTGGATAAGAATTCTCTTAAGTTCTTCATTCAAACTTTGTTTATCTTTATCTTTACTTAATAATATTAGTAGTTAGCGTTGTAAGTAGTTTTTCCTCTTTTATTACTTTTCTAACATTTTCTTTTTCAACTTTTACTCTACAATTATTTTCTTTTCTCTCTTTTTTTCTAATAAGCCCTTTCACGTGTTTTTTTTTGTTCTTTCTCTCTTCTTACCCAATATTTTTCTTCTTTTTCTACCTCTCTTTTCTTCTTCAAGTCTTTTAGTTCTATCATAAGGTAGTATAAATTTTCTTTTCATGCAAGTCTTTATTCATTCATGTCATGCTGATATCTCTATTTTTTTTTCCAATTGCAATATCATATGTCCTTCCCCCACACTCTAAGTTTATGTACATCCTACAAATCTTTTAAAAACACTCTCACTATAGGTTTTATTCAACAATTTATCTTGATTATGATATCAATTATGATAGATTGGAGTAATTTTTTTTTTCATTTTGATTTCTTTTATTTTCTAATTTCTTCATCCTTTGGTGCAAATTAGTTTGTTATAATTTGATGAAATCATGGATGAGGAGTTACACTAAAACATGAGAGAGACTTGGGGCTTGGATTAAAAGTTTGTATTTTTATAATTTTTGTATATAGAGTCTCGTAATTATTTTGTAGTTTGTTCTAATTCTTTATTATGCCTTTTAATTATTTTGTAACCTTTTGCATTTGGTCTTGTAATTTTTCTTACCGTCCTTGAAATTATAGATTTTTTTGGACATTGAATCTCTTGTTGGATGAACTCAGTAGTACTCTCTCTAGCTTTAAACACAAGATCCATAAAAGATCTTTTTTTTAGACTTCCAACTCATGAATCATGATTACTCATTACGTTAAATATTTTATTATTATTTTTAAATTTTCACTTTAAAGTGATAAACCATTTTTAAATTTTTGATTTTTTTTATCACGTCACACAATGACTTTACACTTAGACAATATTTTTAAATTAATAAAAATTAAAAAATAAAATTAATTAATAAAAAATTAAAAAAATACTAAAAATTGGCACGTTAATTATTTAAACATTATTATCAAAAGAGACCAAATACAAAAAATTGACAAATATTATAATATATGAGTTCATTTAAGCTAAAAATAAATGCGTCATTGCATGAGAGAATATCAAGTAAATATAGGGTGACAAAACGGTTCTCGTTTTGGTCCGACCCATCTGTGGTCCGTCAAAAATGGGTTAGGTCGGGTTGGCCTGCCACCAATAAACGGGCTAGATATTGTAACCCGTATTGTCTTAGGGCGGGCTGGTGAATCAGCGGGCTGGTCTGTCTTTCTTTTTTAATTTTTTAATTTTTTTCTTAATTTTTTAAACTTTTTAAAACTTTTTATAATTTTTTGTTTATAAATCTATTATATATAAAAATTTATTTATATAATATAAAAACGTTTTATTTTTTAATTATTTTTAATTTTAAACATAAAAAATTAAAAAAATATATATAAAAGAATGGGTTGGCGGGCTGATCCGTGGACTGGCCCGTTTTGGCCCGCTAAATTGACGGGTTAGGCGGGCAAAATTATAACGGGTTGACGGGTTAAAAATTTCAACCCGACCCGTCCTTTTTTGACGGGTTGACGGACTGACCTGGCAGATCTGACCCATTTTAACATCCTTTATGATATTTTTTAGAAAATAAAAATAGCTAAATATTGATTTATTTGTTTCTTAAAAACTTTAATTATAAAGTGGGGAGAGATTCGCAACATTATGATAGGTTATAAGCGATAATTAGTTAAAACACAAGTTAAAGGACAATCAGTACGTCATATTAGTTAAATGAATTTGTTTAGTTGGATAAAAAAAATAAAGAAATAAATTTTCACTGTGTTTAGATTAAAAATATGCAAAAGTAGTAATAAATAAAGAAAAGTTTTTTTGTCACTCGTCAAATGATTGAATAGAAAAGGTGCGAGGAAAATAGTGATGTTTTTTCTTTCGTTTTTTAGATTACATTACCTTTTATACGTGTAGATCTTGTGGGTTGAAGAAAAACATAAATAAAGGATTAAGTATGAATTTTTACTTTAACTTTGTAATATTTTATCTTTTCAAATTTAAAATATTTAGTTATAGTTTCATAAATTCCTTCCTTCATTTTCATTGTATATATAAAGAAGTACTATTTTTAACTTCTTCCATTATTAAAAAAAGTGCACTGTACACTTATCTTAATTTTATAATATTAATTTGTAGGTGATATTATAAACTAATTTTATCGTGAAACTTTATTAAATCTTTCTTACGTGAGCGGAGACGTATATATCTTGTATATGGAGTTATATATATATATCTAGTATATGAAGTTAAATATTCATGAATCCGAATAAAACAATAAACCTAATAAATAATAAAATTTTGTTACGATAGATTTTAATCCATAACTTTAATACTATATTAAGATTTAAATTTTAAATTAATATTTTGTAAGACAAAATTTACACCTACACAATCTTTAATCGATTTTGAACTTTTAAAGTCATGTTTTTTTAAATATTCTAATTAAAATCAATATTTTGTAAGACAAAATTTACATCTCCACGATCTTTAATCGATTTTAAACTTTTAAAGTCATGTTTTTTTAAATATTCTAATTTGTTAACATATGACTAAGTCATTTTTTATTAATATAATGTCATTGAACTCTTATTACAACCTGCGCTACTGAATTGAAGTGTTTTTTCTTTTACTAACAATTAAGAACGATTTCCCCTTATGAATGAAAATCTAAATCACAATATTCAAATAAAAATCCAAGAGTTTTAATAAAATTTATAATATAAATATCCTGAACTTTGAAAATATATAAGGTTACATTTTAAAATTTCACTTTTTAGTATGATGAAAACAAACTCTAACTTCCATTATCTATTTTCCAATATTTTTTTTCATTTATAATTATCTTCACACTTTTCATTCATTTCAAAATAAAAATTAGGTTAATTTTTTAAAACGAAAGAAAAAGACCAATAAAAAAAATAAGTCTTTCACTTTCTCTCCTACTGAAATTTGCCGTTGATGAAAGGAAGATCGGGCCTTTCTCTATTTCATTTAACATGATTCTTTGATATACTTAGAAAACATTTATTTGGAAATTGATAAATAACACTTTAAAATATAAAAATTATTAAAAATATGATGATGATGATATAATAAGATCGGAGAAAACATTGTACTATCGTGTTATTTAATACTAAGTGAAGTATTGAATCCTGTACGTACGTCCTCACTTATCCTGTTTCTGCAACTCTCTTCTCATTGGTTATCTGTATTCTCTCCCAAATCCTGTAGATCCAACTTTCCTTTTCCTTCTTCACTCCCAATCCCATTCTTCAAGCTTCACCAAAAATCTCTAATATCATTCAACCAATCTAAAGTTGAAGGCGCCAAAATCTTCAATCGATCGTTCTAGGCGTTCTATACTGCAATCAATGGCTTCTTCAATCCCTAATGCGCCATCCGCGGTCAATTGCCCGAGCTATGTCGGTCTCCGAGCGCCGCAGAGGACCTTCAACTTTTGCGTTCCACAACCTGCCACCAAGTCGTTCCCTCCGCGCCTTTTCGTCGTGAGAGCGAGCGATTCCGATTTCGAAGCCGCCGTTGTCGCTGGAAAGGTTCCATCGGCGCCTCCTGTGCCGCCTAAACCAGCGTCTCCGGTTGGAACTCCGGTGGTCCCTTCACTTGTGAGTCTATTCATTGTTTTTTGCATTACTGCCACTTACTACGCATTGCTTCGCAATGATTTGATTGGTTTGGATTGTTGGATTTTGTATTAGCCACTTCATCGGCGTCCTCGTCGGAACCGGAAGTCGCCTGCGCTTCGGTCCGCTTTTCAGGAAACGAGTATTTCGCCGGCGAATTTTGTGTATCCGCTCTTCATTCACGAAGGTTGGTCTATTTACACGCGGTGATTTTTTTTTTTTTTATAACGTAGGACTTATTACTTGTAAGTTATAAGCATTTTGAGTAAACACTGTTCTAGTTTGATTTCATTGCTTACTGTCATTTGTACTAAAAATACTGTAAAGGAACCAAGTTTTATAGGATCAGAGACTAAAGTGAGAATTTTAAGAAGTCAAAGATCGATGATATTGCAAAAGCTTATTTATTTATTTTTCGTTTTTCACTATCATTTTTTTTTGCTAAAAAAAATACTATTTTTCATTTGTAGATATTGGGTTGAAATATAGACTACTATTCTCTTGATTATTTGATGTTGGATAATGAGGACATTTAAGTTTGAATTTGCAGGCGAGGAAGATACTCCAATCGGAGCTATGCCTGGATGCTACAGGCTTGGGTGGAGGCATGGACTTGTAGAAGAGGTTTTATCTGCTACTGTTTATGTGTCTCTTACTATCATGCATTAGTGCATCACTTAAATGAATCCCTTGTTTGCCTCAAATCTTTTGTTTCATTTTTACGTTCTTCAATTTTAGTGCCGAAAGTGAGTGGAATTTTAGAAATGTAGTACAGTGAATTACAAGTTAACAAAATCAAACCATTAACAAATACTAGTGAATGTGATATTGGAGATGTCTTTCTACTTTTGTTCTAGAACCGGACTGGCTAGTCGAAGCAGAAAACTGGTGAACCAGTCCGTTAACCGGTTCAAATAAACCGCAAAAGCAGCCTGCAGAGAAACCCGGTTAAAGGACCCAGAAAACCGGTAAAAAAATAGTTACGTGTTGTTTTAAAAATTTGTCAAAAAAGTAAAAATCAACCTAAAATATTTGTTATTATTTTATTCTATGTCTAAACTTATTATTAATAAATATTGATGTCTATTACTGAAATTTCAATTTAAGTATGCTAACTTATTTCATATGAAGTTCTATATACATTTTAAAGGTTAAGAACCTATAAACTTGTCTTTTATTTTACTTATGAGATTATGTTTTTTTAACATTATTTTACATATTATTTAACTACTATAATAATTTTATTAATACTAGTCGATTTTCATTCAAATATGGTTGAACCGCTGAGCCAATGTCTTAACTGGTTCAATGACCGGTCTGGTTTTAAAGATATAATTGTCTACTTCTGTGAGATGAGCATATTTAATTGGAGATTTCTTAGACTTTCTTTTGCACAATATTGTTCGAGTAAGTCTCAGAATTTTTCCTTTTGCTTTAATGTCGATTCTATGATAATCAAGATAAAAATATGCTTTTGTACTTTACTACTTCTACAATTAAGAACTATAGGTCAACCCATTAAGAGCGATCTAGAGGTAAATGGTCTGTCTTTGAACTTGATTAAAGACAAGTTTACAGCTCTGGTTGATCAATGTAGCCAACCCACCTCGTAGGAAAAGACTTTGTTGTTGTCGTTGTATATATTTTATAGATCTGCACCTGTGAGTCCACATTTTTTTTATTATTTATATTATTTTAATTAAAACCATGTTGGATAAGCAATATAGATTGCAGATTTGCATGGAAGAGGAAGAAAAAAGGTGTAACTGTATTGTAGAGTAATGATGTATGTGGTTATTTTAAGCAGATAGATATAGTTCATCTCTACTATTTCTTCTTTATTGTTTGTATACTTTACAGAATAATAGTTTTGAGGTTCAAAATATTGAAATTTTAAACTATACTTAACGGCAAAATAGGAATATCAAAATGTATATACAAGATGGGGTATCTCCATTATATATTGTTATAGATGTTATAGATTATAACTAAGGAGTAGAGACACACATGAAACGATTTTCTTGTCTATATTCCTAAACTATGTGGGTGATGTCATTTGGACAATATCTTGTATAACTTACTAAAGTTTAATAATTTTCAGTGGGCATTTTGTTCTTCAGGTTGCAAAAGCACGGGATGTTGGTGTTAATAGTATTGTGCTCTTCCCCAAAATTCCAGATGCTTTGAAGGTTCTATTCTCTCTCCTATAAACTATAGGTTTTCAGTCAGATAACTGTAGCACAATCTAATATAACATCTTTCACCCTTTAGTCTCCCACAGGAGATGAAGCATACAATGAAAATGGTTTAGTGCCTCGGACAATACGTTTGCTCAAGGATAAGTACCCAGACCTTGTGAGTGAACACTATTTCCATAGTTTGAAGATATTATATTTTTGTGGTTCATATAGGAAGTTAAGCCAATGACCTTTCTCATTCAATCTTTCTTCAGATTATTTATACAGACGTTGCATTAGATCCCTATTCATCAGATGGGCATGATGGCATAGTTAGAGAAGATGGTATGCTATCAAATTTGTCTTTTATACTCAGTTGGAAACCTCTTGAGAAAAATGCAGAAAGTATAGGTTTTTTAGTTGGTTCTTGTTATATTTGAGTCAATGTTGTTATTTCCGACACCATATGGACCTAAAAACATGGAGCATATGTGTCATACGGAGGTAAAAGTTTGGTTTGGAGGTAAAAGTTAAAGAGAGAAAAATGTAGGTCATGGGTTTGAGGTCTTCTTGCTAATAACCAAAACTAACATTAATAACTAACATTTCTCGATAAAAATAATGTCATACTGAACATGATTTCCTGACTTAATTCATGAGAATTCTGTGAATTTCAGACATGGATGCTAAATAAGAATCTTCTTCGGAGATGATCTTGCTTTATGATGTGGTCCAAAAAAGTTATTGAATTGCTCCCAATAATATTCTTGCACTTATTCCTCATGCTTCAGACCAAGCAAGATTTTGTAAGGATATTGGATCATGGATTGCTCCAAATGCCTAACTATAGCAAACATAAACAATGTCCAAGTTATGTTCTTAGCGCTAGACTTCACCCATTTAAACCTTGACAGATCCCTCCATTGCCTTCTTGACTGCCTGTATCCTCTCCCTAATTAATCCTCTTCTACTGAAAATACTTCTCATCCTTGTTAACCTAGTTTTAAGCATCTACACTGGCAAACATAAGAATGTCTATTGTCTCCAGCATTTGTCTCTTGGTCAACTTGCTTGTCTGCCTAAGGCCCACTTTTAAGTCTTCCCTTTTCCGACTCCTGGTGATGCATTTCTCCGAAGTCCCAACCATACCTTCATTGGAGAACTAGCAAGAAGGGTTCAATTTTTTTCATTCTCGCTTCTTGTAGCTCACCGCAAGATTCTAAAATGCTTCAAAGTTTCTAAACTTCTCTCCCAAGTAATCTCTTTATTTCATTCTTGTCCAAAACGTGTACTGCTCCCTGGATCTTTTATTACTTTTGATAGAAACCTGGTTTCTTATTACAAGAATAAGGTAAATCTCCTCTAATTATAGCGCTGCAGAACTTTGAGGGTCTGCAGCTCCTCATACCCAAAGGCCCCAATTCTCTCATTAAGTACAAGATGATCTTTTTTCTTATCTCTACGATTGATACCCTTCACCGACTGTAAATAACTAACTAATGAGTTATCTATGTTTTGTTTTTGTCTCCTTCTGGATTAGCAGATAATAAGGAACACAAGAAGAGAATAGGTTCTACCTTGGTATTTGAATCACAATCATATGGGTACCAAATAAGTTTTATAGTAGGATGTCTACCTACTTAGAAGTTGACCTTAATGTATTTTTAGACGACAAATGAAATTATTTGGAATTGAAATGTGAATAGAATTAGGAATGGAGTTGTTTGGAATGGTAAGTATGTGCTATGAAGATATACATCATATAAAGCTAGGATAATTCAACATGGAAAGTTATTCAAAATACAAGGTAAGAAAATGAGCATTAATTCATTTCATTCTGCAGTGAATGGTTATTTCTGATTCTGTGGAATCAAGAGTCTTAATTTTTTTCCCACACTACCCATGAAAAAGACTGGAATTGAGTCGGTATTCTCCCCTTTGCTGTGTACTGACCTGTACTTTTAATTTAGTACTTGTTGAATATGTCTCGTCTCTTTTTCTTTTATTCCAATATTTTTCAAAAAGAAAAATATTCTTTCCTTATAAATAATAGACATCGATCTAATGTGTAGTCCGTAGCTCTATTTGTCAACTTTAGTTGGGAAAAGAGTAGGACCTAATCTGAATGAGTTTTAAAGAAGTGGTCCTTCTTCATTAATTAATTATATATCCTTGATATCCTGTAGGAGTTATTATGAATGACGAAACAGTTCATCAGCTATGTAAACAAGCTGTAGCCCAGGTAATGGACTGTGTCTTCTATTGACTTTTGCAACACGAAGCTCAATTTTTCACTTCCAAATAAGTCTCATTTGTTTCATTTATGGATGTGATTTTTGATTCATGTAAATAATGGGTTCAACATGGCGGTGTCTCAACTCCGATTTCCTTGTTACATTTCTCTATTACATCACTAACATTATGTTTGTCTCGTTTTTTTTAATTTACTAAAAGGCCCAAGCTGGAGCAGATGTTGTCAGTCCTAGTGATATGATGGATGGTCGGGTAGGAGCATTGCGTGCAGCTCTTGATGCTGAAGGCTTTCAGCATGTTTCTATAATGTCCTATACAGCAAAGTAATTTTTACTTGCCATTTCTTTTTCATATCCCATTTTCTGTTTATACAAGCTTTCACTGAAAATTACTGAAGGCTTAGTCAGCTATGCAGATGTATACATGCATCCAAAATTAGAAATAACTCCAAAGATAATTTGAAAATTAAAACCCAAAAATAACTAAAAATGTAGTATTATATTTCATTGATCCGTTATAACTTAGAAGAATGAGTTTATGGAGAATCTAGAGTTGATATCTATTGTTTAGCATTATATTAAAGATCCTAAATGTGGGGAATATTGATTCAATTTTTCATGTGAAACAGTTCCATTTTGCACAAGTTGGTTTCTTTCTCATCCAACTTATAAGCAATTTTATCATCCTTACTGCCATTGTTACGACCGTCCAAATCATTTAGATTTGCATCTTCTTGCTGCCATAAGCTATCTCACTACTTTTGCTAATTGTTACTGAGTTTATTCATTGACAAACAGTTATATAAGAATATAAATTTTACTTTAAAAGATGGATCGGCGAAGGTCGTCATTGGCTTCATCCATGTCCTTTTTGTGTCTGGTACATAATTTGGTCCAAAACAATGCCATTTATCTATTGCCAACAGGTATGCAAGTTCTTTCTACGGTCCATTTAGAGAGGCACTAGACTCCAATCCCCGGTTCGGAGACAAGAAAACGTATGTATCATCTTGAAGTTGAACTTACCATTCTATGAAATCGATAACACATTGCTGATTCTTGGTTTGTTTATAAATATGTGCTGGCGGAACAAAAGTTATCAGATGAACCCAGCTAATTACAGAGAAGCTCTGACTGAGATGCGGGAGGATGAATCTGAAGGAGCTGACATTCTCTTGGTTGGTTCACTTTTCTTGTGTGCGCTTGGGCGCAATTTATGCTAACTTTTACCTGCACTATTCTTACAAACATGAACAAATGGATTTGCAGGTAAAGCCTGGTCTTCCTTACTTGGATATCGTAAGGCTGCTCAGGGATAATTCTCCTTTGCCAATTGCAGCATACCAGGTTCTTTTCTTTGCCCATTCTAGCACTAAGCAAACTATTTCTGATTAAAAGATAAACGGAAACCTCTGCATACTTTTATGTGAATAAAAAGATGTAGTTCTGAATAGTTTTAAAACAAGTTTGCATGTTTTATCATCTTCACCACCCTTTTTTTCTTATATTTCTTAATTCATGAAATAGGTTTCTGGTGAATACGCAATGATAAAGGCTGCTGGTGCTCTCAAAATGATAGACGAAGAAAAAGTTATGATGGAGTCACTGATGTGCCTCCGAAGGGCTGGTGCCGATATCATCCTCACATATTCTGCTCTGCAAGCTGCCAGAAGTTTGTGTGGAGAGAAGAGGTGAGAGATTCTCTGATTATGTTGAAGGCTGAAGAGATTTCCTAATACCAGCATGTTAAGCTGGAATTTTGTCAGTTGTAAATTGTTTTAAGAATGACTTTGGGGTTATGTGTATAGAGAGACTCATTCGTAATAAAATATTATGGTGTAGTTTTACTTATATATTTAATAACCTAATAGGAAAAGACATGGCCCTGTTTTTGGCGTTATTGTAACGTATGAATGCAACTTTGCACTCGCCTACTCAATATTTCGTATTGCAATTTGTAGTAAAAATTGAGTGATAACAAGAACAAGATGGTTTTTAAGACGTGGACGAACATTTGTTTATAGAAAGTGAAAGCTTGACTTGTAAGTTTTTACTGGGTAATGATATAAGATATGGTTAAAAATGACCGGATGTAGATTGAGAATAGTATAAATGTGGTAAATTTCAAGGAGAATTGTCACATTGTTTGATGAATGTATTGAGTGGAAGTCTTTATTCTAAAGTCATATTAATTTTATTAAACTCGTGAACTCGTACGGAGAATGAAGTCATACTAATTTTACTAAATTTGTGAACTCGTGTAGAGAATGAAAATTGGATGTATAGGATTGAAGAAGATTCTTATGCTAAGATTTATATGAAAAAGCACATTTCTGATTTGTATGGAGTAATGAAGTCAGTTTATTAGGAGGATGCCGAAATTGTGAGACAGCGTTTTTTAAAGCTGTCAAAAACTCTACATATTTTATCTCTTGCAAAGATCATTTTGGAATAATCTGTAATGATATTTATCATTATGAATAAACTTTTTAGAACAATGAAAGTTATTTTAAATTTCTCTTTTGAAATTATTCTGAAACGTTCTTTTAGAAATGACTTGTAATGTTTTTTTAGAAAACAAAAGCTTTCGAGAAATAAAGGTTCCGTTCCATGCATCCTTTTCTTCTTAAGTTCCCAGATAAGCACATTCAGAAAGATGACTTGTGTCAAAGGGTGGTACGTAAATAGTTTTACTCAAATTTATTATCTGAAAAGAATTATGAAATAGTTACCTTTGTCTTGGTGACATTAAATATAAATTTACTGAACTCGCCAAATCTACAATTTAGTCTTTTAGTTAAATGGCGTTTAAATATAAGTTTCTTCAATAATTTGTATTGACATTAAAGACTAGGGAAAACGTTCAAATGTAAAAATTACTAAAGTGAAACATTATATAAAGGTAGAAAGAAACTAGAGTAAGGGTTATATAAACTTAAACTAAAGAGACAAACACTTACATTATATGAGGAACTAAACTGAGAATTTACTCCTGTAAGAACATGAGGAGAAAGGGTGCGAATTTTGTACGAAGTTGAGAGAATAAGATCTGATGTGAGAAGAAGATTAGGCACGTTGAATGAGGTACCTCTCTGCAATAGTGGCATGAGTAGCAGCACCTATTGGTAGAACGTCTTCATCAATCATGAAATAGGGAGAGTGACCCGTATGAGTAGACCCCAATGTTTCATTCCTTATCCCAATGTAGAAGAAAGCTGAGGGAACCACCTCGGAGTAGAAGGAGAAATCTTCAGCACCCATCATAGGTGGAACTACCCTGAAATTCTTCTGACCCAGCAAATCAATGGATACCTTCTTCACATGCTCATACATTCTCTCATCGTTTACTGTTGGAGGATAAATGGTGTATTCCTTTTCAAAGAAATCAACCTCTGCCCAGCATCTGTACACACTCGCCTGTTCAACAATCACCTGTTTTCCAAAACAACATTCATCATCTATTTTTAATTCTCTCTTTTCACTCACACTCATAGACTTTTCATCTAACCTGTTCTATTCGTTCAAGTAACTGGTAAAAACTTGTGTTAGAGAAGGCTCTGAAAGTCCCACCGAGAACCACTGTGTCTGGTATCATGTCAAGATTGTCGCCTCCATTGAACGAAGTTACAGAGACAACCTGCAGTTGTAGTTAGTTAGGAAGGTAAGCAAAAAGACACAAGTGTGTAAGAATAGCTTCCAGAGAGATATAACACTAATGAGATTTGAATCCAATCACATAAGATATTGACATCACTCTCAATACAAAACCTTAAGTCAATGAATTTATGGGTCTTCATTCTTATATAATGTTTCACTTTCTCATTTTTATCCAATCTAAAATTTAAACTCACACTTAGAATCCTAACAAAATGAGGATTGAAAAATAAAAGAAGAAAAAGATTGAATGATGCAATACCTGAGAATCCAGTGGGTTTGATTCGCGGGAGACAATGCCCTGTAAGCTGATAACAGAAGCTGAAGCAGCCAAAACAGGATCAACACCAAAACCCTTTTTGCCAGTAATGACGGCTCTGAAAAATCCACAACCAGCGAGGAGGGGCCCGGGCCTTGACCCAATTATTCCGGTTGGATGTTCATGGGATACATGAGCTGCAAATATCGCTTCCACGTCCTCCAAAGCACCTTCTTGCATCATTCGTTTTGCTCCATTACCAGCTTCTTCAGCTGGCTGGAATATCAAAATCACAGTTCCCTGTCATCGACACAACAACACTTCAGTTGCTCATACTAAATATATGCTTCATAAGACCACATGTTTCCCTTAATCGCATAACTATTCAAATCGTTGGAAGTCTCCGATCGACTAGAAATAAGACAATTTCATAATATATAAGTGATGTACAAATCTCATCTTATATACTGGTTTTGTATGGCAGAGTTAGATTTAAAAATCCACTTCTAACATAATATCAAAATCATTGTTTAAAATCTATCCTAACGAGATTTCATAGTACATAAATAAAGTACAAATCTCAATTTACAAGTCGGTAATAAAGATAATTTGGTGGTTAAAAGAAAAAAAAGAGATGAAATTCGATCCCGCCGCTAATTTAGAGCAACAAAATTGGTTTGATTCTCTTTAGAACAAAGTTAAAAGGGAGATGGAGAGAGATAGCAGATTTAACTCCCCTTAAAAAAACTAACTGCTTTAAATAAAAAACTCGACGAAAATATACTAAATACTGTAGAAAAATACGATGGTTGTGTTTTTCGTTAGATTTTGTTATATAACAATTTGTGAATGATTGTGAGTGAGATAATACTGAGAAGAAGATTGATTCGACAATGTGGTTGCATTTAATAAGTAGGATATTGCTTTTAGGTGACACGAAAATAAAGATTGGGAACCACATCACATCTTTGCCTTCTAAATTCAACGGTCCCATCATCTCACACTTCACTTCCTACTCTTCCCCACCAACCCGACACCCACTCCCATCATTTTAATTACATCTTTAGTTTTCATGCTTTCTTCGATTCACAACTGAATTATAAAAAAATATTTGATTTAACTGAGAAAATAATCTTGAATAAAAAGTACATTGTAGCAAATCAACTCAAATTTTCAATCCTAAGCCTCAACTGAAAGTAAATAACTACCTAACCTAAAACATTTGTGTTGAAACAAAATGTAGAAAAGGCGTAGTAGTATAATAGGATGGTCCCTACTTCTTCCTACACCTAGGCTCTGAGTTCCTAGTTATAGGATAGCCTCCCCTGCTAACCTAAAGTTGATGGTGAATTATCCTAAGTTTAGAGGTCTCGTCAGTGACCATGTTTTCACTGAAAGGGTAATTTTTTAGGTCAAATGTCCTTGCACTGTCTTTGCTTCCTATATAAGTACTTTTGCAGAGGAAAGGAAATTTGGATCTGAAGTGATTTCACGGGTTTGGATTCGTAGTTCATTGTGAGAAATGAGAGGACAAAAACGAGAAGTTCACATCACATCCCTAAGAAGAGTCGGAGTCCTGTAGTACGTTATCCACAATATCAGAAGTCATTGTTGTCTTCTTCTTCTTAGATATTTAAATCAATATTTTCAATTTCAACTTCCCTGTAAATTATTTTTTTTATGATTTTTCAAAATCAACAGAAAAAGTTGTATGGTAGAGATACTGAATAATGTGGTCAGGTTCATAAACGGCAAAGCAGACTTTATTTTTAAGGACCACTTCTTACACTGCTTTCAGAGCAGCTCCTTTAATAGCAATGCAGCAGTGATGGGGTAATAATTTCTTTGCCTGCTCATTTTTAAATACTAAACTTATGTTTCTTTACGATCAAAGGAATATTTCTTACATTGTTTATTTTACAAGGAGGTTATTTAAAATAAATTTTATGATGATTATATTTTAATTTATTTTTACGTTTTATTATTTTAAAAAGAGGAACAAACAGCAAAAGATATGACATATTATTTTTCTTATGTTTATTTTCTGTTTCAACAAATTTGTATAAGAAAAACGAAAAAAGATATTGAGTTGGTTAGATATAAAGTATTTATTTAATACATATTATAAATAAAATAAAAAATTTAAACATATCTTTTCTCTTCAATGAAATTGGTTTGACAACAATATTTGAATAGAGTAGAATACAGATGCATTTCAAAAAGTAAATCTAAACCCGATTTTGTTCATTAAAAATCTCGCTTATACAATTTAACTCGATTATTTCTGAAAAAAGAATTGTTGTAGTGCACATTAACAATAGGGAGAAAATTGGCCTGGAGAGGATTACCAAATTCATTCGCCATTTCCATTTCTTTCATTTTTCTTAGAAAAAGCAATCTCATATATAAGAAGTATATTTTGTTAGAAGTACTAAACTAAAATATGACCAATTTAAGTTATACAAAGGAATGTTAAGTTCTATGAGATTGAGTTAGATAACTTTTTAACATGATATCCTACAAAAATTATTAATTGTTGGATATATAAGTAGATGCAAAAGCAAACCTTATCTTTCTAAATCCGTGGAATTGAATTAAACTTAAAAAACACTTCTTAACATATTACAAATTAAATTAAACATTAAAGTCAAAATCTTTAAAGAAAAAAAAAAAGATTTAAAGGATGGAATCAAGAGCACTGAGGCAAATAAGCTTAATTATATAATTTAACTAGTATTCCACACTATTTATTTATGAATGAGGAAATATTAGGAAGTAGAGTAGCAAGCACGTTAAAAGGAATCTGAACTTCCTAACTATAGACAAAAACGAAAAAAATCATAATCTAACCCATTTAACTCGCTATCAAAGCAGGCACGCAAAAACTAATAACAGAAAAAAAAGTTATTGAAATTAAGTTACACGGTAAAGCTAGTTTTCTATGCGTGTATCGTTATATATAAGGAAATATGCCTAGTTTTTGTTGTATGTTGGAAATACATGTGAAAACAAAGACGAAATTAGATAAATAGGTGTTGTGAAAAATGTAAAAATATTAATAATTTAAAAAAAATAAAATCTACAAATATTTTTCTCTCATGACAGAGTAGTGTTATAATCTGAAAGGGGAAGTTAAAAAAAATGGCGTAGACAACTGTTGGTTTTGAATAGATTCTGAGAGAGGCTCAAATTTATGACTCAACAGAAGACACCCGCATTTAGTTGTCAAACCTGGCCAGACAACCCACCTTGTCTCAGATTCTTAAAATTCATAGATATCAAAAGTAAAAAAAAATAAAAAATGTTGGTTAGATTCTAAAATCAAAACTATTCTTTTCTTTCTCGTGATATGGTTAAGCAGCCCTCTTAAAAATGTCAACGCGTCTCATAAGTGGAAAAATAAAAACATACATACGGAGAGTTGTTTATACTGTAATTGTTACGGTTCAATAATAATATTGAATTATATTATCATCTAATAATAAAGTTATTGCATAATAAATTTATCAATTATTATAATAACTAATTAAAAAATTATAACTAAAATAGTTTCTGATTATGTGACAATATGAAAATCTACAAAAGCCTATTCACCCCCACAAAGCATAAGATAACTAAAATGGTGTAAGAAAATAGTAATTATAGTCAACTCTGTACTTAAAAAATGGGACAAACTGCAAAAGCTAAGTCAAATTCTGAAAGAAATATATGAGCCAATCAAAATAGATCTACTTGGCTAAGTTAATCTGGAACCTCGAGATAGAATCAAACTAATTTAATAAGTTGGGTAACTAGATTTATAGATAATATATTTATTAAGTTATTACTATTCATTCAATACTACATATTATTTAAATGGACAAATGATACCATCCCTCTCATCTTTACTCTCCCTCTCCTTCTTTACTTTCTGACATGATTTAATGTAGATTATTTATGAATGTATAATTATTTTTATTTTAAATAATTAATAATTCACATTGAATTATCTTAGAAAGTAAAATATTAGAGTAAAAATTTGGAAGTCGTAGTATAATTTTTTTTATTTAAATTTTATACAAATATTGTAAGACTTGATGTTCAGTAGAGATGACTGACAAGGTGTAAAATTTAAAGTTGTGTTTACTGGGAGATTTATTATTTCATATATAATACATAAATCTTGTAAATATTATTTTCATGAACGGTAATTTAAAATATTTTGGAATTATAGAGGTTTATATGTATGTTAAATTTTGTGAAACGTCCAGGGTATTTTTAAGGCACGAAATAGAAAAGATGAGGGTGTTTTTTTCCTTAAATATACAAGTTAAAATGGTCCACCATTTGAATCTTTAAGATGAAGTTTTTCCAGTGTCTGTCCTTGTGGGAGCCATTAACTGATAGCGGAAATATATCTTAACCCACACGGAGTAAAAAGATCGTGTCTTCCACAGGAAAGTGCAATGGAATTGTTAGAGGCAAAGGAAGTGTAATGGACCACATCTAGGCCCAAGTGTCGTCCCAAATAAAGTTATGCCATTATAAACACCATGGGATGTCAATCCTCTCTCCCTTTTTTTTATACTCCCATTTATTAATGTAGAAAATGGAAAACATATATATAATGTGTGAAAGTAACTTCTATTCCTTACGGTAAATCAACAAGAACCACAGTGAAAAACTTCTAATTGGACAATAGAATATAAATCATACGAGGAGTTATAATATTAATTTGATGATAAAAAAAATTGAGAAAAATTGTTTGATTCAACTCTTTTCACTTATTGATATTTGAAAAATATAAAAATTGGTTTGAAAGTTTTGAAGAAAGAGAAAAAAATTGTGGTTCAACTTTTTCTTCTCAAAAATAATTATTTAATTATAAATAAATAATAGCATTGTATGAGGTGAAGTTTGTGTTAATTATGTCTGATTGTGGGTGAGTAAAATGATCGAGGAAGTGTCGAAAATAATTGTAAGAAATGGTGGAATACTATGATGATTAGAAGTAAGAGATAAGGAAAGAACAAACCTTTAATAGATGCTCTCGAGTTTTCAAGATCTTGGCAGCGCCAAGAAGCATGGCGACGTGTGCGTCGTGCCCACAAGCATGCATTTTGCCGGCAACTTTAGACCTGTGCTCCCACTCCACAGCTTCCTACAACGAATCCCGATTAGAGATGAGATGGAATTTTGTTTTATCACAAATTCCGATTTTATTAGTCACTTTAAACATAGTTTGGCAAATATATTTTTGTAAAGTTAAGCGTTTTTTTAAACTTCCGGATGCATAAAAAATATATCTATAGTCAACGCTAGTAAAGTAGGGTAAAAGTAGTTAAAAAAAAACACATCCCTCTATATTTTCGGTACAAATGCTACGATAAAACTTCAAGGTGCAATAAATTAATACATGTAATAAAATCTATCTATAATACAATACATGTCTTACATTTTTTATTTTCAAATATAACAAAGAGAAAAAACAAATTCTTTTTTTTTTAAGTACATCGTCTAATATATTCTTCCATAATTTTTATACCAGGTCAGACATAAAAATTCTAACAATCATAAAGTATATCTGCTTTTATTATTGTCAGACATATAGTACCAAACACTTATGACAAATAAGATATATCGAAAGTTTTTATTATTAATATGTATCTCAGATAAAAACAAATCAAATATTAATATATATCATATAAAGACAAATCAAAGATCTCGCCACGTATTTTGTGTCGACGTAATAAAAGAATAATAGTAACATTTTTGTCGTAATAAAATATTTTAAAATAAATTTTCTTCTCATTATTAAAAATGTGTTACAAATTTATCTAAAAAAACATTTTCTCAATTTTTCTAAAAATTATAAAAATAAAAAATAATAGCAAGGATAAACATGAACCTTGAAGACAACAAAGAAAGGACTATAAAGTCCAATAAGAGTGTAACTTTGAATCTAATATTATTTTATTGTGTATGTTATATTATATTTTATTAGTCTTTTTTTTTTTCAATTGGTTTTGATTTTAGGTTTAAGAAGAGAAAAAGAAAATTGGAGAATAAAAGTAGTGGATGGTGGAAGGAAGAGAAGGAGAAGAAGGAGACCTGAATGGGAAGTGCGTCCATGTCAGCTCTGATAGCAACAAAAGGAGGACCACCAGTGCCGATCCAGGCTCGAATACCGGTCTTAGCGAGGGGATACCGATAACTAACTTCCATCAGATCCAACTCCTCTCTCACCAAACGACTCGTCTCGATTTCCTCAAACGCCAACTCAGGATTTGCGTGGATCTTCCGCCGAATACCTCTCAGCCACTCTACCGTCTCCGAGTGCCGCGCTACACTCAGCACCGCCTCCGAACAAGCCTCGCTCCACACCTCGCACTCGGCCGCCGCCGGTGGCGCGCCGCGCCGTGTGCTGTTCTCGGACACCGCCTTCTGGCATCTCCGGTCGGGAAACAGCACGCGGTCGTAGGCGGCGGAGGGAGTAGGCTCGGCGACAGAAACCGCCGCGGAGACTGCGAGGAGGATTGATAGGAGCAGGATGGAGTAACGGAATTTCATACTCTGTTTTTTTGTTTAGTGGAAACAGAGTGGAGAGAGCGAAGAACAGAGGAGGGGCGTAAAATAGAAGGGGAGAATGGGATGAGAGAGAAGAAAGATGAGAATTTGAACACGTGGTGATAAAGAAAAGTATAAAAAAATGGAGGTGACAGAATTTTGTTTATCTTTAGTGTTTTTGGTCCTCTGACAGCAGTTGAAGAATTGTAGCACGTGGGAAGACAGACACGGATGTATTTACTTCTACTTAATGCATTGATTGGAATACATTTGTCACACCAAGCAACCGGTCAATTTTTTTAATTCACTCAATTATTCAGAATTAGCAAATGAGATTGTCGGAGAGAATAATGAATACACTAATACAGATCAAATTAACTTTTTTTTTTAAGAAGTATCTTTTATGTATCTCTCGTATGAATGAAGATATTTTAAGTTTTAATTAATGACTTTAAATCCTCATCAATCCTCATCAAATATTGATAATGGATTAAAATTGATGTTTTTTTTACTTAACATGGCTTTCTTATAACTAATTGATTTAATTTAATTTGCAGTTTAACGATTTTGAAGTAAGTCAAATTGAAATAAATCAAAATTTATTATTTAAATATTATTGTATTGTAAATTCTTTCATTTTTTTATAGAAAATGTGTGTAATCAAGAGAATTTAACCAAATTCGTATAAATATTAATAAATATGAAGATTGACCGACACAATATTTTAATAAATATGCAAAATAAAATATTGTTGGAAATAAATAATACAGAATGAGTAATTTCTTAATTGTATTTTGAATTTCAAGAAATATTATATATTAAAATTTATTAAGAGATGTAAATTCTAATAATTATGTGTATTTATGTGATAATATATAAATATGTTTAATTAATACTTTGATTTTACTATTTATGAGATTTATTTAAGTGATCTTTTTCTTTTTTTTTCTTTTTTTAATTTGGTTCCTACATTTAGTTAAAAATATTTAATGTGATCTCATTTTAAAAAATCTGAAAAATAAATCAATAAATCATATTGAATAAATATCACAGCTATTATGACTAAAATACTAATCAAGCTTATATAAATATAACATGATATTCTTGCATTTTAAAAAATTTTCTTTGTTATAAAAATATAGAGCGCGCCCTCGCTTGTATATTTATATATTTTTTTAGTTTAATTAATAATTAAAAAAGGAAGAAAATGTGTGTAAAAGTAAGTATGTTTAACATAACATTGACAACAGCAAATCTTTTAATATAACAGAACAAAGAACTAAAATTATTTCTCATAAAATCACGTTAAATATAAGACCAAATAAATGTATTAATAAACAACTATACAGTAAAATTCTGAAAACAATTCAGACTAACTTAAACAAAAATATTATATTATCTTATTTTTATTCAAATTGAACTCAATATAATTTATGTCTTATTGCTGTATATTTTTAATTAAAAACCAAACAAAGATTTAAAAACTCCCAAACGTACAGAACTACAAATCTGGTGAAACATCATAGTAACGGCTACTAATATTTATTTCTTTGATGTCAACAAAAAATCTAAATGCATAAAAATTAAAAAGGTGAGATAATCGACGTGCAGATACTAAAACAAAATCAAAAATCTTACCGCATATGGAGTTTGTAATTAGTATATTTTTTCTATCATTTTATCATTCATGTATACCATTTTCCTTTTAAATCTTGAGATAACTTTTTTAATCGTAATGGTTTTTTAAATTAAAATCTTGATAATTAAGATTTAGGTTTTTGATAAATTTAAATATATTTAAATCTGTTATGTTTAATTCATTCTCTATCAAATTTTTGTGATCCACTTCCTACTTAAAATTTATATATGTTTTAATTAAGTGTCAGTCATTTAATTTTTCTATTAAATGTTTAATATGATTGTTATTTTCTTTCGCCACCTTTTTAGTCGTTGCGTTTTATATTTTAACTTTGTAATATTATAATTTGATTATTATGTCATAATTTTCAACGATTACAATTCATTCCTTATTTAATAATTCAACATCAATAAATTATTATTTTTATCTATAATATTTTTAATGAAAAAAATTCCAATCATCTCTAATCAACACAAAATTGATAAATAAGTTTTCATAAAGGTTAAAGGTCTTCAACAATGTCGTCACGTGAGTCAATCACGAGAAGAACTATGTGTAAATAATGTGATTATCTTTATTATTCAAAACATTGTTGCATTTCCTACCTTACGATGTTGGAAACCCTGTGAAGGAATTGAATCGAAGTTTCACGTTAGGTAGGTACACACTACAAAACACGAGAGTGTGGATCAAACCAAAAAAGTTGGTTTCATGAAAATAAAAGCATTTGAAACTGTGATATAAATATGAGGGTGAAAGGAAAAAGTATAATGATAGCATTATCCTCATCGATGAGGTGTGCTAGAGAGGAACAATTTGTATTAACCAAAGGTATGGTTTCATAATTGCGGTTGGAGTCCAATTATAAATAATACAAATTTTGCAACATTTTCATATAGTCAAGTATTCCTTCACTAAACTTGTTGTAGGAGATGATGATGAGTTTGAGTGAAGCTTTTGATGAAAAGTTCACCAAAATATCACTAAAGAAGATGTTGTCGAAAAAATTTAAGAAACTTAAGGAGACGAAGAGGTGGTAGAAAATTTTCCAAATGAAGATATTGCAGACTAGGTTGACGAATTATTAATAAAGGTTAGACAAAAGGGATAAATAGTAGTTATTGAGATTGATGATGAAAATTCTGATATGAGAGATTAATATAAAATTATAAAAGTATAAAATGATAAAATAACATATATATATATATATATATATATATATATATATATATATATTATGTCCACTCATCCTTTTAACATAAAAATTAAATGACAAGGACTCAATTGAAAAATATAATAAAAAATTATTATCTAATAACCCACAAAAATTTAATATAGAATCAATTGAATATACTTAAAACTTAATTAAGCTTATATTTATCTATGTGTGTCCAAATGGTGCTTGCACCTCCCTCTATATGCTCATATAATAATACACTCATAGAAAGTCATCACACAAACAATATATACAAAGCTAAGTTATTGAAAATAAATTTATAACATAACATAATAATATAAAAGGAAGAATTTCATTAGAAATCCACAAAAATATCAAATTAAATTAAAAACAACATACAAAAACAATATAAATCAAACATGAATTTATATGTCAAAAAATATTCAACAAAAAGAATATCAATTAATAACATCCGAAAAACTCATATCAAACATGCTCTATTAGAGACTAAAATTTGATCCAATTCAAAATTCATAATTATGAACGAACCAAATAATACAAGATCGAAGATAAATTTATTACAATTCATTTCACATATCTACCCATGTTACAATATCTTTATTTACATAAATTATAAAATCGGGAATTATTTTAAGAAAAACAAAAAGTGAATTCCATGTTTATACTTGTAAAACTTAGAAACATTATATAAAAAAATGATATCACTTTAATTTAAAATAGAGTTATTTTAATCTAGATAGGAAGGAAGTATACCATTCATTAAATTAATCTTTAAAACACGTGAATAATACGCGCTATATGAATAATTGATTGTAATAAAAATATCCAATTTTGGTATTGATATTTACTCATTATTTGGCTAAATTCATACTATTATTACTATGAAATATACTCCTTCAAGTCATGATGATGAAGTTGACACAAGAGGAAAAGCAAAAAATTAAGATCTATCTCGATCTGGTTTAAAATTGTAGCGTATGGAAAATGTTTATCAACACAACTATGAAAACTTGTACTCAATGCCTCCTTTAGTTAAAATTTAATGCATCTTCCATTAACAAAACTTCTCAATTTAATCACATGAAACCTGACATTACGTGTTTATGAATTATCAATTTTTGTTATTTACTTGTTTAATCTATTTTAAAATGTTCCATAAATATGAATAGTTTAAAGTAATTAATTATTCTTCCGTACACGATTTCTGAAACTGTGTTATCACCACATTTTAACAATTATTAAAAATTATTCTTTTAGCAAGATTTGGTATATTTATTAAATGAGACATTAAATTATAATTAAAAATATTAATTTTAATCTTTTATAGATTATTTTATTTTAATAATTTTTTCTCACTTGACTTTAGGACCATTTCTCTCACATGAAAAAAGTAAATTCTACGCAAGTATTAATTGTGATTTTCTTTTTCTTAGTAATACAATAATAATCTTCAAGTTATTTAGCTTCATACATAAATATTACTAATCATGTTCATTTTGATCACTAAAGATGTGTAATATTCTCCTTACACATTTCTTATTTTCATTTATAGTTTGTTAATAAAAAATAAATATGTGTGACTTAATTTTCATTCAAAGATCATATTATTATATTATATCAATAAAGCGACAAATTTTTTTTCTAATAAATTTTATGAAAGATTAAGAATGAATTATGTACAAATAAAGTTTACTTTTATAAAATATTTTTAACATTCAAACAAAGAGATGAAAGAGATGTAACAAGGAGATGAAAGAGATGTTAAATATATAATATACGAATGATATTCATAAGGTATTTAAATATTAATAAAACGACTAACAATATTGATTATGAAGAGACTTTGATCGAATGATTTAGTACGAATTAATCTAAAAATGTATGTTAGTGTATTTTCAGACAAATAATATATTCATGAGTTTATTGTGTTAGCAAAAAAATAATTAATATAATTTTTATTTTGAAATAATTATTAATTTATTTGATTTTTTAAGTTGATTAAAAATCATTTTTCATGGACCCATGAAAAGGAAAAAAAATGAAAATAAGAAAAGAGAGATAGGAAATGAAAAAAAAAATAGTATAAAAATTACAATTGATATTCTTTAATTATAACTTCCTCCATACTTATTATTATAGTATAGTTTTTTTTTATTTCTTGCAAAATATGCTCTAAGGACTAACTTTTCAAAGCATAATAAAACTTAATATTTTCAACAATTTAATAGAAATAATCCACAGTGAAAATTCTAATATACTTGGAAAATAATGTTCTTAATAATTTTTCATTCATTGAATTATTTAAAATGAACATGATCCGTTAAACTCAATAGTCTCAAATCGTTTAGAATTTGAGGTTAAGTGTAGTTTAAATATTTCTTCCTTTTTCACCATCTGATGCATCTTTTAAAGACAAAATTGTGACGGAATTCTAGTTTCAAAAATAAACGATGCCTCGTAAATGTAATGATACCTATATAAGTCACTCATACTTTTTAATGATGATAAATCCTAGTAAGAAAGAAAAACTATTATAAAAGGACCATGAAGATAGTATTTTTGTGGGTCTTGTTAACTTGTGTTTGTAATTAATAAACATTGAATTTTATAAAAAGTCAAAGTTAACTATGATATTAAATAATTGCTGAATTTATTGATTATTAATATAGTTTTATTTTATTTAGAGGAAAAAATTGTACATAAATATTACAGAACTATAATTAATAATTTATTTGTTACATACATAAAATAATAATAAAATAATTATATTTTAATATTATTAAAAATAAAAAAAAACAATTAAACGTAAAAAAACTTAAATTAACATCAAATAAAATATTATTTGTTGTTTTAACAAAACGAATAAAAGATGAGTATTAAAAAACAAATAATATTTTAGTTTTTGTTAATTAATTTTTTTATATATTTAATTGTATTTTAACTTTAGTAATATTAAAATGTAATTATTTTATTATTTAGTTATTTTTAATGTTTTTCATAAAATAAATTATAGATTACAAATATATAATATTTATGAATATTTTTGTCCATTAAATAAAATAAAAATATACATAATTACTAAAATCATAATTTATTTAATAGGCTTAATTACTCGGAACATATCTAGTTTGATTCCAAAATTTCAAAATGGTATTCACTCTTAAGTTTGTTTCAATTTAGTACCTAAATTTGAAATTGTGCATCAATGTAGTACACTCCGTTAATTTTTCGCAAACGCCGTTAATAGCGTGCCATGTGTCAGCCTCTGGTTTTTTTTTGTTTTTTTTTAAATTTTGTTAATTTAAAAAAAAAAATGTTGCCACGTGTCAAATCCTTGGTGTGACACGTGGCATTGTCAATGACATGTGACAAGGTACTGTCACGTGTTAAGGTACATGTCAAGTGTCATTATCTTGATTTCAACTTAGTCCTCATATATTTTATTTGTTTCAATTTAGTACCCATATATGTTTATTTGTTTCAATTTAGTCCCAACTCTATTTGTTTCAATTTTGTCTGAATATTTTTTTTACAAAATAGAGAAATATTGTGTCTCCCTTAAGACCAAATTTATTATTTATATAAATGTTATATTTATATTTGTTATTAAAAATGACTTATAAAATTAAGTATTGAAATTCATATTAAAGTTTAGTGATAAAAGTCATGAATAACAAATTTACCAAAACTTTGTTATTCATGAGTATAACAAATATCAATGTAAGAAAACATAAATCTGTTATTTATGACATAAGTCACTAACAATGCCACGTGTCACACCAAGGATTTGACATGTTGCAAATTCTATTTTTTTTGGCTTAAATACCTTTTTGGTCCTCATTTTTGTAGTGTTTGTTGCGAATGGTCATCATTTTCACAGAATGTTTAAAATGGTCCTCATTTTTACCAAATGTTTAGAATGGTCATCATTTTCGCAATTCGTGTTTTATTTGGTCATTTTCTGTAACGTCGTTTAAATCATTAACGGAACATTGTACATGTGGCACAATTTGTATTAGGGTGTATTACGTGTAATGTACAGGTGACTTAATTAGATATTTGAGGATAAATAAGTGAGCTATGGTTTTGGTAGGGAATGTTTGGACAGTTGGTGAGTTTTGGCAATCTTGTTCCTCCATTCCCAATTGGTATTGCTGCAATCTTCTTTTTCCTGCAACCCATTATATAGGTATGTTACGGTCCCAATCTTCTTCCTTTACCTCTGGTTGTAATCGTTGGAGGCAACCGTGTTGTATCACTTCGTGCACTATTGGTGGTTCAATGAGAAACGAATTAACCCCGATTTGTAGTTGCAGAGAGATGACTGCTTTGAGAATGGCAAGAACTCCAAAGAATATTGGTAGAAAATTTTGGGTACAATCTATTTTTATTTTTGTGTTAATAATAAATTGATTTTAATTTTTGGTTTATTGATTTACAGAGTGGTGGTTCCAAATGTGGGCTGCAACTTTTTTAAATGGTGGTGTTGATGAAAAGGATGTCATCATCATGACATAAATGAGGCAGATTAATGATTTGGACAAGTCATTGAAGGTTGCTGAGAAGAGGTTGCAATTAGTAATAGGGTTCACTTGAGTTGTTATTGTATTATTCGTACTGTTATTGTGTGTAATCTTTTAAAGTCCAATCTGTTTTGTACTATTGTTAAATGAAGAAATGAATTAGTTTGATTATGTTGATATTAGTCCCAACATGTTCAAAATGACATCTTAATCTGAGCATTGAAGTAAGTGAAATTGATTTAAGTTTGGGAAAAATTAAATTGATATAAGTCTGGAAGAAGTTAAATTCATAACATTAATTCATCCTCATCAAAATGCACTACATCAATGTTTGACAATGGGGGACCACTGCTACAATCAATTACAAATAAAATAATGGGAACCATTACACCAACATCGACAACCGACAAACAAACCAACTAAAATAATACCCCACTGAACCCCACCTACAGACACAAACTA
>Ga0214542_1001238_pt1 | contig 51793 bp, 23 predicted proteins | sample CNSS1metaG_FD_160096 | JGI IMG/M metagenome (GOLD analysis project Ga0214542, IMG submission 160096) | Root nodule microbial communities from cowpea collected in UCLA plant growth center, Los Angeles, California, USA - CNSS1 | ecosystem: Host-associated > Plants > Roots > Nodule | place: USA... | reverse complement strand
GTGATGGGGATGAATTTTTATGATGGGGATGGGGATGGGATCATGATACCCGTACCCGCCCCGCCCCGTTGCCATCCCTAGCGCACACACACACGCGCACACACGCACACACACACACAAACAAACACGCACACACACACACGCACTCACACACATACACGCACCCACACACACGCAAACACACACACACGAGTATTATAATGTGGCTAACTTAAAAACAACCATGACATTTCATCTATTTTGTCTTTTGAAAGCTTGAATCTATTGATGTAAATATTTTTATCAAAAACACAAGCACACTATTGGTGATGCAACTTTAGTTAGTGTGGACGAATTTTACCATATTCAAATTGAAAATTATATTTCAATCCTAAATAAAAAAGAAACATATAATTTGTTTTATTCTTTGAAAATTTGAATCAAGCAATATAAAAAAAAATGTCATCTAACACACACAAACTGAAGTTTCTTTTTAAGATGGATTTTTAGTGAATAAATAATGGAAAAGTTTATGAATAAGCTACAACATGTTATTTTTATTTCGTTAGAAGTTTTATATTTTTAGAATTTTGATTCTGTCAAAGGTTTTAAGTTAATAATATAATAAAGTATACCTATGATGAGCTAGTTATGAGAATTCACCTAGGTTCTACTATATTAAAAATTTTAGAAAAAACAAAGACTTTTTTATTTTAAGAATGATATTGAAATTAATAGTTAAAGTACTTGAATATTTGAATATATATATATATATATATATATATATATATATATATATATATATATATATATATATATATATATATATTCTTAATGGCGTGAGTTTTGGTTTTGTTCCACCGTACTTTGTTTACTATATTGTTTTTAACGAAGGGAATAGGTAGTCTCTTGGGTATAACAACTACACAATATTTCATTTTTAGTATGATACAAAAATGAATAATCTTAGTTACAAATTTTAGTTTTTTCAGAATTTTGTTTGAATTTAGTTAATGGTTGAGGTAATTAAGTAATTGTCATATGTATTTATTAATATGTAATTAATTATGTAGGGAGTCCTTTTACCATTTATTTTGTAAATTTAAAGCTTTAGTAATTCCTTTCATACTAATTAATTTTTTCTTCTAAGAAATGCGTGACAATTATTAAATGTAAAACACATACTCTATTACCCTATCTATCTGATAATGAAATTCAAACAAAACTAAAGAAATTCATCTTTGTACTAAAATTAGTTTTTTTTTGTTATACTAAAAATGAGATATGTTAATATTTTTTGCACTTAACTGAACTATTTATTCTTTAATAAGTATCTTTAGAAAATATATTGACAAAATGCCAATATTGTGAAAGTAAGTGATATTATATTGAATATTGTCTTGAAAGAAGTTTAGATACATAAGAAAGTAGTAGTTGGTATTAGCAACATTTACATGCATACCAACTTTATCATTAGTATTTTTTTAATATGTTTGGTTAAAAAAATATATTAATATTTATTCTCATATGAGCATACGGTTCTTTTATCTTAAATTTTGGCTTTGTAGCTTATATAAGATACAATATCTATGAAAATAAATTATTTTAATTTGAAAAGAAAAGTAAACACAATTAAAAATAAAAATAAAAGTCTGGATCGCTATCCTTAACTCTCATAAACAAATTTTATGCATATCCATTGTTCCAATATGAGTAGCCTCATATTAAATTATTTTAATAGATCACAAGATACCCGAAATAAGTATCTTACATTGAAAATATTCTAAAAGTTAATTTAATAATGTTTTTCATGTAATAAGAATCAAATTGACAAGTTGTGATAGTTATAGATATTAAATTATACATTTAATTAATTTAATCTTAGTGATAAAAGTGAGTTGTAATAATTACAGTTTGATGTTAAAAAATAAATAAAATTATTGATGTATAATGAGTTGGCAGTGGGAGTACCTAAAGATGAGCCTTTTTTTTCCTTTGAGTTATAGCTAAGGATTTTGGATTCTTTATTATTCTCTTTTTTCAATGTAATTTTAAAGGTTTAAATATGTTTTTAGTTTCTTAATTTTTAGTGAAAATTAGAATTATTTTATCTATCAAACCTTAAATCAATTTAATTCTCTAATTTTATATAGGTTTGAATTTAGTCTTTTTAACAAAATTTTGTTAAATTTATTCGACATTTTAAGTGTGTTTCAAGACAAATTCTTAACTAATATTAAAACAAAAATGTGTTAAATGAGATAAACAATTCAAATACTCTCATAAAACGTGTTTAAAACGTTAAATAAAATTTTAAATAAATTGTTAGAACTCAATTAAAATTTTCTAAAGTTAAAAAACTAATTTAAACCAAGATTTTAAAGAGGACTAATTCTAATTTTCACAAAAATATATATATATATATATATATATATATATATATATATAATCTAATTTTAAAATATGTTAAAAGAAAATTAAAATATTAATATAATATATTTTTAATACTTCAATTATATAAAAGAAAAATTGAGTAATAAATCCTATAGCTATAGCTAATAGATATGAGTTGAATCGAGAATAATAATGAAAAAGTCTGTTATTGAGGAAAGTGATAGTTCCGTGTCAGATTCTTCGGACACATGCCTCCCCACCTATGCCTATTGCCTTTCAATTCGTCCTACACCTTCTCCACCTTGTTTTCTTATTCTTTCACTTTCGATACACACTAAACACATTTTCACCATAAATTCTCAAAAAAAAAAATTAACATTTTTACATTAACTTATAAATCTTGAAAACTATATGTCAAAGATAAAATTAATTTAAAATATAAACTAAAATTAATAATTTGGTTTTATATTTATTTTTTTTTTCATTTTGATTTTTATATATTTTTTACTCCAATTAAATAAAAAATATATAAGATTCAAAATAAATACAAAATTTAAATGCAAAGACCAAATATATATAACATTAATTAATAAATAATATTATTTGTATATATTTGTATATATTTTATATTTTAAATAATTATTTTTTAAATTTGTCCATTTTTTAAATTTGATTATTTTTTAATTTAATTATGTTAAAATTAAAATAACTATCCATAATAAAAAATGCTTAAAAATAAATAAAAACAATTTTAAATAAAATTATAAAAACTATTTATATTTATTTTTATAACTATAATCTAAAACATTAAAAGAGAAGATTCTTCTTCTCTTTTTATTAATTTTATCTTTTAAATTTTACTGTTTATTTAAATTTGATATTTGTTAAATTAAAATAATAACGTATAAAATGAATAAAATATATTTATAATAAAATAATAAAAAGTATTTATTTTTATAATTATCACAATAATAATTTTATTATTTTCTACTTGGATTTTCACTCGTGTGAATAATATAAATATCTTGGAAGAGAATAATTAATTCACGTTCCAATGGACCCTTAATCCCATAAATGTCCAAAGGACTCATTTTGTTTTATCACTCCAACATCCCTCTCAATCAAACAATGTCTAACTTAATAATAATAAAAATAATAATAATATATTATTGTTATTATTATTATTACTAAAAAAATTATGCAAAATGTGAGCATCTAGCATGTTGTCACAAAAATTGTAAATGTATGATTTTTCAATTCGATATATATATTTATATTTGAGATGTATTTATGTCAGATACTATAATATACTACTTTACTGATACGTATTTATAAAGTATCTAATCAATAAAATAATAGTACTTTTATGATAACAATATGTTTTATGTTAGGAACTTTAATACATACGATTTTAATTTGGATTCACAAAATAACAATCATATATTTATCATAATTTTAAGAATTATTTTACATTTTTTCAATATACATATATCACATACTGTATTCTATTATTTTAAAAATAATTGTATCATAATTGTATCGACATATCAGATACGTGTCGTATCTGATATATGAATTGACGTATCAGATATATGAATTGACGTATCAGATCCAATATACATTTCCTAGCATTAGAGATTAGGGGTGACAATGTGGACTAAACTCGGTGGGCTTACCTACAGGCTCGCCAAAAAAGTGCGGAACTAGCCGATATATTGAGTTCACTAGCGTGCAAAAGTTTGATCTCTAGCCTAAGATATGTTGAAAAAATGTAGAGTGAGCCGAGATATTGAACCTATGCAAAAGTCTGATCTGCATAACCTACAGCCCATGTAGGTTGACCCACATGACCCAAATAAAAAAAAGAAAAAAATTGCAATTATATTGGTTATTTTCTTTTGGACTTATGCATGAATGTTCCAAATTTTGTATCAATGTAAAAGACAAGTGTTATGTATATTTGAATGTGCTAAAATTTGAAAAATACATCATGCATGTCAAATGTTGAATTATCAACTTATCGTTCAACTCCTCAAAGTCTTTGTTCAATTCTGTGAATTTGTTAAAGTTTCCCAATTTGTTGAATATTGAAAATTTTATTATAAGAAATTAAAAAAAAAAACGGATCGTCATATAAATTTGTAGACCAAAACTTATACAGGATAAACCAAACTTTTCAGTCCGCATTTTCAACATATGACGAGTTTAAACAGACCGTATCTGCCCCATTGCCACCCACCCGTGGATATTATTAATGTGGGTTGGAAGAATTTTAATTAAAAATTACTTTTAAAATAAATAAATTTAGAGAGTAAAATATATGTTGTCTTTCTTTGATTTTTAACGTATAGTATAATTAATATATTAGTACTTATATTTTAAAAAGTCTAAATTTTTTATTCAATCCAACAATTTTGAAAACAATTATTTTTTATGTTTTGAATCGATTGAATAATAAACCCAAAATTTATTTAGCATATAATTAAGGAATAATTTAATCAAATAAAATGTAAGAAATATAGAAACAATGTAAAATTAATATTTGGACTAAAATAGTAGGGATTTAAAATATGTATCTGAAATCACGAAAAACAAAAAGAACTATCAAAAGTGCAGATCATGCTACAAATGAAAATGAGAACAAAAACAATTTAGTCATCTTTAAAATGATGGGAGAAGGTAGAGATTTTTCTTTTTCAACGTGAATGAAGGAATTCAAATAACACATATTGCGTTTTGGTGGAATAATTTAAGTAAGAAATCCATTTTATTTAATGAATTCAATTATTTTAAATAAAATAGTTTTCTTAAATGATAAAATTAAAAGAAAATTAAAATTTAGAAGATTTTAAAAAGCATTTCTAATTATTAAAATAATAAAATTTATAATTCACTTAAAATAAGAAAAATTTGAAATTTATTTATATTTTACCTTTTTATAATACTATAATTGTTGTTAACTACATTTTTAAAAATAATCGCAAATTTGAAATTTATTAAATAAAACTGATTTTTTTTCTTTTATCATATTTATAAAGATATATATATATATATATATATATATATATATATATATATATATATTTAACGAATAAAAATTTACTTTATTTATCAATTTAATCAATTTACAAATATTAATATAACTATTTAAAAATACAATTAGTATAAGTCAAAATCTGTGTTTCCACCCGTGAAAATAAAAAGTTTCATACAAATTGGAAATAAGTGAGACAAAAAATATATTTAATAAAAAAACTATTCATTTATTATTATAAGGATTTAAATTAAAAATAATTTTTTGATCTCAATATAAACTTATTTATAAATTTATAACTCATTAATATTAAAGTTTTTAAGGTCTATCTATTCTCAAGTATTTGAGAACAAACTTAAATAAAATACTTACTGATTAAAAGACAATATCACATTTATTTGGCTTGCATCAAAACATATAAAGTGGATGAATAAAATATGTTTTCTTCCTAAATCTATTTTTGGAGAGCGAAATATGTTTTTTATATCTATTTTCAATCATTTCAGTCTCAAAATATACATTTTTCAGTAGAAAGTATGTTTACAGGAATATGTTCAATGGATTGTACTGCTCACAACCCATTTGAGTCCTTCGTCCATTTCTTAAATAACATATACCAAAACGAAATATTTTACTTTTTCTAATTTAAAAAAGTTGGTTACAATAGTGATGTTTAGTATTTTTTTGGATTCTTTTAAAAAAATCAGATAGATTAAACAATATGGAATTAAATCGAACCAAATTAGTATCATCTCTAATATAAATCAATAATTCGTGAGTTGTATTTTTTATATATTTGTTAACTTTTTTTTTATCTCTATTCAAGGTGAAATATTAGACTTGTATTAAAAATTCAAGTACAAGTCTAAGTCTCATATTAAATAGAAATGAAAAATTTGAGGATCATATAATGATAAAGACTCCGTAAACTCATCTCCTTAAGATTTTTTATGTGTTAATTGGACTTATGTTTCATTGTTGTTGTATTTCTCCAGTAATACTCTCATAAAATTCAACAAAACTCACGCTTAAATTTCTAATCATTTTTTAGATTCAACAAAACTCACGCTAAAATTTGTAACACAATTTTATTTATTTATTTATTTTCTAAGGATGGATAAATACTTGATAAAAATGAGTCCAGCTGTCTGTTACTAAGAAGATGAGCAATGTTGGGAAAATGAAATGATGATAAGTGTACATTTGAATTATTGGAATGTATGTGCATGAAGAGAGAGGCAGAATTGCATGGAGTTATGTGGGTAAGAATTGAAAGTGATAATGATATTTTGGGACAAAGAGGGTTGAGGCATAGCTACCAAAACAACCCCACACCACAAAATTAAGGAAGCCACATGTGATGTGTTGGAGTGTTTCAAGCACGACCAACTAACCTAAACCAATCATCACTAACCTATGCTCATTCTAACATTACCCAAAACCCTACTTCATTGCCACATTATGCTTTTCCTTTTTCTAAGGAACCACCCCCACCTCTAATCATCATGTCTACACTATTAGATTCACCTCAATCAGTGTAACAATTCTACAAAAACTAGGTCTAACCCATGCCTTTAACTCAAACTTCATTTTTCCAACAAAACAATGTGCATAGTCAACATCTCTTTACATAACCATAGGGTTGGAAAAAACTCTATACTTACTTTAATGTATACAACTAAAGTAAAGGTTTAATGATATAGTTGTTTTTGTTATAATGACTTTTTAATCTTATCCTCTCTCTTTTTATATGATATTTTTAGAAAACAAGTCAAGTTGACCATGATTACATTATTATAATGATAATGACATGTTTGTAATACGACTAATGATACTTAATCACTCGAGGTTTATTTATTGATTGGGAATAAAAATGACACATGATAAGGAATCATGCATGCATGCCCTTGTAATGATGTCCTCATCATTAATTTAACGAAAATAATTATGTTAATTGTTTTTTTTTTTTAATTGGACTGAAGTGAAAATGTTCGAAATATTAGAATGAAATCGAAAAAATTGTATGATAATGAAAAAAAAAAAGAATTATTAAAGATAAAATAAATAGAAAAAATGAAATAATATTTTTGTTGTTTTTGTTTTTAAATGTTAAGCCAACAAGCAAGATTTTGATATTGGGAAATTGGAACTTTACTTTAGCTTTAGCTTTTTAAGGCTGTGAAAGTGAAACGTAAATTGGGATATTTTAGATTCAATCTTGGATTTGAAGTAAAGTGAGACTACAAATTAAATAAAAGCTGAGTGAATTGCTCATTGAACTTCTTTTGCTTTTTTTTTTTGTTTGAGTCTAGGAAAAACTAAACCAAAGTAGTTGGCTGATTTGATTCCATGATTTAACTTTCAATCACGTCCCCGGAGTTATTTTATTCTGTGTTGCTAAGTCCAAATTTTCTAAGCAATTATTCTCTCAGTTAGTTTATGGATAAATCAAGATTCAAAATGTCCATTTAGAAAAAAAATAATTGAAAGACATGGAAAAAATATTGTGACACTCTCATAAAGCTATATAACTTTTTAAACATATATTGATTAAAAAATATAAAGCAATGACTTATTATGCTTGGTTAGGTGTAATTTATCTGCATAATAAATTGTGGGGGTCACATATTCGTAATAAAGATCAAATTTATTATGTCAGTTATATGCTTACTTGATATAATAAGTTGTGCGATGACATGTTTATAATAAAATTCAAATTTATTATGTCATTTTTGTTTTTAAATGACATAATAAGTTGTGAAGTCGTAAAATATAGATCAAATTTATTATGTCAAATTAGTTTAGAACCATCATAGAAAGTTATACTAGTGTAATTTTGTTTTTCTAACTCAGTATTATGTTTTGGTTCTTTTAATAACAAGACATATAAAAATGCGATGACATTTTTGAAATTTAAACAAACTTATATGTCTCGGTTCAAGACCAATTGAGGCATAACGTCCTTATAACTTCGGTTAAAGTGTACCTGAGACAGATATGGTCATTTAAATAAAAAGTTAAATTTTTTTAAATCTTTTTTGTGCATGTTTATGCTTCGGTTCTATGTGTACCCGAGGCAGAAAGCGGAAGGGGGGAGGTTCTATCTAGGGTTTAAAATTGGAAAATATATCATCTTTTTCACATTTCTCTTCGCGAGCCACTAGTTCCCTCCTCTGTGCGCTGTTGTTTCGTCCTCTTCGTGTTGCTCCCGTTGGCACCGCTGTTGTGCGCGTCCACCGCCGTTGTCGCCACTATGCATCACGTCTCCACTGCTGCAACTGCTTTTAGTGTTGTGGGAGGATAGAGGTCGCACAATGCTGCACGAACCACCATTGGTTAGTGGTTTTTTTGCTACATTTTTTTAATTTATTTTTTGTCCTTTATGTGTGTAATGGTGGTCCCTTGTTTTTCTTGTCTTTTCTTTTTTTTTGTGGTTCAAAATTTCTTTTTTCCAAGCTTATTAAAAAGGGATAAGCATTGAGGAGATGCTTGTTTTCCTTTCATTATTTTGGATGCTTGTAGCAATTGTAATAATATGACTAGAGCATTTGCATTGTATTTGAGTAATGTATGTTTTGTGTTTTGTTGGATTCTTGATGTAGGTATATGAACATATAACGAATGACAATCTAAAACATATATCACTTGTCTCATTTCCTGGAATGCAAGAGCGAACTATATTAACATCTTCTTTGTCCAAATCATTTAGTGTCACAGGTAAAAGCTCAAAGTTGCATGAACCAAATTATTTCTTTGAAGAAACTAAATCACTAATGATGTGTATTCCTTTTTTATATTCGTATTTTTTTAAAATTTTAATCACTTTTCTGCCTCGGTTGCCGACTAGACCCGAGGCAGAAAGTCTAGTTCTAATTTTTTATTTTATTTTTAATGCTTATTAGGTCTCGGTTGCCTACAGAACCGAGGCAATAGTTGTTGAATATGTCTCGGTTTTCAACCGAGGCAAAAATGTGACCTTTTTGGCCTCGGTTCTGAAACCGGAGTAGAATAGCAAAAATAATCGCGGCCAAATCCCTTGTTTGTATCGGTGTTGCTTACTATGTCAACTATTAAACCAACTTACATAATAAGTTTTTTAATTATTTGTGCTCACTTTTCCAAATTCAAACTTTCTTTCCGAACTCAAAATTTGTATCACTTTTCTCTCTTCGAACCTAATCTCTCATCTTATCTCATACCTTCTTCTCAACATTCCTTTATTTGCCTACTTCATTTCACTCTCTCGATTGTTTTCGTTTCTCAACATCACCAAAACCAATACAAGGTTTGTACATATTACCATCTCACTTTCACTCATTGATAATTGTTTGTCTAATATTTATTGTGTGTTTGTGGCTTTGTTTAATTATCGATTTTGTAGAATGTAGAGGAATATAAATTGAGTAATATGTTTAATTTTATGGAGGAGAAACATTGTGAAGTTGCTTCCTCCACTGCAAAATACCTGGCATTTGAGTTCGCATCGTCTCTTCATTGCGTTGAGGCTAACAAGCACAAGTTCACCGCTCTCATCGCCTATAGTTCCTCCTCTGCCCCCTCCAAATGTGCCGTTTGCGCAAGGCCTCGCAAAACCCCCAACTTACTGCTACTTTTGCTCACACCACCATTAGACACTCCGAACACACTCATCCCTCCATCGTATACTTTGTTGCACTTATCGAGCAACCAAGGAAGGAAAGTGAGTGGGAGACTCTAGAGGCCGCAATTGAAGCGAAAAGACTCTGGGAACTTTTTTTGAACCCTAATTTGGTTATGCTTACTATGTCAGGTCTACCAACACCTAACATACTAAGTTGAACTTATTATGTTAGGTGTACAAATATATGTCATAGTAAGTCAACTTACTATGTCAGGTATTCACATATATATATATATATATATATATATATATATATATATATATATATATATATATATATATATATATATATATATATATATATATCATAGTATGTTGGACTTACTATGACGTATATTTGAACACCTGACATAATAAGTCCAACTTATTATGTTAATTGTTTCACAAAGTCATAGAAGAAGTGCATTTTCTATGTCGACCGCAACTATGATGCCAGAATAACCAAAATAATAAGCCCTTTTCACTTAACATATTATGTCCAACATATAATAGTATAGTTTTTTTTTTCGATCTTCTCAGTACTAGTTAAGCATAAAGTATTATTTATGGTAACTCTTCATTAAGCATTGAGCGTTATTTAGGACAAAGTTATCCTAGTTAAACGTAGAATTTTATTTTTGGAATTGTCATCACTTCTAACTAAACACAAAGCATTCTTTTGAATGCAACCACTTTTAGTTAAACACCGAGTACTATTTAAACAAGTAACCACTCTTAGATAAAACATGAGTATTCTTTGGACTAACTAATTATTGGCTAAATACTCTATTTACACAAAGGGTATGATATAATGATCACATGTTTCACTCACAAGAAGAGATAACGTCCTAAGACGGATACAAGATGAGAAATATATTTTTAAGTTACTAATGAACACAACAATTTTCTTGCTCACAAACTAGGGCAAAAGGATTGATAAAGAATATAAGAGCTTTAATGTTGTCATTATTGTTAACTTCCTTAACCTTTCTTCCTCAAAGAGGTCTTATTTAAATAAATGTTGAGAGTAAACCAGTTGTAGTAAATCCTTTTAGAGGTATTGTGAGGTGTTGCACAAGTTCTTCTTCTTCATCTTACATTTGTCTTCAACTCATAGATACATTAAATGCTCTATGCAACATTAAATGCATAGCTCTTCCGTTATCTTTTGATACACAACACAACTTACCAATCCTAAGTCAAGTCACTTCTATAAAAAAAATAACCTCTTACCATCTTTGAATTTAGAATATTTGCGAAGTCAATTGAAATGTATGGTCTTATGCTCTGCATGTTTGGTTACAATAGAATAAGCCAAGTCAATTGATTCGTCGAACATATTTGGGCCAGTGCAGTAAGTTGATGCTGAATTTAAATAATAGAGTAGGATGTATTAAGGGAGATTTTAAGATATATATATATATATATATATATATATATATATATATATATATATATATATATATATATATATATATATAAAAGCATGTGTTTCTTCCAAATCTTGGTTTAGTTTTATACTTAATGGTTGACAATAGAGGAATCTTTGTTCTTGATTTTAGATTCGAAATGTTATTGGAAAAGACTTTCTTTTTCTGAATTAAGCTAAACCATCCAAAAACTACATCTACTACGAATAGAGTTGATGCCTTTGGATATCTGAACTCTTATCATCCAACCTTCTAACTGAACTTTATCTTATGTGTGATGCATCGAACTATAATATATTAGGTGATGTCTCAGGTCACATCTTATTTATTATGCTTCTAGAACTTTAGATTTTGCATAGGTTAATTATACAGTCTGGAAAAGAGTTGTCGACTATTTTCTTAAACTTTTAAAGATTGGAACTGAAAAGAGATTTTGTGGACCATTCGACCCACCTACTTATATTTGTATTACCAACAACCTTGGTATAAGATCCTACTAGAATCTATCTTAGGGTAAAAGAAATTGAATTCTTTGCAGAGAAATTTCACAACTTATGTTCATTATCCCTCAGAAGAAGAAGAATGAAGTATCCAAAGAGTTGAACCTGAATTTTAAGGGTAAGTCTAAACCGAAAATAAAAGTTTTATTAATTAAAGCTTTATCTTCCTTAGGGTTTGATGATGAGAATAAAGAATTATTGAAAGAAGTCAAAAACAGTAGTTATGGACTGAACATACAATGAATTAATCCCTGCCCTGAGCATTTCCAAAATTAATGATAATAATGGACAACAAATAGGTGAGACTTAGCGATTAATTCATAAGTCTTCCAAAAAGAATAAAGCAATTCGTATTAGAAATTACGAAGAAAAAATGTAAAAAAAAAAATGTTAGATTCCTTGAAATATGAAGAAAAGAAGAAAAACAAGAAAAAGTTGCAAGATTCTCTAAATTATGAAAAAACAAAGAAAAAAGATGAAAAATTCCAATTTCAAAATGACCAAAGAAATGCATTTTGAAAAAATAATCGAACATTATTTTAATTTCAAATTGCGTTGAATATAAAAATTTATATTTCTACGTGTATAAATAGCATAAATAATAGATAAGGAGGGTAAGTGTTACTAGAGAAAAACACAACCTTCTCAAACCTAGAAACTCTGTACATTCTCAAAGAAATCTGAAAATTCTTTGAACAAGTTCTCTTACTTTAAGAGAAAACTTAAAACAGTTTAAACTTCAATTTTGTAAGTATTAGTCTTGTTATTAGCTTTCCTCTACATTATGGATTTTAACTATCTTTTTGCTTCCCCCAAAACCCTTTTTCCCTTTCACACCGATAGTTCTATTAGGACTTTCATTTCTAGTATGCATTAGTGTTTCCCTCTTTCTGATCCCTAAAAATATCACAACTTTGTAAAAATACGTACGCAGAACCAATTTTTAGAGGATTTTAGAAAAAAATAAAAATAAACACAGTATTCAAAGGACAAAACAGATATGGAATACTAACAGAAAACATAGGACTAGAAAAAGAAGAGAGCATTAGATTATAATCTTTTAAAATGCAAAAGCAAATAAAAAAAATGATATTTAGTGACTGAAATCTCCTTTAAAAACTTAAAATAAACTTCGGTCATTAAATATCATTTTTTTAACTTTCAAAATCATTGTATAATTAACTAGCTCCCTTATCAAAAAAGGATATGTATGGAAGAAGGAAATAATACCTAATAGACTTGCATCTTCTTCTGTGGATCAAAAAGTCACCTGAAGTGGCTTCAAATAAAACTCTAGTTTATTCTGTTAATCCAAGTTTTACACAAAATAGTGAACCACAACCAATTTTGACCAGCTCTAAACTAGAGTTCAGTGGTCTGTGATTTCCAACGGCAAACCAAAAACGTTCCAAGAAGGTCAAAAATTTATGAAAACAATTGAACTATATGCCCTGCTAGTCATTCTGGCTAAGTAGCAAGTAAACAAAACTGATCTATTTTAAGTCAAAACTGAACGTCATTTCATTCACCAGAGTGATTAAACAAATGCAGTGCCTGAATCATCAATGTGAATGAGAACCCCCATCATGTCTGAGCTTTCATCATGCATTGTTATGTAAGCAATTATCTCCTCCATCGCTTCTTTTGAACTGATTCTATAACTCTACGGTAGTAACCCCAGGATAGATTTGATTCTCTTATCGGTCGTTGGCCAAAAGGATTTTCTGACACGTAGTTTCTTACATTCTCGGCTAAAGCCAACCCTTCTAGATAAATCCGAAGATCACCTCCTGGTCCTGTGAACACAAGAATGAGAGGCTTAACATGAATTTCACATCAATATGATTAAAGAATTTGTTATTTGAAAAAGGGAGCATGTGTTATATAGGAGAGGAAGATGAGCAGAAGAATGTCCTACCTAATTCTGAGTCTCTGGTGTTGCGGTATCGGTAAGAATAGGGAAATATAGCTGAATGCATCTGAAAATAAATTGCAAGGTTGAAATGACAACAGCAGAAAGTAAAGCTTACTGCATAAAGGGAAAACAAAACAAGAGAGCTTACAGGATTCATTAGGGCCTTGTAAGGGGAGTCATCCAATAATAATGTGTTGGACTCGTTAAACTCTCCCTTCTCCCATGGTAGATTGGGATCTTCCTTTTCCCACAACTTTCTAAGTTCCTTCAACACAAGGGGCTTGTGTATATTCTCAACAGTAGCGAATTCAGTTGTAGTACAGTGGGACTGATTCTGCATATCACATTATACAAAAAGATTAATAGCTTCTACAGAAATTCCAAGAAGGAATGAAGATGACAGTAGCCATTTACAGGCTAAAACTGCATTTATAGTGATGAAACACAAACTATCTTACTACAATGTAGTTATGATTTACAATATCACCCCATCCGCTTTGCCTAAATCAAAATCCATACACACCCTCAAAATTCAAACAAAGGACAACCATAATTAAAAGGCTGGCAGTGCTATATATTTTTCTTGTTGATTGACATTTATTATAATATCATGTAACTCCATATATTTAAATGTCGCCAATGTACGTTCTTTTTGGGTACTGATAATTAAAACATAAACTAATGATATAGAAAAGCCTGCAGACGAGAAGGCATAAGAGTCAGTCAGGAAGCAAAAATATAACAAGCCGTACTGCAGAGACACAAGATGTTAAATGAGAAAAATTAAATAGGTGACAGACAGCAATTTTTTAAATTAACAAGTTGTTTTCATTAACAAAATATCCTATTTAATAGATATGCAAGGAATTACAAAATCAATTCAAATAACCCTTCCACATCTGGCCCACATAAAACAAAAGACCATTTAGAGTAAAATTGTTAGAGTACACCTAAATAGATAGAAGATGTACCTAATTCCTATGACTAGGTTGAGGAAAAGAAATTATTTATTGCAGACTTACTATACCGTACCAAAAGCCCCTAAAAAAAATACTAAAAGATACAAAAGAGTTAAGATCAGATTACCCAACAAAAGAGAAGTTTGGATGCAGATTTCCCCATAAGAAATTTGATAGCTTCCTCAACATTGAACCTGCCAATAGTGGCAAAGTAAAATAATGTATGAAGACCATTTTTCTATTGCTTAAATAAAATTCGAAAAGTCTTTGATTGCAACTCAAGCCTACGTCAAAACAATAAAAATAAATAGTCATAGAATGGGAAATACTTGGCTCTAGAAGACCATACTCCTACATGAAATCTGTCAAAGCAAAACTGTAGAAAATCCTTGCAAAAGGGTCTCTTGTAGACTGCAAAAGGAAAAAATAACATGGCACTCAAATTCAACCTGGACCAAAATATGAAATTTGAAATGAGGAAACCAGATATTTGCTCATGTTACCTTTTCTCCCTTTCAGTATAAAATCTGGCTCTGGTTCTCGTCTATATCTTGTACTAGTGACATCGATACTGACAAAATCAGCAAGCAGTCCATTCACATCAAGGATGAGAAGCTTCTTCTTTGGGGTCCCCAAACCACTTCTGTCTAGTGAGAATTGTGAAATCTTTAAATGACCATCTCTTACTGTGTCTAAGATTAAATCAGAAACATCACCTGCACAACATAGATCATTTCTTGTAATCTCCGAATGATCTAGCTGTCTACCATTAGTTTCAACTTGCTCCACATGAATGCCAACTGCAGATGAGGCAGTCATAGATGTTTGCTCATTAATGTTGTCAGTGGTCAACTCTATTTGCTCACCTGCAAAACCAACAATGAGAATTATAAAATCTTTAAATGATCATATCTTACTGTGTCTAATCTTAAATCAGAAACATCACCTGCACAACACAGATTACTTCTTGTAATCTCTGTATCATCCAGTTGTCTACCACCTGCTTCGAGATGCTCCACAGGAATGTCTACAACAGTAGTCATAAATCTTCGCTCATCAATGATGTCAGTGCTCAACTTTATTTCCTCAGCTGCTGCTCCATTATGTGAGGTAACTTGATCAAATGAAAGTTTTGTCTCTTCATCTATCATGCCAACTCTCAATGATCCATCAGAAAGTTGGTGTGAACAATCCTTGTCATGATCCTGAAAAGTCGGTTCCTTGTTAGGATTTTCAGGACTGTGGTCACCACTGCTTCTCCTACAATCAGCATTAACCATTTGTCTCCTTGCACAGGCTTTGTAACATATGTTTTTATCTGTTGGGTCATAAACATCTTCTTTCATCGGACTTGTACCATTTAGAAAACTATTCTTATCCTCCGGGTTGGAAATGTTATCATTTATGCTATGCTCTATACTAATTTCTGGCACACACTCTTTCGCAAAAGGCTCAGGACTTGCTGCAACAGAAATGTGGTAGCAGCTTACTTCTGGAACGTTGTGCTGCTTTTCTGCAGTTGTATCCACCGTCTTCTGCTCCTTTTCTTCATGATCTCCTTGACAAAAACCCACTTCCTCACAAGCTTGACATGTTATTGGATCAGTGGAAAAAGATTGAACTGGATGTCCTGACAACATATCCAATGCAGGTGAGGAAGCTTTCGCTGCAGTTGTATTGATCATCTTTTGCTCCTTTTCTTCGTGATCTGCCTGACAAAAACCCACTCCCTCAATAGATTGACTTGTTATTGGATCAGTGGAAAGGCCTTGAATTGGATGTCCTGAAAGCATATCCCCTGCCGGTGTGGAAGCTTTTGCTGCAGTTGTATTGCTCATCTTTTGCTCCTTTTCTTCATGATCTCCCTGACAAAAACCCACTTCCTCACAAGATTGACTTGTTATTGGATCAGTGGAAAAACATTGAATTGGATGTCCTGACAGCATATCCAATGCAGGAACAGAAGCTTTTGGTGAAAAAATATTCTCTGAAGTGCCACAACCGCTATTATTGCCTTCAATAGGGTCATGTGTTGTCTTCTTCCGTTTGGTCTTCTCATTCTGCTTCGTCGAATTAAATTCTACAATTAGGCAACTTACGAAATTAGGCAATGGGTGATTTACAGTACCATCCATCTTCGGTGAAGAATTATCCAGTGAAAAATCAGGACCTTCACACTCAACAGCATTACCTTCTTTCTTCCTTTTCGGCGCTTTCCGCTTCTGTGACAAATTTACGTCCTCTGTACTGGTTGAACCTCCCATATGCAAATCATTTACTACATCCATCAATCACGGATCTCAAAATGGAAAAACACCTCCTAGACAAGAAATATGCAGAGGCCTAAATACACTGCCAAACTAATACTGATAATCTAAGATCACCCCCAAAAAACACCTCTCTCTATATCTAAATATCTTACATGACCACCCAGCAAATCCTCGTTTCTTTGTATCTATATATCTTACAATAATCTTAAGTTTTCTAATTGAATGTACCAACTGAATCTAACCTACACTCCAATCTATTGCCAAAGCCTCTTTCAGTCACTTCCCCTAAAGGCCTGCAAGAATAGTCAGTTAACACGATATCAGCCCAAAACAGCCACACAGAGTTTCAAAACTCCTAATGGTGTTCTAAACAAAGTTTTAAATTATGGCGGCAGTTGTGTTTCAGCCCCATCCTTGATACTGCGGGAAGTTACAGAAAAAATGTTTGACCACAACTGCAACCTCCATGCGGTTTCCAGGTGTCCAAAACCTCGACACTGCGGCCAAAAGCAAAACTGCAGATTCATTTTAAAAAGCATGGTCATACATTCACTAATCCACACCAAGAAATAACAACTGAATAGAAAAAAACACAAACTTTACATAAACAGAAACCCAACAAACATTATAAAAAGAAAATAAAAATTCTGTCATTATTATGAATCCATAATTAACTGCACATAACTATTCTCCTACCGAGTTTCACAAGAACATCTCTTTTCTTTTTTATTTCTACTTTGTTTACATAAAACAACATAAGATGAAACAAACTAGCAACCCTCCTTCCCGCTGAAAATAAAAACACAACAACGCATAACAGAGGGGTCAGATTCATACAGAGTGTCATTGAAAAATGAAGAGCGAGAGAGTGATTGAAGAAAGAAACCTCGAATAAAGGGAGAGATGAGTTTTGAGTTGAACCGGCGGCGGTGGATTTGGCGAATCTATGCGACCGTTACAGTTTTAGGGTTTGAGGTTAGAATGGCCGGAGGGTTTTCTTAAACACCAACTAAAGCAGCAATTAGTGATCTTATAAAGGTGTTACCCAATCACACGCAACATTTTATGCATTTTAACTAGGCTTATTACAATTTTCATTATTATTAGGGATAACCGGTGCCGGTGCAAGGTACCCATCAATCATATATTTTGGAGGGAAAAAAACAACACGGTGGTCCTCTGAACTTTCTCAGAAAAAAAAAAATAAAACAAAAAATCTTTATAGAACGACGAGTGGAAACATGTTCTTCGGCAAAGGCGTAGGTCATTCCTATTACAATCAAATTACGGCTAAAGTTTCTTCACTCCATCAAATTTTACCTCTTCCACCGTCAAAAGCTTCTGAAAAATGTTTTTCCTAAAAGAAGAAACGATTGATTTTCAGAAAAAAAAAAATTATTGTATTTTAGAAAATAAATTTCAAAAATAACCGGAGAAACGATAGATCTAAGAAAAGAGAAATGGTAGGATGCAAAAAGTAATTGTCATAATATAATTTAAATCATAGAAGATAAATTATTTATATTTATTCACTCTATTAATAAAGAATATTTATTATTTTATGTATACAGTTTTCTTTTAATATTATTTATATTCAAATAGTTAATATTATTATATTTATATATATAAAAGATTATTTATGTTTACTATTATTTTTAATAGATTCTTTAAATATGTTTTATAATTAAAATAATTCTTTTATTAGTTTTATCTTCTAAATAATTATTTTTTAAACAATTTATATTTTAAGTCTCTTATTAAATTTAGGAACTTTAACTGAGTTATGATCGAATTTTGTGATCTATTAAGTATTTAATATATTAAGTATTTAATAAATTTAACTTTCTTCATTGAGTTTCACTATTAACTTTCTTTATTAACTGGGTGATGAGTCTCTTAAGATATTAACCTAGTTATTTTTTGTTATATTACGTTGTCTAATCACATGTTATTTTGTTATTTTATTATTTTAAAATTTAAAATTTATAATTTTAAATATTTAAATATCTATAATTTTATTATTTGAATTCAAAATTATATAATTATAAAATTATCATTTTATGAGTTAAATAAAAATTAAAAATATATCATAATTTTATATTTCATAAAATCCTAATTTTATAATTATACAATTTTGATTTAAATTACTAAATTATAAAAGCATAAAATTAACAATTATAAAATTATAAATTATAAATTACAAATTATGAATTATAAAATAATAAAATAATATAATAATATAATAATATGTAACGATAGTGACTCCGCAAAATAGTAACTACATTGGTTACTTAAATGCCACATCACCTCGTTAATAGGAAAGTTGTTTAAAATTTAAGATTCTATTGAAAAAAAATATTTAAATTTATTGAGTACTTAATACCACCATGAAAATTTATCATGGACTCAGTTCAAAATTTTTAAATTCATCAAGAACTTAAAATATAATTAAATCTTCTTAAATTTAACTATTTTTTAATTTGACATTCTTTTAAACAATTATTTTTTAATTATAAAGCTACCTACATAAAGGAAAAAAAATATTTATAATAAAGTTATAAAATTATTTATATTAAGTTTTGTAATAGTAACAATCAAAATAATAATAATTTTAGTGTATTTTATTATCATGTAAAAAAATAACAAATATACATATGTAAATGTATTTTCACAATTTATTTTTTTTACAAAACAAAATTCTTTTTAAGTTTCATCTTATTCGTAACTAGTTTTTTTAACAAATAATTATTTAAAATGGATAAACAAAAATATTTTTAATTTTACAATTTTAGTAAATTGTTTTTAATTCAAATAATTATTTATATTAACAAAATTACATATACAAAAAAAAAAATATTTACAATAATGTTGTAATGATTATTTACTTATGTTTATAATTAGTGTAAAAGCATGCATTATGTACACGTCTTTTATATTAGTAAATCATAATATTATTATCAAATTGATATAAAAAATAAATTTATATTTATTAAAAATAAAGGGGAATAAATTAAAAAAAAGAAAAAAAAATAACTAATAGAATAATTTTATAAAAAAATATATAAAAATAATTGTTAGTCTTTAAAAAATTTAATAATTATAAGTGATTGTGAACACAAAAGAGATAATCATCGTTATATATAATTATAAATGTATTTTATAACTTTTTGATATTTTCATTTTAATAATTAATAATAATTCTATAGTCTAATAAAAAATATGGTTAAATATGTTTTTTGTCTATTTACTTTCAGAGATAAAATTTATATTAGTCAATCTTGAAGACTTTAGTCCAATTTAGTTTTCAACCTTAGAAATATGTGGATTTAGTTATTTTAACCAAATTTTGCTAAAATAAAATTTGGTTAAAATAACTAAATTTACGCATTTATAATAAGATTTGAGGACTAAATTATATCAAAGTTGTGAAGAATGACTAATTACGATTTTTACTACAAAGTTAAGGGGAAAAAAACATTTTTAACCAAAATTTTATTATATCATAAAAGAAAATGAACACACATGATCACATTTTGAATCATAATCTATACAACGAATAAAGAAAATTAACTATTTTAATGTTCACGTTTTTATTTTAAATTTTACCTTTCTAATAACTACCTTTTTAAGTTTAAATAATTACACAAAATAAAAGAAGATTATTTTTTTAACATCTCATTTAATAGTTTTTATACTACTAAATAAAACATTATATCACGATCAAGCAAAGCAGATAGTCAGAGCAAAGCAGATAGTCAGAATAGGCCAGTACAAAGTGTTAATATAGTCATCCAAAATAACCATATAAGTCACTAACAACATGTACAACCTATACTAAGGAAGACTTAACGTGTACATCCAAAACTCAATAGAGCATAATCCAAAAACTACTGCTGGATATCCAAGTCACGGATCAACTCCTGTCCAAGAGGGGGGGTGTCTTCACCTAAATCTTTCTTTGCTCACACCAATTAGTAGGTGATCATTGCAAAGGAGAGAACATACAAAGAGAACAACACATGCAAAAAGGGTAAGCTAACTTTATTAAGAAGGATCATGCAGTTCAATTATGAATACCAAGCAAGCATTTTTGACATTCATCAGAATTACTTAAACCACTACAACACAACACAAATACATGACTTTAGACTCAATATACGGATTATGTAAGCGACATTGGATCTCTTGGTGGCGTGCACCTGTGACGGTTCCCAAACTCTGCAGAGTTTGGGCTCAAGGGGTTATCACTCAACCACTCCCAGGGTAAGCCCCATTCGCGTCTAAGACTGATTAAGTCCAAAGACTAGGACCTCCTGCTACTCCTCACGACATAATCCATTATGCTCTATCTGAGCGTGAATGATTATTGGAGTTTCAGGATACCAACCAATAGTGAGTCTTCATGTCCTTCGACACACTAACATACTCATTGGAATTTCCCTTGAAATTGTAGTTCAACCACATCTTCTCATAATCCAAAATTATACAGTTTCACCACACATACTACCTGCCACAACAGTCAAAGCAAATCATGAACAAATTTCACATTTATCTCATTAAATTACAATTTCATCCATTTAAAACAGAGAAATAAACATTCAGTTGCAGTGGTTCTCACTCAAGCTAGAAGATCTCGTTCAAGCGAGAGAGGTATCTCACTTAGGCAGGTCATTCTCGCCTGAGCGAGGCTCCAAACAGAGGGCAATTAAAATTTGGGCGAATTCTCACTCAGGCCAAGTAGTTTCGCTTAGACGAAAGTGTCTCTCGCTCAAGCGAAACCAGCTTGCCTAGGCGACAATTCGCGCAGGATTCCCAATCTGTTCCCACATGCAAAAGCCCATAATTTTCGCACAAATCAATCACACACCCAATTATACAGTTCAAGCACCAATTCAACACTCAATCACACAATTAAAAGTCATAAAAACATATTTCTGTACGAAATTTAAGAAAAAGGTTAGCTTCCCTTACCTCTAACAATCACCCACTAGCAAGGATAACTTCCAACCGTGAGGCACTTCAATTTCACAACCTAAGGAACTGGAATATAGGTTCACAAAGTGAGAATAGGATCCTAATTCGATTTAGCAATAATGGAACTCCAGAATTCAAAATTTGAAGAGAATTGGGGAAACTAAAATTGACTTACATGGATAGGAAGGAAACTCAACTTGGGGAAGAGGTTTTGTTCTGATCTCAAGTTCGCTTGCTGCAACAAGAATGGAGGATATATTAGAATGGAAGCTCAAGTCCTCTAGTTAGAGAGAAGTGGAAAATAAGAAGGTGAATGCAAAGCCTATGAGTGGTTTTAAGAATAGTGTGGGTTCTGTGAGTAGGCAGAGGAGAAAAGAAAGAGAGAAAAAAAAAGGATCTCACAATTTTACTCTTTTAATAACCACTTTTTTTAAAATTGAACTAATTATTCATAAAAAACCCTATATAAATGGATTCACCTTTTCATGCCCATAATTCTTTCACAATTTTACCGTTTAAATAATTAATTGTTAAAATTGAAATAAATAATTTTTAAAATTTTACCTTTATAATAATTATCTGTTTTTTAAAATTCAAATAATTACCGAAAATTAAAAAAATATTTTTCAATTTTACTCTTTTAGTAACTATTTTTTAAATTTAACAAATTATTCACAATAAAAAATATTTTATATAATAAAAAATATATAATTTCCTTTATTTTCTATAATTAATTTTTATAAAAATCATTTTACTTTTAATAATTAAAAGTTATTTCATAATTTAATAAATTTTGACTATAGTTAAAAAAGTTGACACACATACACTAGAAAATAAAACACAATATGCAAATGATGGATCTCCATATTTTCTTATTATTATGTTGTCTTATATTCTCTTATAAACAACAATAATATAATTATTATTATTATTATTTTATCTATAAGAAATATATATTAATATATTTAATGTATAAATAAAATATACTATTTTATCTCCACATTTCGTTATTTCAGTTTTACTTTTAAGAAAAGAAGATACTATCAAAATTACTATATTACCTATTTTCTTTTATTAACACGTCATAAAAATTAGTTTTTTTGTCATTTTAAAACTTTGGTACAAAAGGACCCAAATTCAAATCTTACAAAAGTCAATTTGTTTTTATTTTTTCATTTATTTATGATTTCAACTATAATATTAATTATAAATAATATTATTATTTGTAATATTTTTATAAGTATTAATATTTTTAATTATTAATAATAATATTATTATAAATATTATTTATAGCGATAGTAGTCAAATTATAACAAATATTAGTATTATAATAATAATAATAATTATTATTGTTATTATTATTATTATATGTTACTATTATATATTATTACTATTATTATTTTAACATTATTAGTAGTAAAGTGATTATTCTTATTTGTAATATATAATATTATTACTATTATATATTTTTGTTAGCAATTATGTCTCAACTTTTATTAGATTATGATAAATTATTTCTTTGTCTTAAACTAAAAAAATAGGTATATTGATAAATATATGATTAGTTTAAAATTTCACTCCAACATTTCATTATTGATGTTCATACCCATTCAAATTTGAAGGATTTGTCGACCATTATTGAATTATGTCAATCTTTGACAAAAATAAACAAATTAAAGATATTTTACTTGATTGATTGTCTAATTCATTTTATTTAACTCTTAATGTTTCATTTTCTATAATGAAGATTATTAAAACAAAATTCAGAATAAGATGAAAGATGAATTTCTTGAACACAACATGGTTATTTACATTCAAAAAGGAATAACTGGAGATTTTTATTTTGAATAAATTATTGATGAGTTCAAAATTTGTTACTATAAATTATTTTGGCTTCTCCAAAATTATTGGTCAAGATCCGTCACAGGTTATTATTATCAACTATAATTAATAATCATTATTACTATCAACTATGGATATTATTATCATTATTATTAATTATAATTATTTCTATTATTATATTACTAATATTATTAATAATAATAAGAACTATAATTATTATAATAGTTATTATTATTATTATTGTTTTTATTATTTTTGTTAGATCAAATTTTACTTTTACTTAATATAATATGTAGGAATCATCTTTCAATTACTTGTCATTTTTATTTTGTTTTATTGTTCATTTATCTTTCCATTTGAAAAATTATTTAAATTTAAAAAATAGTTACTAAAATTAGTAAAATAATAAAACTGAAAAATATTTTTTTTATTATAAATAATTATTTAAATTTAAAATATAATAATTAAGAGGATAAAATTGATAAAATAAAAAGGATACCAAATATGTTTATCTCTTTATATACGTAGTTGTATTAATATTAATATTCTTATTAGTAGTAGTATTAGTATTATTTTTTTATCACTATGCGATATTATTACAGTGACATTATTATTATTATTATTATTATTATTATTATTATTATTATTATTATTATTATTATAGTTAGACACATATTTTAGTTTTATTTACTACATGATCATATTTCAATTACTTGCTATTTGTATTTGTTTTGTTATTCATTTTATCTCTATATCTTGGTATTTTTTGAATTCAAAAAAAATAGTTACTAAAATTTGTAGAATGATAAAACTGACAAATATTTTTTATTATGAATAATTACTTAAATTTAATAAATAATATTAAGAGGATAAAATTGTAAAAACAAAAAAATGTCATAAAAATGTGTTTCTCTTTATATATTTAGTTAGTGGATTATTATTATTATTACTATTATTATTATTATTATTATTATTATTATTATTATTATCACTACAGTATATTATTATAATGGTATTATTATTATTATCACAACGGGATATTATTATAATAATAATATTATTACTATTATAGTTAGACACACAATCTTAATGTTATTTACTAGAGATCATATTTCAATTAGTTGTCATTCTTAATTGTTTTGTTGTTGATGTATATCTTTATATATAATTATAGATTATTAGTAAATCAGCATTGGCCTTAATATTTGCATTGACATTAATATTTATAGTATAAAAATTATTATTATTATCAGTTTTTTGTTATTATTAGTATCATTATTATTATTATTATTATTATTATTATTATTATTATTATTATTATTATTATTATTCATAATGATGTTATTAATATAAGTGCTTTTTTAATTATAAAAAACGTTATTATACTAAATATTTTTGCTAAATAGATTTTTAATCTTTTAAAAATTTATAATTTATATTAATAATATTATTATTATTTTTAATGGTTAAATAAATATAATAACAATAATATTATTATTCTAAACAGTTTTGAAATAAATAAAAAAGATGTGTGTACACACACCGGTCATATACTATTATAATTATTTTGTAAAATCAATTAACTCCACCATATTATGATATTAATTTTATTAATTATAATTAAAACTGAATTTACAACTTCATTTCATCAATAATAACATTTACAACAGTATAACCTAATTTTCATGATATTTATTATTTTATTTTTATATTATTGTTATTATTATCAAATTATTATCATTATTATTATTATTATTATCAGCTTTAATTATAATAATAATAATTATTATTAACTATAATTATTGTTATCAACTATAATTATTATGATCAGTATTACTATAAGTATTATTATTATCATTATTAACTACGATGATTTCTATTATTATATTACTACTATTATTATTAATTAGAACTATAATTATTATAATATTTATTATTATTATTATTGTTTTTATTATTATGGTTACATACACATTTTACTTTTATTTACTATTTATGAATTATGTTTCAATTACTTAACCATTTTATTTGTTTTGCTGTTTATTTATCTTTACATTTGAATAATTATTTAAATTCAAAAAATAGTTACTAAAATTAGTAAAATAATAAAACTGAAAAATATTTTTTTTATTTTAAATAATTATTTAAGTTTAAAACAACAATTAAGAGGATAAAATTGAAAAAACAAAAAAGAACACAAAAGATGTTTATCTCTATATATGTAGTTGTATTATTATTATTATTATTTTTTATAAATTATGCGATATTATTTTAGTGTTATTATTATTATTATTATTATTATTATTATTATTATAGTTAAACATATATTTTACATTTATTTATTACAGGATCATATCTCAATTACTTGTATTTTTTATTTGTTTTTTTGTTCATTTTACTTTTATATCAGTGTAATTATTTGAATTAAAAAAATAGTTAATAAAATTATTAAAATGATAAAATAGACAAATAATTTTTATTATGAATAATTATTTTAATTTAACAAATAATAATTAAGAGGTTAAAATTGTATAAACAAATGAAGACACAACAAATGTATATCTCTTTATATATGTAGTTATTATATTATTATTATTATTATTTTTATCACTACAAGATATTATTACAATGGTATTATTATTATTATTATTATTATTATTATTATTATTATTATTATTATTATTATTATTACTACTACTACTAGCATAAATACAGACGTTATCGCGCCAGTGTGTATACATTTTTTAAATATGCGTAATATTATATAAGTAGGTGATAATATTGTAATGTTATTAAGTTAATATATAAGTAAGTGAAATATATCTTAATAGATGAAAGAATAACCATTGATAAATAAAGAAGAAGAAAAGAATCAGAGATAACCGATTTGATCAAAAACTTGTAAAAATAACGGTCAATTTTTAAAAATTTAATAAATTATTATATTTAAAGGGTAAAATTGGTATTTGAAATGTGGACACAAAAAGGGGAATCTCCTTTATATATTGTTATAGATTATTATTATTATTATAGTTAGACACATATCTTAAATTAATTTACTAGAGGGTCATATTTCAATTACTTGTCATTTTTATTTGTTTTGTTGTTAATATATCTTTATATATAATTATAAATTATTATAGTTGACATTAACCTTAATGTTAGCATTAGTATTAATATTTATAGCATAAATATTATTATTATTATTGGTATTATTATTATTTTTTTTATTATTATTACTATTTATAATGGTGTAATTATTATAAGTGTGCTTTTTTTAATTATGGAAAACATTGTTATACTAAATAATTTTGTTAAATAGAGTTTTAATCCTTTAAAAATTTTATAATTTATAATTTATATTAATATTATTATTAGTATTTGTAATGGTTAAATAAATATGATAACAATTATATTATTATTTTAAAAAAAATTAAAATAAAAAAAGTAAAAAAAAATGTTTGCACGAATCATAGACTATTATAATTATTTCGTAAAATTAATTAACTATATTATATTGTGATATCAATTCTATTTATTATATTTAAAATTGAAATTACTATTGCATCACTTAGATTTACTAATTACTTTAATAACAATATTTACAACAAATAACTTAATTTTCATAATATTTCATTACATAATACTTTCACTATTTTATTATTTTAATATTTAAAACAAATACACTCCGGTCAGTATACTAGTTATTTTAAAAAGAGGATACCCTCTTTTATCTCAACAATTCGTTGTTCAAGTTTTACCTTTAATTATTTTAAAAATTAATTATTTTATTAATAGTTTATATTTAACCGATATTCTAAAAGTATTTTTTGTTTTTAACAGTTATTTTAAAAACTTATTTTACACATTTTATTTTTCTAATTTTACATTTAACAACTATCTTAAAAGTAAATTATATATTTTTAAAAAATACGAACACACAAACACGATAACATTTGTATTTTCGCTAGTAATAATAAAGAAAATTGACTTTTTTAATACCCACGTTTTTTTTTTCAATTTTATCATTTTAATAATTCTTGAAATTTAAATAAACAATTTTTTCAATTTAATTTTTCAATAACTACTTTTTTAAAATTTTAAAAATAAAAAACTATTTTTCAATTTTACTCTTTTAATAACTATTCTTAAATTCAAATAATTAATCATAAAAGAACAATTTAAATAATAAAAAATCTAAAAATTGTTTATTTTTATAATTACTTTTTATAAAAATTATATTATGTTTTATTAATATTTTTATTTTTAATAACATTATTTAATTTATTTTTACTATATATATTACTGAAAATACAATAAAATATGAAAATGGGTGTACACATTTTCTTATTATGTTATATTTTAATTTCTTATAAATAATATATTATTATTATAATTTATATAAAATCATTCATTATAAAAGTCATATAATAAGTTATTTATTATACATTGAAGTTATAGATGTCATAACTAACTTTGTTTTCTTAAGAAATGAAATTTAAAAATGAAAATTTAAATTATATCTGTATTTCTATACTTTGTTTTACATATAATTTTAAAGTAATAACTTCATATACAACCTACCAGTGCCTCTACATCATTTTCTCTTACAATTATGTGTGATGTAAACTTCTGATGTTGATGATTGGAAATCCACTTCGGGAGTAACAAAACATTAAGTTAGAGGAAGTGGACACCTCAATCAAGCATAAGGGGCTACATAATCTTCAAAAACCTAAAGCTGACGACAATAGGTTACGTTTAAATGTTTTGAAGTTAATGAGGAAGAAGAGGAAAAGGTGTAAGGGAAAGAAGTTATCAAAGTATTCGTCTAATGAATGGCAAATATTGAGTGTTACAATTGCAATAAGGTCATTTCAAGTCAAATTGTCCGAAGAAAGAAATAAATGAGAAAGGAAAAAAATATCATTTCAAGAGGAATGTCTGAGTTTGCAAGGATTTAATGGTGTATGAGTCTAAGACACAGAGTAGATGGGTCATGGACTCAACATACACTCAACACATTTAAGACCTTGAAATTGAAAGAATAAGGAATGGTTCTTTCGAAAAACAATAAAGCATGTAAGGCGCAAGATTATGTTGCAGAACTCAAAAAGAATCTGTTGTTAATCAATATGTTTGATCCTATGGGTTTGACGATCAAGATTGAGTAAATTATGACAATGGGAGCATCTACAATTGCTAGGGGGTTGAAAACAAAAATTACTTTTACATATGAAACGATTCAATTGTGATCATAAATGCGTATGTGACTAGCAAGATGATGCAACATAAGCCGAAGTTTTGGCACCTAAAGTTGAGGCACGACAATGAAATGGGGTTTGATGGATCTGAGGAAGCAAAACCTACTAGGAGGTTATAGGTTAGAGGAGTTATAGTTATGCGATTAGTGCTTATTGAGAAAGTCCCATAGATTGAAGTTTGAGAATCACAAACATGATCATTCATTATGGAGGGTCTTATTTCCCCACCATCAGTGACAATTCTTTAAGGAATGTGTGGATCTATATCTTGAAAAGTAAGATTGAAACTTTTCAGAAGTTTAGGAAGTGGCACACCATAATAAGTTATCAACAAGGAACCAAACTCAAAGTACTTAGACAATTAAAAAAAAATTAAAAAAAAAAATCAGAACAAATGAGTAGCACGTGACACATTCTTAACACCTTTAACATCATATTAACGGAATGGACCTAATTGAACCTACAAAAAATCTTAGGACCTATTTGAGAATTTTGAACAAAAACGTGGACCAAGGGAGTATTTTAACCTAAATATAACCAAGTATATCTTGAATAATCATCAATAAAAGTAACAAAATACTGAAAACCTAAAATAGACTTAACATGACTAGGTCCCCAAATGTCATAATGAACTAATGCAAAAGGGGACAAAGCTCGTTGTGAGACACTACAAGGAAAAGAACTACGACTATGTTTTCCTAATTGACAAGACTCACACGACAAACTAGATAACTTGGACAAGTTGGGGACAAGTTGTTGCAGTTTGAAAAGGTTGGGATGACCAAATTGAGCATGAAGGAGAGATGGTGATTCCATAGCTACGCCAACATGTGAAGGAGGACGAAGATGATACAAACCATGAGATTCACATTCGGTGCCAATCATGTGTCTCGAACTCCGGTCTTGTAAACAAACAAAATCTTTGGTAAAGAAAATAACACAATCAAGAGAACGAGTTAGACAACTGATAGATAATAAATTGAATGGAGACCTAGGGACATAAAGAACATGATCAATGGATATGGATGGAAAAATATTAACAGTACCAACATCATGAGATGAGACTCTAGACCCATCAGCCATTATAACTGAGGGTAAATGATCCGAACAAGACAAAGAAGAAAACAAAGATTTGTTATGATCTGTGGCGCCTGAGTCAATAACCCAAGGACCAAGAGAATCAGAGTGAGTCAAGCCAACAAATGATGTACCTGTGCGTGCAACAAAGACAAATGTAGTGGAAATAGAACTCTGGTGTTCTTCATACCATTTGAGAAAGTCATTGAAAATGGCAAGATGCCATGCGGTATCAAATGAAGCAGGATCCACAGTCGTTGATCGGGGAGGAGGATCAGAGTGAACCACTGCAGCAGACCGAGGAGGACGTCCATGAAGAGCATAACACTTGTCAATCTTGTGGCCTAACTTGCCACAATGGTCACACTTGGGTCGTAACTTGCGAGAACGATTGCGATCATCCCGCGAAGAGGCCAAGACTAAGGAATCATCAGCACAAGTAGTTGTATCAATGACTTGTTTTCTTAGAACACGTAAAAGGGCAGAACTAGTAGTAGTGAAGTTGGGCACAACAGGAGACCCAAAAATTTGCTCGTGCACATGGGAATATTCATCAGAAAGACCATGTGATGCCAACAACATATAAAACTTTGATCGTTGCTCAAGTTCTTCGGCTAGAGTTAATGGTGGACTTAATGACAATGCATAATTGGGCATCAATTTTCGTCCAGCGGGAAACTTCATCTACAACAACTGTAGCCACACTCTAGGTGAGATGATCTTCATATCCTTGACTCTTGAGCCAAAGTTTGATATCGGATGCCCATGTCGCGTAATTTATGCCATCCAACTTGTCAATGGATAAATGCACATTAATGTAGTTGGTATAAACAGAAGGTTTAGACAGAGGGGTGCTTGAAGACGACACAACCGAAGTGCCAACGAAAGAAGCCATAAAGGGAGAAACCCTAAATTTTCAAGGTTCTTCAATTGATACAACAACCACATATCCAGAAAGAGCTCAAGAAGGCGACTCAGGCGAAGGTGATCGGCGCAACAAACGGCCGACGACACGTCGTCATGCGCAACGGAGAAGTGGCGGCTGGCAGAGCTTGCGACGACGCGTGGAGGCGCGTGAGAGCTCCGATGGTGGCGATGTCTACGACGTTGGAGTCGCCTGGCCGAGACGAACAAAATCGTCTGGTCATCGGACAAAGCACCAACTCCAGCGACCGCAGCGACGGAGGCGACGACAATGAGTGGTAGAACAATGACTACAGTAAACTAACCTAAGCTCTAGATACCATGTAAAATAAGATGAAAAATAGGTTTTGGATTAATCTCTCTTGTGTAAAACCTACACAAAGGATAGTTTATTTATAATGATAATGGACCAAGCCCAACACAAAGGATAGTTTATTTATAATGATAATGGACCAAGCCCAAAAATACATAATGGGTTGAGCCATCATCTAATAGTTAGGAACAATTTGCCCTATAAATTTGTTGAGTATCCTGAATTTAGGATTTGGATAAGTTGCTTGAGTTTGAATGCAATTATGATTTCAAGAAACACTATTAAGGTTGATATTAGGAGAATATACATGAAATAAAAGATAATGCTTAAGAATCTACTTGTTTCCATTTCTAGTAGGATTTTCTTTACTTCTGATTTATGGATATTTTTTAATACTGAGGGTTTCATATCTTTGACTGTCCATTTTGTATACTTGAATTGGAGGATAAATAGCAAGCTTGTCAACTTTTGTCACATGGTTGATAAATGTTACAAATATTGTCCTTCAGAAGAAAAGTGGGAGATGGCTAAAAAAATTCAAAATTTCTTATTGTCTTTTTATGATATCACAACCTTAATTTCTGGCACAAGCTACCCTACCTCCAATTTGTATGACTTGATTGAAAATGTGAAGGATGGGATAAGCAGTAAAAAATATGACTAAATTGATGTGGTCAAATTTGAAAACTATTGGGATGAATATAGTAATTACTTGAACTAGTGATGTTGAACATTGTGAGGGATAGTGATGTTGATCATTGTGAAGGATAGTGATTACTTGTGATGAATATACTTAATATATATGATGTTGATCATTCTGAGGGATAGTAATTCTTTTGATGCAATTTCGGGTTTGTTCAGTTGAATTGGTACACTTTGTATGATGTTGATCATTGTGAGGGAGTGTTTTTTTTATGCTGTTTCAGGTTTGTTTAAGTTGAATTAGTTCTGAATTTGTATGATGTTTGTTAATCATTGTAAGGGATAGTGATTCTTTTTATGCTATTTCAAGTTTGGTTCGATTGAATTGGTACTAAATTTGTATGATGTTGATCATTATGAGGAATAGTGATTTCCTTTATGCTATTTCAAACTTGTTTCAGTTGAATTGGTACTTGGTACTGAATTCAACTGAAACAAAGGTTTGTTTCGGTTTGTATTGTAAGGTAGAGATGTAAATTCTATTGTGTGAAACATGACTTTTTAACGTGCATTAGACAACAAAATGTGTTTTCATTTTAAAGACACATTGCCATTTGATTCATGATGCAATAGAAACACTATTAAATTGAACCACAGTTAAAGTCATGATGCAGGAGACAATTGTTAAATTCATGGTGCAATGAAAATGGGACCAGTCCGCGAACCATAACAAATGTGAGACGGGTCACAGTTTTAAGTCCGTTTTCACACAGTAGAACAAGCATAACAAATGAGGATAGAACCAACCCTCATTGTCACCCCTAATCTAGTGGGACATATTTAGGAGGGAGGTGTCTAATGTAGAAAATGTATATATATATATATATATATATATATATATATATTACTAATCATAATTTGAATTGAATCAAGGAAAAATTCATGATTTGAATCTGGATTTATCTACCATTGGAAACGATAAAAATTTCAAACCAATATACCATCTTCCACGAAGAGATGTAAAATATCATGTCAAGAAAAAAGGTTTACAAGAAATATTTCCGTTAGAGAAATTTTCACAAGCAAGCTAAACTCTAGTGCTCTATTTACAGCAAAGACCAGTGATATTGGCACTTAAGTGACAAGCTAAGGTGTTGGCCTGGCTTTCTGACCGAGGGAGAACTTAGTTCAACTCCCCCTCCAATCGAATGCCAGTTTCTATGATAAATTAAGAGACCAATGTCATTTTGCATTATAATTAACCACAATGTAATAAAGCATCCCAAATTCTCCGCGATTAAAGACAAGTTTGAATAACACCGGCTCTGTAAGAAAAGCTTCTTCTGTTTCCATGGTTCTGTTCGGGGAAGATATTTGATGAGGTCACCAATAAAAAGAAAAACTTTGTCTCTGCCAAACCACAAGATGGTTTGGAACGTTAAAAAGAAACAATTAGGCACCAACACAAATTTACAGTTTTCTTTTAGTATTTTTACATGCAATTCCTTCTAGCTATTAGCTTATAATAAAAAGCTACAAGAAAGTGAACTAATTCCAACTTCGCGTTATTCATCATAACACTTCAAAATAACACGGAGTTGAATCTATAAAATCAAAAGCAAATCACAAGAGTAACAAGGAGAAATACAATACATACATATTGGGGGCGACCAAAAATTCTTCAGGTACTGGAATATTGACCAACCATTTTTCGCACCTATCCAGTGCGCCTTTAATATGAGAGTAGACAACTCCAGGGAAGTACCGATGTTCCCTGTTGAGATGCCACACCCTCCTGTTGAAATGCCATGCCCTCCCGTTGAAATGCCACACCCGTTGACTTTGAATGTTGGAGAAACATTGGCATAGTTCACTCATACCTTCACATACTTGTCAACGTAACCCTGCCGAAAATGTAGGGAATAGAACATCACCAAAAGCAATTTGAATATTACCGCTTAGGCATATTGTTATAATCAAATCAACTATCGTAGTTTGACCAGTAGCTAAAAGTTTTTTGTAAAGCAATTCTATAATTCTTCCCATCTCCAACTTCTTTTTTTAAAATAAAAGGAAATGGTAGTTCTTCTTGCATATAAAATCTTTGGAAGTTAGACCACAAGTGAAATTCAGTACATCACTAAAATCTGTCTTATAGACACAAGGAGACAAACTATCTCGTATTGTGGATCTATGTAACCAGTCACATTTCAGTACAGAAGCAACTTTTTAGTTAAAATCACTGAAGGAAACATCTAAAATGCAGTTAAAATAACAGTGCCGATCCTTTCAAACGTGTTACAGAGAATTTTTTCTTTTCATTTAAATACACTAATATTCCAAGACAAACAGGTAGTCTGTGCATCAAGCCTCTTGTCATTTTATCAGTGCACATATTTGTTTGTAAAATGTAGACCTTTGTTAATTCTCGGTATAGATTCAGGTAGGGATGAAAAAACACAAAACCATACCCATAGCAGCTATCTACTTGGCTCTGATAAGGGGAAAAAAATACAAATAATAAGTGATGAAGAAAATCAATTAATTACCATCACAAGTTTAGTCAACTTTCGCTGCGATGAATCGATATATTGACTTATCTTTGCTTGGGACTTGGGTACACGGTGGCCTTTCATGGCTCCTGACACTTTATCCACGGTCTTTTTCACAATGGTTTTAAAAGCAACCTTACTCATATTACCTTGCCGCCATGATGGTTTCAAAACCTCCTTTACAAAGTTCGCAATAGAAACTTTGAACAATTTCATCGATCTGGAATCCTTACTCTTTTTTCTTTTCCCAGGAGACTTGACCCGATTACTCTCAACCTCCTTTGTAGTAACTTTTGCAAAATCCACATCATCACTTAGGCTCTCATTTTCAATAGCACCAACTTCTGCATCCGCCGTCTCACTGTATTCATCATTATTTTGAGAAGTGGTAGAGGCAACAGCCCCAACCTCCTCCTGCTTGTTTTTCTCATCCACATCCAAAGAGATGTAAGAACTTTTGGGCCTTAGGCTGACATCGGATTCACCTGTAACTTCCTGCTTCTGATCAAAATCAGTTTTTCTCAAAGAGGATGATGGTTCAATGCTGTCAAAAAGTGGATCGTATTGGTCACCACCAGACCTAGGCAAAATCTGACCAAGAGCTCTACCTGATTTTGGTGCAGATGCTGAATGTCTCGATCCAACCCCACCATCAACCTCCCCATTTACAGTAGTATCGTTCAATCTAGAAGAAGCAAAATTGTTACCATGGACTATTTCATTTTCCTGTCTAAAAATACTTGAACTAAATTTGGAACTTAGTGGTTTCTCAAAGGTTGATGCATAAGGATTATAGTGAGCAGATATTCTTGATCCACTAAACGGTGGAAGAGAAGTTGAATGACTGCTATCCAGAAAATCAGGTGGATATCTGGAAACAGTAGCAGTCTCCCCAGGCACACCCAAATTAGCCTCGGGTACAGAACACTGAAAATTGTACATTGATTGTTGTTTCTGTGATGATGAATCAATGTGTGAGGTTGTCATAAAATGTCCTTCGGGGGGTAACTTGCCACCCAGAGAAGATTGTAGTCTGTTCACATCCGATTTCCAGGAAAATTGATTTTGTTGAGGCTGCAAGCTGCCAAATGATGTCGCACTGGAAAATTTTGAATCCTGCAATGGAAGTTGATTATGAAATTCATCTCCGTTGAGACTAGATCCTGAAAGTAATTGACTAGCTGGGTTCCCTTGAGGAAGTTGCTTTGGAGAGAAAGGTTCAGTAAGCATCAAAGTCCGTGAATGATCCTGCATGGGAGGGTATGCTATATCCTGAAATTCAGATTTCTCAGAGCAACTTGGTAAAGGCTTCATGGAAGTCTGGGAAACAAAGTCAGTCCTTGAATGCATTTGACTCTGAATAAATTCAGAAGAAATATATGATTTTACAACTCCTGAGTTTACATTGGAATCATACACCACTCTGGATGGCGGGGGTGGCAGTGGTGGCAGTGGCGGTGGCAATGGCAATGATGTCCAAGAGCTATTAGGTGGTACATTGAGGTGAGTATTCTGCATGTGTAAAGGAGCTGGGTAAGGTTCAAACTTTTCTCTGGCAGTGGATTGGAAAGGAAAGAATGCCCTTTGTTGCATCACATCATACTGCCTTGAAATTTGTGGCATGTGCACAGGATTTTCGCCAGGGGAATGTGAAACAACAGGTGCAGACAACTGGTAATTATGACGTGGAAATTCCACTGAAGAGCCACACTGTGGAGGTAACTCTTTTGAAGCCTGAGGGTTCAATGAAGCCTGCTCTGATGTGACACTATCAGGAACTTCAGTAATACTAGTAGAAACAGTTGATCTTTTATCAGGTGATGCATCAGTCACAGAGGATGCATTTACATGCTGAGATGGATAACCCGAATGTTCCAGAATTCCAGCAGCAGAAACACCAAGTTGCATTTTCTGAGCAAAACGACCGTCTCCTGAGGGAATGACATCTTTATATGTACCAGATGATTTAGAAGTATTATCACGGCCTAAAGCATCAGGGTGAAAGCCTTCAACCATGTGTTGCTGTTGAGAATCACCTGCTTCCGAACTATCATTCCCATGGATTGAATTCCTTGGATCCTCCCTCACATCAATGGTTTCCTGCATTTCAGGAGCAACCTCTCTGATAGATTTAGATTTACCTAGATTGCTATTAACTGATAGGCCATCAAGATGAATGATAGTTGATGCAACAACATTCCTCCCTGAATCTTCTTTTTTCTGCACTACTTCCTGGCTAGTCACATTCAGACTAAGATCATCATCCTGACTTCTAACTCCATCATGCTCATTATCAAACACTTTAGATGAAATATTCGTCATGTCTCCATTAGTCTTTGATTCTTTTCCACCATAACTGACTTCCAGATCATGTTTATTCTTAGAGCGCCTTGAAGTTGCATACATGTCAGATTCATGGTGAATGTACCTGCAAGATGCTCCCCGATAGCACTTTCCTCGAAGAAAGTCAAAGCACTGATCCTTCTCCCTTTTAACATTCTCACCACGAAAGTCACCTGAACGTCTTGAGATTGGTGACCTACTGCTTCTTCGATGCCGGGGTGACCAGCTGTAACCAACAAAATTTGAAAAATTAAATATAGCAGTATTCTATACAGAGATAGAAAGTTCTCAATAAGAATCACCATCAAGTGACTCTCACGGAATAAAAAGAGAATTAAACTCTCGCGGAATCAAATGAGAATTCAGGTTAGACATAAATCTCATACTACAATTACATGCTATAATATTCAATCTACGTGTATATATATTCTATTATTTTCCATCAATTGCATCAAAGCTATTGTTAAAGATATCAAGAACCAAGATTTGAAATGTAAAGAAAGACAATTGATTCTATTGCAGGAGAGATTTTATGCTTAATCCATACAACAGATAACCTAGGAGAAGACTTGTGCATTGTAATACCAATTTTTTGGGCATAAGATTCACATTAACAGCAGTTAATTAGGGACATTCTACAATGCACAACAGCGGTATGTACCTGCGAGACCTGTTTCTTTTATCTCTTCTCCTCCGAGGACTCCTCCTATTCCTCCTACTCCTCCTGTCTGGGGGAGACTGGCTGCGGCTCCAGCTTCTTCTATCTCTTTTATTAAGCCTCCGTGTCCGTGGATGGAATGAATCATCAGAATCACTATCTGAAAGACCTTCTCTTAGTTGTCTTCCGAATTCATCTACTTTCATAACATTTGGTTCAAATTTTGAGGTTTTCCCCTCATCTTCCTTTTCAGCATTACCACTTCTACTACCAGTGTCAATGGCAGTATCCTCTAATCTATCTTTGCCCTTGGAAGCTTCTACCGATGAAGCAAAATTAACGGACATCTGATTTTCAAGGTTATGCTCAACACATCCATCACTACTCCAACGTGAGACAGATTTTTTTCGATTGCGAGTTTTCTTAGACTCTTGTAATAAATGTGTAGATATTTCTGAACCATCCTGTGATGTTCTGGAGAGTGACCCAAACCCCTTTTGAGTACTGGCTGAAACACCAGTATCAACAACACCTTCTGAGAATGTGAAAACGTTAGCATCTGCAGCATTGCTTTCATCCCCCTTAGCTGAAGTGTCATCAGAAGCATAATCTTGAAGAAGTCTTATTGGGCTGCCACTCGCTAGGAGTATCCCATAATCCCTATTAGTAGTAGCAGTTTTATTGTGATCAGAAGTAACAGTACATACAAAATCATCATCAACACAAGTTGCAGTTTCCTCCAAAGCTTTGCCCAAGGATAACTCAGCTACTTCAGTGGAGTCATTCTCAAGACTTTGAACCTTGGTAACTGGTCTTACAGATTTGCTGTGCTCCAGATCAGATAAAATCTCTGGTCCTGTATTTAGTAAAGAGCCTTATTAACACAAACAATATTTTTGTAATAAAGCAATATATTAGAGCTAGCCATAGAATGAATTTGACATCAAATACCAAAGTCAACTCTATTAATATTCTATCACTTCTGAATTCTGACCGGATACATAAAAAATGAGATAAAAGTAATTATTTTTTAATTGAGTGAAAAAGGAGCAAATAAACCACATACAGTGATCATGAACAATGAGTTGGTTCACCTATCCTCTCTTCAATTATATAAGGAAAAAATATAGTTAGTTATTCGCCTCTAACTTACTGAAAAATATTTAATGAAATGAAACAAGTTGACAAAAAAAAGAACTACATGGATATTAAATGAAATTCTGTTCTGCAAATAATTATTAAATTCAGTGCACTGCCTGAATGTGTTGGAAATAGTAAAAATAATTAATAATAATTGGAACTAATGGGAGTTATGTATCAGACAAAAGATTGGAGTTTTCTACTAATTAATTCAATTCTTGTATTTACTCTTTTATGCCTGAATATCGAGAATGCTGAGTTACCACAGTCCATCAATTGATAGGACTTATTTTACAGTTGCTTAAGTCAATCCCCAAACTGTCAAGTTAGATTCAGTGTTTAAAGCGAGAAAGATATCAAAACACTAAATTAAATACCAAATTTAAGTACTTAAACTTTCAGTATAATAGAAACTGCCTGTGTCCCAAAACTTTTGACATATATCTATCACCACCATTGCTGACTTGATTGAGTAAAGAAAAACATGTTAAACAAAAACTTGATTGACAAGTATCAAAAAGTAATTAAACATAGAGAAAAGAGACTTTTCTGAAATGAAACCTTCATTCTGTTTGCTGACTCCCATGGATCCAAAGTATGATGGACTGCAGGATGAGATGTCCCTGGCAGGGTCATTCTCTGATAATTTCTGCGGCTGTGCTATATTCTGATTCACTCTAAGCACTTCACCATCCCGATTTAGGGCTTCAGTTGCATAGTTTGAACCTTGGTCCTTGTCAGAAAGTGTGATATCATCTTAACCCATCCATAGAGAAATAAAACAAACCAGATCAGGCTCAACTATTTGAGTCATAGTTTGAATTATTTATCAAATAAAAATTAGAAAGTAATCCAAAAAAGTATTAGGAGACTAGGTTTGGTCCCTCTTGCTCTCTCCTGGCCAAGTAACTAGCCATTATCCAAAATAACAAATAACCTACTACCTCGCCCCAGCCCAAAACACACTTATTTGTCCCATTTTGCGACATAAACTTAGTATAGCAGGAAATCAAAATAGAATAGTTGAGATATTCAACTTATCACTAAACAAAATTATATCAGGCGAATGGTCTTATTTACTCTTTAAAGTGCAAGGGGTAACCTGTGACACAAAAATAAGGATTTGGGTTCTCACATATCCCAAGACCCACTTCTATTTCCTATTTTGCTTAAACCTTAGAGAACAGAATATCAGGGCAGGACAGCTAAGATATTCAACCTTATAGCTACTAACAGAGAAATTATATCAAGTAGTCTTCTTTACTCTTTAAAGTGCAAATAACCGTAACAAAAAAATTGGGTTGCCATGTAATTATGATGCGTCATCACAAAACTGGTATTTTATAACACTAAAAAGTACAGCTTTCCCTCAACAGATGTCTACTCCGCACTTTACTTTCTAAAATGCACTGTGCATGCTAAAATATCCAACTACATTTGTTAAACTCTAGAAAAGAGAGAAATATTGAGCTGAAACCGTATTTCTAAAGCAACACAAGTGTTTTATTTATATTGAGAGAAAGGAATCAACACAATAAATAGAAGAGAATTGATATCGTCTTATAGTAAAGATATCATGCAGGAAAAAACAATATTGTTTCTAATAATGACATAACATGTCGTAAGGACTCCCAAAAATGGTGAGGAAGATGACTGGGAAGAAGTGTCCTAGTAGTTTCAACAAGATATTTGTTTATGAGTTAGGCTAATAAATGAAATCACTTCTAAAATACATACACAATTTAGATATTTTTTTATTACATAGGATTAGTTTCTTATGTCTAATTATAACAAATTCAATACAAACTACAAGGACTTTCATGATAAGAATACGTAACAGCATACTCAAACCAATGCTGGACGAGAATCAGAGATGTCATAATTTAATATCTAAACATAAAAAGTGTTAAATATCAGTTTTCAATTTGAGGATCATAAGAAAACTAACCTTCCATTTCCATGTCAGAATCAGCACTAGCAGTTGCAACATGCAGGTTAGACTGCTCACCTGAAGAGTATATTCTCTCTGGTTGCCTTTTCTTTTCATGCCATCCAGTATCTAAATTATATTTCTTCTTCATCCACAGGAAATAAGAGTTAGAAATTGCAGCCTCAGTTCCTGGTTCTCCGCCAAACAAAAATACATATTCAGGATTTTGAAATTCGTCTCGACGAATCTTATCTTCAATATCAGCTCCCTTCTCAGCAATAAGCTGACACAAAGCTTCTATCTTCAGTACAGTATTTTCTTCCGTTGGCCTAGGTGGGGGAAGATCCTCCTCTTTTTCAGCACCAGCAACCTCTCTACAATTTGGACCATCCCGTTTAGAATCAGAACCATGTACAGGTGCAATATTAGATGGAAGAGAAGCTACAACTCCATCAACCAAATCCACAGTCTTCACAGAGTGAGGGTCATCTGCAACATTTGAGGTGGAGGAGGAGGAGGTTACCGGAGCATTAAGAGGAGGAGGTGGTGGAGCGGGAAGAGCAGGTGGTGGAGACAATGGCAACGGTGGGGGAACACCAGGAGGCACTCGGTAATTCCCAACAGTTGAATGGAAATAACCTGTTGAAAGAGGTGGTGGTGGAGGAGCAGTATGCAGATTCTGAACATCACCGGGTTGCAGAGGTGGACCATGGAAAGGAGGGTTATACAAAATTTGACCTTGGGAAGCTGAGGGAGGATGGGGTGGAGGTGGTGGTGGTGGTGGCAATACTCTAGCCGGTGGTCCTGGAGCCCAAGATGTTTGCGGTGTCATGGTGTTCCCATGGTGTAACTGAGAAGGGATAGGGTAGGATTGTCCAGCATTTGGCATCACATTATGTGAACCTTGAACCGGAAGGTTCATGGGAATTGGGGATGACGAATTAGGACGCGGTGGAGGAGGAGGAGGGGAAGGTCCATTTAAATAAACATGATGAGGTGGTGGTGGTGGTGGTGGACCACCAATGTTAGGCGGTGGAGGAGGAGGACCACCAACGTTAGGGGGTGGGAACTGATGGAAATGCGGCGGAGGCTGCTGATACTGCGGTGGTGGTTGTGGTGGTTGTGGTGGTGGTGGAGGCGGCAGCACCGGAGGGACGGGACTCTGCCCGAAATGAGAACCACGATTCACTTGACTATACATAATTCAAATGCAAACTTCGTATTTAACATAAACTAGCAACAAAGAAACTCCAAGATCACAATCTTCACTGCTTCCAATATCGGATACCCTGAACAACATGTGCAACAATAAAGTGAATAAAACAACTAAGGAGCAAAGCAAGCAAAACAACCAGAACCAACAGAGTATTATTAAGTAACTCAGCAAGTGGGATATATATGGTTCGAATTAAGAAATATAATGCATTCAAGAAAAGGTCACATATTATTTCGTAACATTTTCCTACAAACACAATAAACCAGCTCCCCTTACTCTTCATATTTGAATCGTGGAAATTGCCGCGAGCATAAGGCACCGTTTGGGTTTGTCGATTTCAGAGAAGCCACAGTTTGAGCGAAGAAGAATCACAGCTTGTGGGTAATGGGAATCGCTAGGGTAGGGTTTTGTTGGGAGTGAGTGAGGAGTGGGAGATAAACCCTAGGTAGGTGGGAAGTTACGAGAGCAGAGGGGTTGGAAAGAAGTACATTGGATTCGCGGAATTGTTATTGTGCGTGATTAGTGAGAAGAAGAAAGGAGAAGAAATTAGGGAGTGACAACAGATTAATGTCGGAAAAAACGATTGCCCCGAACGCATACCAGAACCGTTACTACGAGAAAACCACATTTATTTTTACTTTTTTTTCATTGAAAAAGAAATAGTAGACTATCCTATGGAGAGTTCAAATGAGGTAGGTATTCTTCAAACTCATCTATCTTTTGATAAAGAATTTTAATATTAATCGAAGTATAAATAATATATAATTTTCTTATTAGATGATGGACATGAATATTTACATACCTATTCTATCCCGATTTAATATTTATGTCAATACATAGTTATTATTTAAATTATTAAAATATGTTAGATATATGGAGGGAATTTCATTTCGGATATACAATACCAATAAGACATGCACTTGTTAGGTTAATGGAAAGAGTTTCATTGGAAAAATACAACATTAATGGACCTGAGCTCAACCACATAAGACATAGACATCACTCTCAATCTCAAAATCTTAAGACAATAGGTGTATGGGTTTTTATTCTTATATAATGTTCTACTTTTTCATTTCTAACCAACGCGAGACTTAGACTCACTTAGATTTCTAACACAATATTTATAATTAATTATGGAACCATCTCTCTTTTGATTGTTTAATTTATTCTATATTTACAAAATCTTATCCACACATATTAACATTTTTTTATCAAAATTCTAATTACACATCTTTTTATTTTCAGTGTGGTTATGTTCAAATAGTTGATTATAAATCTCGATGACATAGATTTTAGGTTGGCTTAATTATTATGTCCCCTAATTTATTTTTTGGTTCAATTTGGTCATTACCATTAAGTTGATGTTAACACTGTCTCCGTACATGCCACGTGTCATTTTAAGGAATTTTCAAATTTTTTTAAATTTTTTTATAAAAAAAATTAAACTGTCACGTGTCACCTTATGGTTGTGATGCGTGTCAATTTGAGAATTTTTTATTTAAAACAAATATTGTCACGTGGTAGGTCAAAATTGTGCCACGTGTCAAACTAACATTGGTTGTTTTCAATTTAGTCTCTCTATTTTAAATTTTGGTTCAATTTAGTCCCTGAATTTTTTAAAATGATTCAATTTTGTCCTTTCAAATTTAACACCAAATTAATAATTAAGCTTAATTACAACTTATATATTCATGTTAAAATAATATGTTATCATTCATACATCAAATCACTCCCTAAATACTCATGTTATTTTATTAGTTTAATTACTCAGATAATACTCACTTTGGTACAAGTGTGTCAATCTGGTACCTGCTTTTAAAAAAGTGTCAATTGCATCCCAACTTTTGAAAAAATGCTTCAATTAGGTCCCTTTCAGACGGAGTTGACAGTTGACTAATGCCGTTAGTCAACGTGCCACGTGTCAGTATGTGGTTTTTTTAAAAAAAAATTGTACATTTTTTGAATTTTTTTTGAATTTTTTGAAAAAAAAATTTAAAAAAAATGCCATGTGTCATGTCTCTGTGTGTGACACGTGGCATTGTTAGTGCCGCGTGGCATTGTCAGTGTCACGTGGCATTGTCAGTGCCACGTGGCACTAACAATGCCACGTGGCAATGTCACTATCATATGTCATTGTGTTGATTTTGATTTAGTCTCTATATATGACTTTTTGTTTCAATTTGGTACCCACTTATGTGTATCTCATTCAATTTTGTCCCAATTTTTTTAATAAGAAAAATATTTTTGTAATCCATTTTTTTAAGATTAAAACTAATTAAGTATAAATATTTTTACAAAATTAAGTACTAATATTTATATTGTTTTACTAATATTTTTTAGACTAAATTTATTATTGGAATAAAATGTTTTACTAATATTTTTTTATTAAAAATGACTTTTTAACATATTACTTTATTAATTACTTTTTTATTAAGTACTCATGTTTTGTTAATTATTATTTTTTTTCCAAAATAGAACAATATTGTCTCTTACTAATTTTAAATCAAAATTTCTATTTGTCTGAATGTTATACTAATTTTTTTTATTAAAAATGACTTAATAAAACGACTTTTACCACTAAATTTTAATATAAATATCAAATACTTAATTTTTGTAAAAAATTTATACTTAATTACTTTTAATTTTATAAAAAATGGATTTTAATTATTAAAAAAAATTAGGTCAATATTGAATCAGATACACATAAGTAAGTACTAAATTGAAACAAAAAGACATATAAGGAGACTAAATCGAAATCAACACAATGACATCTAATAGTGACACTGACACGTAGCATTGCAATGCCACGTGGCATTGACAATGTCATGTGTCACACACAGACCTGACACGTGACATTTTTATTTTTTTTCAAAAAATTAAAATAAATTAAAAAAAAATCAAAAAAAACACAGACTGACACGTGGCACGTTGACTAACGACGTTAGTCAACTCCGTCTGAAAGGGACCTAATTGAAGCACTTTTTCAAAAGTTGGGATGCAATTGACACTTTTTTAAAAGCGGGTACCAAATTGACACACCTGTACCAAAGTGGGTATCATCCGAGTAATTAAACCTATTTTATTTCTTACATTTTTTCACTTGTAATGTTTTACACTTGAAATTTTGTACACATGTAAAAAAATAATAATTTGAATAGTTAGGTGGAATAATTTGACCTATACATATATTAAAAATTATTTTAACATGTATATATAAGTTGTAATTAAGCTTAATTACTAATTTGGTCACAAATTAAAGAGGAAAAAATTGAATCATTTTAAAAAATTCGGAGACTAAATTGAATCAACATTATAAATAGAGGGAATAAATTGAAAACAACCAATGTTAGCTTGACACGTGGCATAATCGTGACCTACCACTTGGCACCGTTTTTTAATTAAAAAACATAAAAAATAAATAATTCTCAAGTTGATACGTGGCACAACCATGATGTGACACGTGGCAGTTTAATTTAAAAAAAAATAAAAAATTATAAAAAATTATTAAAAAATTTGAAAATTTCACAAAATGACACGTGACATGTACGAAGACGGTGTTAACATCAACTTAACGGCAGAGACCAAATTGAACCTTTTTAAAGAATTAGATAACCAAATTAAACCAAAAAATAATAAGAGGACAAAAAATGAACCAAATCAACAAATTAGGGGACCAAAATAGTAATTAAGCCTTTTAGGTTTTACATTTTATTTATTTTTTACTCTTTCTTATGAGTTCTATTTCTGTTTAATCACACGAAAAGTCTCTGTTTTCGTTACAAAATCTCAATTGGGTTCTCAATTTCTAAGTTATCCCAATTGAGTCATATTTTTCGAAAATTTGTTCCAATTTGGTCATTTTCGTTAGGACATCATTGACAACGTTAATTGTGTGTCACGTGTCAACTCGTGTTTTTTTTATTTTTTTTCTTGAAAAAACAGCTAACACGTGTCAAATTAGGTTTTTGCCACATGTTAGCTTGTGATTTTTTAAAATTTTTGAAATTTTTTGAAATTTTTTAATTTTCATATATAAAAAAAATTGCCACGTGTCAAAATATGATTCTGCCACGTGTCAAATATTTATGTGAAAAATCTCAATTTGGTTATATATTTGTCATTTTGTCTCAATTTAGTCCTAATTTATTTTAAAAGTGGAGTCAGTAATTTCATCCCTTCCAACTTGAGACCAAGTTATCTTTTATATTAATTTTATAATTATATTTTTATTATAATAGATATTTTTTTAACTAAATTAAGTTTATTTAAATTTAAATTTTACATTGTAACTTATATAAAACTATTTTAAAATTTTACATTTGAATTTATAAAGTTGTTTAGAAAGTTTTAAAACAAATTTTTTAAATAAAGTTCAATGCAAAATTTAAATTTAAATAAAATTAATTTGGTTAAAATTATTTATTATAATAAAAATATCATTTTAATATTGATATAAAAGATAAACTTGGTCTCACTTTGGAAGGTATGAAATTTCTCACTCCACTTTAAAAAGAAATTAGGACTAGGGATGACAACGGGTCGTGTCGGGCACAGATAGTGTCTATCCACTACCCGACCCGCAAAAAAAAATTGAACCCATTAACCGTCCCGTTACCCGTTGGATACCCGCATAAAAAATACCCGCATGTATTTTTCAACCCGCGTGTACCCGTTGGATACCTACGGATATTTAAAAAAAATTATTAGTTTTTAAATGAGGTCTAAATTAAATTGCGAAAAAAAAAAATTAAGCATACACATCCAAATAGAAGTTAATGAAGAACTAAATAAAAGTTAAGACATAAATTCAAATTAATAGTACCTAAAACATACATCATAAATATAAGAAATTTAAAAAATAATTCTTCTAAAAATAACAGTCTAAGATCTATGTTTCCTCTCCAATATCTTCATGTTGACCACTTGATTCCTGAAACAAATAAAACACAAACAAAGTCATCAATAAATGACATAGTGACACTATTAGTGAAATTAGAATAAAATATTAAAAATAAAACTACTAACATCATCATCAATTATCTCCTCCAGTATTGTATTAAGCTTCATCTTGTCCACTTTCAATTTTGAAGAACCTGAAAAGGAAAATCAATTCATTTGTCATAGTCAATCATTTGAATGAATATAAATATGTTATTTGAAGTGCTAATTTAATTACCTTATATGTTAGTCCATAGCCTATCTTGAACACAAATCAATGCCTCTAAAGTGTCTGGTTGTAATCTACTACGATGTGTAGTAAGAAATCAACCACCAGTACTAAAAGAAGACTCAGAAACAACTGTTGAGATAGGAATGGCTAGAAAATCTCTTGCAATCATTTGTAAAATTGGATATTTTAACCCATTAGCCTTCCACCAAACTAAAGTGTCAAATTCTTCATCTGAATCAAGTAGTGTTGGTTCCTCCAAGTAATAGTCAAGTTCCAACTTATAATTTAATGGTTCACTTTTCTTTGCAATCTGATGTTTTGCAAAATCTCTCCTCCAAGCATCTTTTCTTCCATCAATACTTTGGCATATATGTATGTTTGGATTTTGACATGAAGAAACTAACTTCTTACCTTTCATGTTCATTTCATACTCTCTTACCAAGTCCTTAAAAAGAATCTTCACCTTTTCAATTTCACAATCAGATTTATCACCATATATCTGAGGGAAAAAGTAATCCAACAAATCAATTTTATACCTGGGGTCTAACACAATACCTATAGCCATCACTCCACTGATCACACCCCAATACTTATCAAACTTTAAAACCATAGATGCAGCCATTTGATGAATAATAAAACTGGAAGAGTTAAGCCATTCCATCAAAGCCAACTTAATTTGACATACCTTTGGAAACAAATGTTGGCAATTGGATAAGAAATACCAGAAAACAAGAGTGTCACATCATAAAATATTTCCAACTTTTGACAAATTTCATTTGCCATTTGTCAATCATGTGCACTGGACAAAACTTTATATTGACTCTCTTGTTGTCATAAATGATCAAATACTTCCTTGTATTGTATGGCTACTTGAAGCATTAAAAATGTAGAATTCCACCTAGTTTTGCAATCAACAACTAATTTTCTTTTGAATTGAATATTCAATTGAGCACATGTCTCTATAAATTTCTCTTCTCTTTTAGGTGTAGTAGTCCAAATTTTAGCATTGTCTATAACCTTTTCAATGACATTAGTAATTATGGACAAACCATCCTTCACAATCAAATTCAATATATGTGCACAACATCGCATGTGAAACAGTTGGCCACCCAAAATAAGAGACCTACTTGAGATCTTATCTAAAATGCAATCAATCATAGCATCATTCGTAGTGCAATTATCAACTGTCAAAGTAAAAACTTTTCTATCTAGATTCCAATCCATTAAACATTCAATCAACAATCAGCAAGAACTTGACTAGTATGAGGAGCAGGCACATACATAAACCTATATTTGAAAGACAAATTTAATTAATCTAGTCAAGAAGAACAAAGTTAATATGAAAATTACAATCAAAATAGAGTAAAATGTTATTACCTCACAAGTCGACTTTGTAGCCTCCATAAATCATCAATAAAATGAGTTGTTATAGTCATGTAGCCTCTATTTTGATTAGTAGTAGTCTACATATCAATGGTAATTGCAACTCGACTTTGAATTCTTGACAACATTAATTCCATCTTCTCTTTTTATGTATTGTAATCCTTCATAATATCTTTTTTTAAGGTGTTTCGAGAAATCACCTTGAATAAAGGTTGAACAACATCACGAAATTCTTTAAAGCCTATATGATCAACCATTGACATTGGATACTCCTGTAGAATTATCATCTTACGGAGTGCATCTCTAGCATTTTGTTGATTAAACACATAGTTGCCAACAACTACGGTTTCACCACCTTCTTTATGAGTTTTTAAAAAGGATTGTTTGATGTCCCGTGTTGTTCGAAGCTTGCAACTCTTGAAATGGCTTCTCAAATGTGATGTACCTTGCTTTGCATCACCCAAAAGACTTTTGGCGCAATAATTGCATATCGCTTTCCATTCTCCATCTACCTTTTGTCTTTTAAAGTGATTCCAAACATTTGACAGTAATCTTCTTGAATTAACAGTTGGAGTTGAACTTTTGGTTTCTCCTGGAATAGAATCTATAGGAACATCATTTTGATTTGAATCTCCTACATTTGCATTTGGTTCTACAAATATTCCTTGTTAGCCATCATTCATAGGGGAAATGTATCTTGATTAGACATTCTATAAATATTAAAACACAACAAAAAATTAAATTTTGAATATAAAAAAAGAAAAATAAATCATGTTTAATATAATCATTCTATTATAATATATCTTCTATTATAATAATAACTTGTATAAAAATATATCTTCTATTATAATAATAACTTGTATAAAAATACAAAGAGCATGTAAAATAAAGTATGAATGCGTAATAAAGTATGAATTTCCACTTTACATGCCTTAAGTGTGATGGAAAATGTGATTTGACATTTACTTCTAATTGAAAAAATCATTTATGCATAAAAGATGAATGGAACTTGAATTGAAATAGTAAAAAAACTAGGTTCACGTGAATTCATAAGTTTTCTTAATCATGCATATATATTTCTTATTCAATTTTTTAATCATGCCCTTTCTTTGTCATTATATATTATATATTGATATTGATTTAAGTATCATATTCTTTGGTGTGATGTTTTAATATCTTTAAAAGAAAGAAAATTATGTCTTAAAATTTCATTTGAAGACAAAAAGTTTTAATGGCCTTGTTTTCGGTGGTTAATCAGTGTCAATTTTTAGCCCTTATCCCAACTTCCCATTTTAAAAAATGTATCTCTCAATTCCCCAGATCCAGAAACAACCTTAATCGGACAGGAAAAAATAATTGGATAGTTGAGTTTATTCAATAAGAAATAATAAGAGTCATGAGCAGTTCAAGTGCATGTATTAACCTATAACTAAAATAACAGATAGAAAACATATCCCTTTTGAAGCTTCACCCGAAATTTGAAGGATTGGAGGACAACCTTTAAAAGATTCAACACGAGAAAATTGGGAGCAGAGAATGAAAGGAAAATGGGTTAACAAAAAGGATAATACCCAAAAGGGTTGTTGAGTAAAAAGGAGTTGTAGAGGGAGCAAGAACAAATTTTGGGGATGAATGTTAAGTGTGTAAGAGAGAAAATGAAAGAAGAAGCATGGGTTTACCTGTTCGAAAATCCTAGAGCATTTGGACGGCAACAATGAGCCAAAAAAAGAAATGAACTTCAACATCAACCTAATATCTCCTAACCTAACAAGGATAAATATGTAATTTCATTTTCTTAACGGGTAGCGGATACCCGCGGGTATGAATAGTATGATACCCGACCCCGACCCGTTAAGAAACAAGTATTAAATTACTCGCTACCCGCTACCGCGAATATCTATTACCCGTGGGTAGGGCTGAGCAACAGACGAGTTGGATCAGATTTGGGTCCAATCTGTCCAATCCGACATAATCCATTTTTCATATTTTAAAATCCATTCCGGCCCATTAAACTGTTGGGTAAGTATAAATACAGGTTCGTTCGGCTGGGTTCATTCAGGTTTTAAAATAAAAGAGATGAAATTTATCTAACAAAAACAAAATAATAATTTTCAGAAAATAGTTACAAGAAACCATGAAACTTGCAGACAAAAAAAAAACAAAATGAAACATAGACAACAAAATCGGACAGCAAGAACAACAAATCTACATCTCCCCCAAAACAAAAAGCACTTTTAGAAGACTATAATGATTTTTAATAATAAAGTACAGAACTTTTCATGATCAGACGTTCATATTAATGACAAAAAAACAAAAGAAAAAACCAAAGAACACCATAGTTACACTACATTTGAAAAAAAAATGACACAATTGTAAGACCCGTGAAATTTAAATAATTATTTAATAAATACGGGTAGAAAGGCCTTTGTGGCATTTAATGGAGATTGTTATGACCTGAAAAAGTACTAGCTCAAATGGTTGAGAGTACTTGATTGTGTGAGAGGACTTAAGTTTGAGTACTATGTATGCCATTTATGTGTTATTTAATTGTTACTATTTTAATTATGTGCATGATCATGTTGAGTGATAATAAAATCTTAGAATTATAAGAATTATCACAAAACATGAATTGATCGAATGGTTGTGCATTGATTTGACATTTGCATGATTATGAGTTCAAACCTTGGTAGAACCAAAGTAAACTTTCTTTTTGCTAAAATTAGTTTTGGCTTGAATGTGAAAGGGCAAGGGAAATCCTAGCTGAATGGGTAGCAAAGTAGGGGCTAGAAAACCATATCAAAGGGAGGGCATTGGTGCTCAAGGGAAGACTCATAATTCAAATTCTAAGCAAAGGAAATTCCAGATTAGGGGAGTTGTTACTCGTTAATTTTACGTTTAAGGATAAATTGCATGATATAGAGACATAATTATGAATGAATACCTGCTATTTGGGTTGATTTTCTAATTTCTGGAAATTTCCCAGAAACCACCGGGCGGGCGATGAACTGCCGCCAAGCGGCACATGTATTTTTGCTTGGTTTCTAGGTTCCTACGAAGAACCGCCTGGCGACGAGTCTTGTGTCGCCAGGCGACGCGTACTGCTCAACCCAATTTTTGAGTTTTGATGAACTGCCTGACGGTGATGAACAACCGCCAAGCGACGCGAACTAATATTGGTTCAATTTCGGTGTTTTGGGGTTCCTGAGTTAACTCTAGTTGGGGTAAAAGATAGTAATAATGATTGG
>Ga0214542_1001236_pt1 | contig 51849 bp, 44 predicted proteins | sample CNSS1metaG_FD_160096 | JGI IMG/M metagenome (GOLD analysis project Ga0214542, IMG submission 160096) | Root nodule microbial communities from cowpea collected in UCLA plant growth center, Los Angeles, California, USA - CNSS1 | ecosystem: Host-associated > Plants > Roots > Nodule | place: USA... | reverse complement strand
CATCATCGATCAGAAAACATCAACGCTGCGGCGCTGCGCTAGCGCTGCGCCGCAGCGGACCGAACCATGAACGATTGTTACCTATCCATCCGGTCTGTTTTGTTACCAATCCATCCGCTGGACAGCGAAGCGCCGGATGAGGGGTTGTCTCCGCAAGCACAACAGACAGCTTCGCACGCGGAGAGAAACCCCTCACCCGGCTGCGCTTCGCGCATCCACCCTCTCCCACAAGGGGAGAGGGTGCACCGCCGTGTGGCCGCTATTTCATGCCTCACGTCCCGCGCAACAGCTCGCTTGCCACCACCCAGTCGTTGCCGTCGAACTGGAGCATGTAGCCGTCCTTGATCGGGCGGAAATCCTGCGGCGTGGTGTTGAGGGTGATGCCGGGCATCAGGAGCGACAGCGGCACGTTCTTCAGATTCGCGGCCTGCGCCATGATGTTCTCGCGCGTCAGATTGTCCTTGCACTGCTTCAGCAGCGCCACCAGCGCCTCGGCGACGGTGTAGCCATAGAGGCCGGCGACGTTGTTGATGTCGGCATTGGGCAGGCGCTTCTTCATGAAGTCGATATAGGCCATCATCGCCGGATCGTCCTTCGGCGCCTCGACGAACGGCTTGAGCGCGCCGAGCGACAGCACACCCTTGCCGGCCTCCAGGCCAGCGGGCGCCATCACGGTAGCCTTGTTGGCGCAGCCGGAAGCCAGAAAGCGCGTCGGCTGCCAGCCGACCTCGTGCGCCTTGCGGATCGCCTGCGCGCAGGCGCGCGGCGTCACCGAATAGATCATGAAGACGTCGGCCTTGGTATTGGCGAGCGTCAGGACCTGGGAATCGACGGTGGGATCGGCGACCTCGAAGCTCGAGGCCATCGCGATCGCCTTGTCGGCGTCGGCACCGAGCGCCTCCTTGACGCCGCGAAGATATTCCTTGCCGGCGTCGTCGTTCTGGTAGAGCACCGCAAAGCGCGCATTCGGGTTCCTGGCGCGGGCATAGGCGACGTCGATCGCAGCCTCGCTGGTGTAGTTCGGCGCCCAGGGCAGCGCGATCGACCAAGGCATGTTGGCGGGATCGTTCCACTTCGAGGCCGAGCTGATCAGGAAGATCTGCGGCACCTTGTTGCTGTTGAGATATTTTGCGATCGCCGAGCTCGGCGCCGTGCCCATGGTGGCGAAGATGAAGGCGACGCCGTCGCCTTCGACGAGGCGCCGCGCGGCTTCCATGGTCTTGGGCGGCGAGAAGGCATCGTCGAGCGAGATCAGGTTGAGCTTGCGGCCGCCAACGCCGCCCTTCTCGTTGATCTCGTCGAAATAGGCGGAGATCACCCGTCCCGTGATGCTGAGCGGCGATGCCGGGCCGCTATAGGGCATGGTGTTGCCGATCTTGATCTCGGTGTCGCTAACTCCAGGACCGTAGGATTTTTGCGCGGAGACAGGAGCGGACAAGCAGGCGGCAGCCAGCGCTGCGGCCAGGGCCAAAGCGGCTTTCATGGTTTCTCCCCGATGATCATCGCGGCGCGAGAGGGTCACGCGCGTGCTGCTTCTTGTCAGCACCTCAGCTCAGCGGAGTTCATCAAGATGGTCTTGCGTCGAGTTGCTGATGGCATCGCCTGAAGCGCGACGAGATTTTGATGAATCGTCATCGCGCGTCAGGTTGTTGTTGACGCATGAGCTTTCCGGAAAACCGCTTCGGCACTTTTCCGGATCATGCTTTAGCCGCGCCGCTTCAAGGCGAAGCCCAAGCTGACCCATCCGGCACCGGCCATGATCAGGTCGATGCCGAGGAACAGGCCGAGGATGTAGACGCTGTTCACCGGCCAGCGCACCAGGATCAGCAGCCCGAGCAGCAGCGTGACGACGGCCGACACTGCCACCCAGCCCCACGGGCTTTCGCGCTTCATGCTGAAGGCGAGAAACAGCCTGACCGCTCCGGAGGCCAGCAGCGAGGCGCCGAGGAACAGCGTGAGCAGAACCGCGGCGAAGAGCGGGTTCGCGAAGGTGAGGAAGCCGGCAACGATGTAGAGCACACCGAGCAAGGCCCAGATCAGGAACTTTCCCCAGCTCTTCATCTGGAATGCGCCAATCACCTCGGTGACGCCGGCGACGATCATCATTGCGCCGACCACGATCACGCTCGCCACCGTTGCCATCACCATGCTGCCGAGCGCGACGAAGCCGGCAATCAGGTAGACGACGCCGAGCGCGACGATCCAGCCCCATTTGGCGTGTAGCGCAGCCATTCCCGAGCCGAGACCGGACGGATGAGACGTATCTGACGCAGTTGTCATGGGCCACTCCTGCATGCGAAGCCCCCGGGCACACGCCATGATAGCACGCACCCGACCGAGACAACACCCAGCAGAGCAGACCTCGCCTGCCGCAACCTTGACGCAAATCAAGATCGAATGCGGCGTTCAGCGCCGAGCGCAGGTCAATCGTCCGAACTGGCGAGCCCCAGCAGTTCCTGGCGCGTCAGCGCATTGTCGCGGAACACACCCAGCATACGGCTGGTGACGAGATCGGTCCCGGGCTTGTGCGCGCCGCGCGTGGTCATGCAGTGATGCGTCGCCTTGATGATGACGCCGACGCCTTCGGGCTTGAGCACGTCGTTGATGGTGTTGGCGATTTGCGCGGTCATCTTCTCCTGGATCTGGAGCCGTTTTGCGTAGACGTCCACCACGCGTGCGAGCTTGGAGATGCCGACGACGCGCCCCTGCGGAATATAGGCGACCCAGGCGCGACCGACGATCGGCGCCATGTGGTGCTCGCAATGACTCTCGAAGCGAACGCCGCGCAGGACGATCATCTCGTCATAGCCCTCGATCTCCTCGAAGGTCTTCTGCAGGATCTCGGTCGGATCCTGCGCGTATCCGGAAAAATACTCTGCGAACGCGCGTGCAACGCGAGCAGGTGTCTCGCGCAAACCGTCGCGCGCGGGATCATCGCCGGCCCAGCGGATCATGGTCCGGATCGCCTGTTCGACCTCCGCCCTCTCAGGCCGATCGGACGGCGCCTGCGCCACCGCGACACGTTCCAGCTTGCGCACTTGTGACTTCATCAAGCTTCTCCCCTGCAACGAGCCCGCATATGGAAGCGGACCCACAGCTTGGACGGCCGCAATCGGAAAAGGTTCCCGAAAGTCGGGGAAATTTGGGGGAACGGGTGGAGGGCCTAGTGCCGACCCGCCAATCCCCTCATGATGAGGTGCGCCGAGGGCGCCTCGGGGCCGCCTATGACGCGGCCGCTTTCCGCACGTCGATCACGGCCTGTGCCCATTCGGCCGGCCGTTCCTGCGGCAAATTATGACCGGCATCGGTGAAGACGCGCCGCTCGAAAAATCCCTCGAACTTGCGCGCGTGGTGGGCGGTGCCGGAATTGACGCCATCGCTGTCGCCGTCGATCGCGATCGTCGGGACACGGATCGGCGGCTGCGCGGCAAGCTTCGCCTCGATTCCCGCATAGGCGGGATCACCCGCCACCAGCGCGTAGCGATGGCGGTAGGAATGGATCACGACGTCGACGAAGTCAGGATTGTCGAATGACACGGCGCTTGTCTCGAACGTCGCGTCATCGAAGGCCCATTTCGGCGACCACATCGTCCAGAGCTGACGGGCAAAGCCGCGGCGGTTGCGCTCCAAGGCGCGGCGGCCGCGCTCATTGTGGAAGAGATACTGATACCAGAACGCCGCCTCCTCCGGCGGCGAGGCCGGCTCCATGGCGAGGGCGATGTTCTGGATGTTGTAGGAATTGCCGGAGACGAGACCGATCACGCGCTCCGGATGGAGCGCCGAAACCACGCAGGCGGCGCGCCCGCCCCAATCATAGCCGCCGACGATGGCCCGCTTGATCCCGAGCGCATCCATGAAGGCCAAGAGATCGGCACCTAACGCCGCCTGCTCGCCGGAGCGCAGCGTCTCGGCGAAGCGAAACCGCGTCGGCCCGTAACCGCGCAGCCAGGGCACCAGCACGCGGGCGCCGGCCTCGGCGAGGATCGGCGCGGCCTCGGCATAGGCGTTCGCGTCATAGGGAAAGCCATGTCCCATGATGCAGGGCCAGCCGTCCGGCGCACCGTATTCGCGATAAGCGATGTCGAGGATATCAGTGATGATGGTTTTTTGTTGCATGATTTGCTCACGGATGATCTCGTTGCGCAGAGCTCTTGTAGCCCGCATGGAGCGAAGCACAATGCGGGGACGCCTGTATCCGCGATTCCCGGATTTCGCTTACGCTCCATCCGGGCTACGAGGCTACAAGGGGCCTATTTCTGCGGACCGGACAGCGAGATGTCACGTTCGGCGCGGAACACGTTGCTGTAGAGGTTGGCGATCCATTGCCGGCCGATCTCGGTCTTGTTGAGATAGCCGATCTCGGTCTGGATGTGCGGAGCAACGCTGTTCCAATAGAATTGCGGGTAGCGGTTCACGATGTCGGCGGGCGAGTCGTAGCCGAGCTGGCGGTTGATGCCGACCTCCTCGAACTCGTAATAGAGCGCGTTGGCCTTGCGCAGATAGTTGGGATCGCCGAGCTGGCCGATGAAGTCGGCCGCACGCAGGATCGAGGCTTCGTCGTCGTATTCCTGCCCTTCACGGGCGGGAAAGCGCGTCCCCTCGATGGCGCGGGCAACGCGCTCCGGATCGACTCCCGGGATATGGCGCAGCCGCCGCGTTACGTACAGCTTCGAACGGTCGACGTGATACATCATCAGGCTCGCGTCCGACGCGCCGCGCGGCAACGAGATCTTGTTGTCGGCGGCGTCGATGACGAAGCCGTCGGCGTCATCCTCCTCGAACAGGCCGCGGACATAGCCGATGTCGTGGGCGAGGCAGGCGATCAGGACATGAACGTAATCTTCCGCCGAAAGATGGGTATGAAGGCTTCGGCCGCGGAGGATCGCCTGGGCGGCCAGGGTCACCAGCATCGTATGCTCGATATTGTGGTAGAGCGCATCGCTGTTGCCGATGCATTCCATCGCGGTACGGGTTGCGCTTGCAACGATGCTTGCGGAAGTCTCATCGTACCGGCGGCGCATGAAGTTGCCGAGGAACTGCTCCAGCGATTCAGCTGCCAGTCTGGGTAAGGTTATCATGGACGCAGCCCCGTCCGCCGCTGGTATCCCATGCCATCTCCCGACGTCTCATTCTTGTCGTCGACGCAGCGGGGAGCATAGCCCATCTTGGGCCGGGTAACCAAACTTCGGGGACGGAAAATACGCAAATACCTTACCGTCCCGCTGCGCAACATCACGGTTGCCGTCACATTTCAGCACAACCCAAGGCGGCGGCAAGGCGGCCGCTCAGGGCGCGGCCAGGATATCGGCGCCATCGGCCGGGCGCGAAAGGCTTCTGGCGAGATAGAACAGCTCGACCAGCTTGCCGCGCTTGCCGGACAGCGAGAAGATGTATTCGGGCGACTCCGCCTCGATTTCCGCGATCGCCACCTTCGCGATCCGGTCGATGCGGCTCGAGCCGTGCTCCCAGACGAAGCCGACGCCAAGCCGGTTGGCGACCGCCTCCAGCATCCCCTCGCGCGTATTGACGATGATCGCCGGACTGGCGCGCAAATCGAGGGCGCGAAACGCCCTGTCCACGGCGCGCTGGGTCGCGGAATCCCGGGTCCGGAACACCAGCGGATATTGCATGAGGCCGGCGATGGACACGCGCGACTGGCGGCTGAGGTCGTGAACGGGATGGCAGATCGCAACGACGCGTTGCTGCACGCAAGGCTCGCGCCGGAAGCGGTTGTCCTGCGGCACCTCCGGCAGTACGGCGACGTCGACGCGCTGGTCGACCACCGCGGCCATGATCGCCGACCAGCTGCCGATCTCGATGTTGATCTGGATCTTCGGATAGAGATTGCGGAACGCCGCGATCAACGCCATGCCGGGCATGGCGTTGCCGAGCCCGATGCGAAGCTCACCCCCCGTGAGCTCGTCGCGCTGCTGCAGGATGGCGAGCGCATCGGCCTCGACCGCCTGCATGCGGCTCGTTGCGGCATAGAGCCGCCGACACAGCGACGTCGCGATCAGGGTCTGGCCGTGCCGGTCGAACAGCGCCACCCCGAACTCGGCCTCCAGATCCCGCACCAGCTGCGCAACGGCCGGCTGCGACACCCCGAGCCGCCTTGCCGCAGCGGCAAAGCTGCCGGTCTCGAACACCGCATTGACCGCCCGGACACGCGACGACGTCAACGCCACGACAAGCAACCCAAGATCGTTCTTCCCCGTCTTCCGGACCTGAAAGCAAAACCTGGGACGACCATAAGCCGGGCCATTGACCGTTATGTGAATGTCAGACGCGCTTCCTACTCCTCATGCGCCGCAAACGGGCCAGCAGGGGATCAGCGCGCATGGCGCAAATCGAACTTTCCGCAATCCGCAAGTCCTTTGACGGCACCGACGTCCTGAAAGGCATCGATTTCCGCATCGCCGACGGCGAGTTCATCTCGCTGGTCGGCCCGTCCGGCTGCGGCAAGTCGACCCTGCTTCGCATCATTGCCGGGCTCGAGCCGCAAAATTCCGGCGAGGTCCACATCGACGGCCGCCCCGTGGACGGCATTCGCCCGAGCGCGCGCAACCTCGCGATGGTATTCCAATCCTATGCGCTTTATCCGCATTTGAGCGCCTTCGACAATATCGCGGTGCCGCTGCGGATGCGGCGCCTCTCCGCGATCGAGCGACTGCCACTGCTGGGTGCGCTGCTGCCGGGCCGGCGCGCCAAGGAACGGCACATTCGCGCCGATGTCGAAGCGATTGCCGAGCAGCTCGACATCGCTCCCTTGCTACGGCGCAAGCCCGGGCAATTGTCCGGCGGACAGCGGCAGCGCGTCGCGGTCGGACGCGCCATGGTGCGCGAGCCGCTCGCCTTCCTGTTCGACGAACCGCTCTCCAATCTCGACGCGAAGCTGCGCGTCCACATGCGCGCAGAACTCGCCGAGCTGCACCGTCGCCTCAACGCGACGTTCGTCTACGTCACGCACGACCAGGCCGAAGCGATGACGATGTCGAGCCGGATCGCCGTCATGATGGGCGGTGAGCTGATCCAGGCCGGCACGCCGGCCGAGATCTACAACGAGCCCGGCGACATCCGCGTTGCCGAATTCATCGGCAGCCCCAAGATCAACATCCTCCCCGGCCGGATCCGAAAGGACGGCGGCGTCGATCTGCTGGGGACCGCCTTGAAACTTACGTGCAATGCGGCGGCCGGCGATTGCCGCATCGGGGTCCGTCCGGAGCGGATCGAGCTCGGCACCGGGCCGTTCTCCGGAACCGTCGTCCATCTGGAGAATCTCGGCGCCGAGGCCTTCGTGCATCTCGCGGTCGAAGGCACCGGGTCGCGCCTGATCGCGCGGCTCGCGGACGTCAAGCATTTGCCGGCGATGGCAAGCTCCGTCGCCTTCGGCTTCGCACCAGATGCGGTGCGGATGTTCGATCCGGCGGGGAAACGGATCGAGCTCAGAGTGGAGCAGGCCGAGCGCATCCGAGAGCCCGCCCATGTCTGACGGCTCCATGACCATCGGGGCGGCCGGCGCTCCCGCGGGCACGCCAAGGCGCACGCTGCCGGCCCATGGCAGCCGACGCGCGTACTCCGCCTACGCGCTGGTGACGCCGGCCGCCGCGCTCATGCTGGTCATGCTGCTCGGTCCACTCGCCGGCGTGATCGCCCTCTCCTTCACCGACTATCAGCTCGGCGCGCCGCATTTCTCCTGGATCGGGCTCGCCAACTACCAGGACCTGTTCGCCGACAAGGTGTTCTGGACCGCGCTGCGCAACACGCTGACCTACGTCGTGATCGTGGTGCCCGGTGCCGTGATCGCAGGGCTTGCGATCGCGCTGCTAATCCAGAGCGGCGCCAGCCTGCGCAGCCTCTACCGGACGATCTATTTCCTGCCAGTCATGGCAACCCTGATCGCGATGGCGGTGGTGTGGGAATTCATGCTGCACCCGCAATTCGGCCTCGTGAACGGGTTGTTGCGCGGCGCGGGCCTGCCGGCCTTCGCCTGGCTGCAGGACCGCAGCACCGCCCTCTATGCGCTGTGCGCGATCGGCATCTGGCAGGCGGTCGGCTTCAACATGGTGCTGTTTCTCGCCGGCCTCGTCTCCATCCCCAAGCAACTCTACGAGGCGGCCGAAATCGACGGTGCGTCGAGCGGCTGGGCGCGCTTCCGCCTCGTGACCTGGCCGATGCTGGGGCCGGTCACGACATTCGTCGTCGTGATCTCCGGCATCCGCTCGTTCCAGGTGTTCGACACCGTGCACGTGTTGACCAAGGGCGGCCCGTCGAAATCCACGGAGGTGCTGATCCACACCATGTACACGGAAGGGTTCGAGTTCTTCCGCTCGGGCTACGCCGCGGCAATCACCGTCGTCTTCCTGGTGTTCGTTCTCCTGCTCACTCTGATTAAATCGAGGCTCGCCGATCGCGGGGTGCATTACACATGAGCAACGCGCATCCCATCCCAGTCCGGGCGATCCTCCGCCACGTGCTGCTGATCGCGGGCGCCGCGCTCATGCTGGCCCCCTTCATCTGGATGATCTCGACCGCATCCAAGCCGCAGACCGAGATCTTCTCCAGCGAATTGCACCTGGTCCCGTACCAGTTCGCGCTGGTGGAGAATCTGCGCGAGGCCTTCGCCAAGGCCAATTTGCTGCGCTTCCTGCTCAACGGCGTCATCGTCACGGTCTCGATCTTCGTGCTGCAGGTGATGGTGGCGCTGCCGGCGGCCTACGCGCTCGCAAAACTTCGCTTCCTCGGCCGCGAGACGCTGTTCGCCCTGGTGCTGTTCGGGATCCTGATCCCGCCGCAGGCGACCGCGATCCCGGTCTTCCTGCTGCTGCACAAGATCGGCCTGCTCGACAGCTATGCCGCGCTGGTGCTGCCCTTCACCATCTCGGTGTTCGGCATCTTCCTGATGCGCCAGTTCTTCAAGACCGTGCCCGACGATCTCGTCGACGCCGCGCGCATGGACGGCATCTCCGAATTCGGCATCGTTTGGCGGGTGATGCTGCCGGCCGCGATTCCCGCCGTGACCGCCTTCGGCATCTTCTCCGTGGTCGCGCATTGGAACGACTATTTCTGGCCGCTGATCGTGCTCAACAGCGAGCACCTGCGTACGCCCCCGCTCGCGGTCGCCCATTTCCGCAACAACGAGGCCGGCACCAGCTACGGCCCGCTGATGGCGGCGGCGATGGTGATCATCGCGCCGCTCGTGATCGCTTTCCTCTTTGCCCAGCGCCGTTTCATCGAGGGCATCACCCTGACCGGGATCAAGTAACGACGTCACCTCAACCAAGGAGTCTATCCATGCTGAAGTCCATCATCGCCGCGGCGGTTCTGTCGCTCGTGGCCGGATCTGCGCTCGCGCAGACAAAGACCGAGATCGTGATGCAATATCCCTATCCGGAGCTGTTCACCGAGACGCACAAGCGCATCGCCGAGGAATTCGCCAAGGTGCGCCCGGAGATCAAGGTCACAATGCGGGCGCCTTACGAATCCTACGAGGACGGCACCCAGAAGGTGCTGCGCGAAGCCGTGACCAATCAGATGCCTGACGTCTCGTTCCAGGGCTTGAACCGCATCCGCGTCCTGGTCGACAAGAACATCCCGGCCCCGCTCGACGGCTACATCGCCGCCGAAAAGGATTTCGACAAGCAGGGCTTCCACCAGGCGATGTTCGACATCGGCACCGCCAGCGGCAAGGTCTACGCCCTGCCCTTCGCGATCTCGCTGCCGATCGTCTACGTCAATCTCGACCTGGTGAAGCAGGCCGGCGGCGACGTCAACAATTTGCCGAAGAGCTGGGACGAGTTGATCGCACTCGCCAGGAAGATCAAGGCGCTCGGCAACGACACCAACGGCGTCACCTATGCCTGGGACATCACCGGCAACTGGCTGTGGCAGGCGCCGGTGTTCGCGCGCGGCGGCACCATGCTCAACGCCGACGAGACCAAGGTCGCGTTCGACGGGGCGGAAGGCAAGTTCGCCATCAACACGATCGCGCGGCTCGTCAACGAGGGCGGCATGCCCAATCTCGACCAGCCGTCGATGCGCGCGACGTTCGCGGCCGGCAAGACCGGCTTCCACATCACCTCGACCTCGGATCTCAACAAGGTCACGCAGATGACCGGCGGTAAATTCGCGCTGAAGACGATCCCGTTCCCGGACGTCGTCTCTCCGAACGGCAGGCTGCCGGCCGGTGGCAATGTCGTGTTGATCCTCGCCAAGGACAAGGCCAAGCGCGACGCGGCCTGGGAAGCGGTGAAGTTCTGGACCGGCCCCAAGGGCGCCGCGATCATGGCGGAGACCACCGGCTACATGCCGCCGAACAAGGTCGCCAACGACGTCTACCTCAAGGACTTCTACGTCAAGAACCCCAACAACTACACCGCGGTCAGCCAGCTCGCGCTGCTTACCAAATGGTACGCCTTCCCCGGCGACAACGGCCTCAAGATCACCGACGTGATCAAGGATCATCTCAACTCGATCATCTCAGGCGCGCGCGCCAGGGAGCCGGAAGCCGTCCTCGCCGACATGACCGCGGACGTGCAGAAGCTGCTGCCAAAGACGACAGGCGCGGCGCGCTGAGCGTGCTGACATCCACCGGCACGGGACGCCCTCGGCGCCCCGTGCCGCCTCGATAACCGGAGCTGGCGATGAAACTGCTGCATCTGAGCGACATTCACCTGACGGCGCCCGGCGCGACCATCGGCGGCCGCGATCCGCGCGTTAATTTCGAGCGGGCGCTGGCGCATGCGCTGAACGACCATCACGACGCCGAGTTGATGGTGATCACCGGCGACCTCTCGGATTGGGGCGATCTCGCCGATTATCAATGGCTCAAGCAGCGCCTCGACGCATATCCCCTGCCGGTGCGGCTGTGCATCGGCAACCACGACCGACGCGCGGCCTTCCTGAGCGTGTTCCCCGACCTCGCCGACGACAACGGTTTCGTCCAGGGCATCCACGACACCGCTGCCGGTCGCTGTCTATTCCTCGACACCGCGCATCCGGAAACGCACGCCGGCCGCTATTGTGGCGATCGTCTCGGCTGGCTTGAGGCACGGCTTTCCGAGCATGACGGGCCGTTCCTGCTCTTCATGCACCACAACCCCATGCCGGTGCATCTCGTCCCGTTCGACCAGATCGGCCTGCTCGACGAAGCTCCATTCCGCCATCTCGTCAGCCGCCATCGGGCCAAGATCCGCCACGTCTTCTTCGGGCATTGCCACTTGCCTCTCGCCGGCTCGATTGCCGGCGTGCCCGTCTCGTCGCTGCGCGGCACCAACCACGCGAGCTATCCGCTGTTCTCCGAGACCAAGCTGCTGAGCGCCTGCGACCTGCCGCAATCCTACGGCGTCGCATTTTTCGGGGAGGACTACGTGACCGTGCACATGGTGGAGTACGGCTATGACGGTCCGATCCGCACCCAGGGTTCGCCGGACTACAAGGCTTGGGATCGCGAGACCATGGTGCGGTGAAGGGGCGAGCGCACGACCATTACCAGGGCGTGCGCTCATAAACCCGCGCTGCACTCCTTGTAGAGTCCGCACCGCCATGTATAGCGGCGCGTTGGCATCCCTCACGCTAGGTCGGAGATGGGCGCCCGCAGGCGACATCGCCCGCTTGTCCTGATATGAAAAGCCTCCCAGGGGATGACCTCTACTGTTATGAGAAAAATCTACGCATCTGTTGATCTTCCCGACGATGCCGGTCAGCTGGTCGTCTTTGAATGGGCGCCGGCTTCTGAGCCCGAGGAAAATCTGGTTTGCTTTGAACCTGACGGGAGCGTGAGGTGGAAGGCGAAGCTTCCAACGAGCGAACCGAACGACTGCTTCGTCGGTGTAGCCCTTGAAGGTGAGTTAATCCGAGCCAACAGCATGAGTTGTTACGCCGTTTGGCTGGATCCCCGGACGGGTGAGGCGGTACGAACACAATTCACAAAATGACAGAGCTGGCAGACTTCCGCTTCGCGACGCTTCTGAGCACCCGCCCTACTCCACCAGCAGCACGTCGACGGCGACATTGAGCTTCTGCTTGGGCGAGCCGACGATGATGCCGTCGACCGGCGAGACGTCGGAAAAATCGCGCCCCATGGCGAGCACGATGTGATCGTTGCCGATGAGGAGATCGTTGGTCGGATCGAGGTCGATCCAGCCGAGCTCGGCCCCGCACCACAGCGACACCCAGGCATGGGTGGCGTCGGCACCTTGCAGCCGCGGCTGGCCCGGCGGCGGAATGGTGCGCAAATAGCCGCTGACATAGGCCGCGGGCAGGCCGAGCCCGCGCAGCCCGGCAATCATGACATGGGCGAAGTCCTGGCAGACGCCGTGACGCTTGTCGAAGACTTCGTCGAGCGGTGTCGAGATCACGGTCGCCTTCGGATCGTAGCGGAATTCGCCGCGGATGCGACGCATCAGGTCGACGGCCCCAGTGAGGATGCCCGCGCCGGGCGGAAAGCTCATGCCCGCATAGGCGCTGACCGGGCGCAGCACCGGAACCAGGGGACTGGCAAAGACATAACCGACCGGGGAGGACGGCCCGAGGCTGGTGGCTTCGAACGCGATGTCGCGGACGCTCTCCCAGGGCGGGCTGACCGCATCGCGCGCCGGCGGCCGGCGCGACACCGAGACACGCGAGCGCGAGTCGATGCGCAGATTGCGATGCGCGGCTTCGATCGTCACGCTCTCGGTCAGCGTGCCGAAGAAGTCGCGCCGCACATTGCGCTCGGCCGGGCGCGGATGGATCTCGACCTCGTGCGAGATCAGCTCCTGGCCGACGCCGCCTCGCGGCTCCAGCCGCAGCGTGCAGCGGGCGAAGCTGACGGGATTCTCGTACTCGTAGGTGGTGACGTGACGGATGTCGTAGATCACGCCAGCCCCGTCAGCTTTTCCGGACGGCTGGCATTGGGACCGTGAGGGAAGTAGTGCTGCCCGATCGCCTCGCCGAGGCTGAGCAGATCCTGCTCCAGGGCGAACAGCGTCTTGACCTCGAGCTTCTCGGCCTCGGCGGTCGCGAGCATCGCCTGCATCGCCACGGCGAGACGCTGCGGCTTCTCGATCAGGCCATGCTCCTTCAGGCTCGGCAGCGCCGCAATGTGCTCGTTCAGCGTCGTCACCTGAAACGCCACCGAACGCGGATTGTAGCCGTCGAGCACCGCAAGGTCGCGCACCGGGGCGAGGATCGGCGCCAGCAGATAACGCGAGCGGTAGGTGATCTGGCAATCCACCAGCGTCAGCAGGATGTCGAGATCCTCGTCGCCGGCCTCGTCATAGGCGAACTGGCGGGTGAAGCGCGTGGTGTTGATGGCGCGCTCGATGCGGCGGCCGATGTCGAGGAAGCGCCAGCCCGCGGCGCGATTCATGTTCTCCTGCGCGAGCCCTGCGAAGCTCGCCAGCTCCTGCAGGGTCAGCTCGGCGGCGCTCAGCACGCTGTCGTCGTCCTCCACCTCGATGGCGAGGCGCTCGGCCATCTCGGTGATCACCTGCCAGGCATCGGGCGACAGCCGCTCGCGCAAGGAGGTCGCCGTGCGCTGCGCCGCCCTCACCAGCGACAGGGCCGATCCGAAACGCTCCGCGCCCTGCAGCGCTTCGGCGACGATACGGCCCGCGGCCGTGCGCGAGGATTGCGAGACCGCGCCCCAGGCGACCAGCAGGCGCTGGATGCGTTCGGCCGATTGCACCGAGGCCGCGGTGCCCTTGTTCGGCCCGCTCGGCGAGCCCAAGGCGCGCACCAGCCGCAGCGTCGCCTCGGCGCGCTCGAGATAGCGGCCGAGCCAGAACAGATTGTCGGCGGCGCGGCTCGGCAGCACGCCGGCGATGCGGCGGATGCGCACCTTGTCGGTCGCGGGCAGAAGCGTCGCGGTCGCGACCTGCTTGTCGGAGACGACCCAGACGTCGGCGGCGCGCGCGCCGTCGCCCATCGACACCGCGCGCGCGTCCGGCTGCTCGGCGATGCGGCAGAAGCCGCCGGGCATGATGGCCCAGCCGTCGGGCGTGGCGGCGGCGAACACGCGCAGCACGAAGGGGCGCGGCGTGAGCTGCCCGTGCTCCCACACCGGCATGGTCGAGAGCCGCACCACCTCCTGCCCGACATAGTCCATGCCGCGCGCGCTGATCGCATCGATCAGGCGCTGCCGTCCGCTCGCGTCGAGCTCGCTCGCGAGCACCGGACCATTGCTGTCGAAACCGGGAACGCCGCGCCGATAGGCGCCTTCGATCGCGACCTCGTCGAGCCGCGCCAGCACCTCGTCGCGCGCCACGCGCTGGCCGCACCACCAGGTCGCGATGTGCGGCATCTTCAGGTCTTCGCCGAGCAGGCGACGGCTCAGCGCCGGCAGGAAGCCGAGCAGCGCCCGCGCCTCCAAAACGCCCGAGCCCGGCATGTTGGCGACGACGACGCCGTCCTTGCGCAGCACGTCGATGAGGCCGGGCACACCGAGCCGCGAGGAGGCATCGAGCTCGAGCGGGTCGAGCGAGTTGGAATCGACCCGGCGCAACAGCACATCCAGCCGCTTCAGGCCGGCGACGGTGCGAATGTGGACGCGGTCGTCGCTGACCGCGAGGTCGTCGCCCTCGACCAGCAGGAAGCCGAGATAGCGCGCCAGCGTCGCGTGCTCGAAATAGGTCTCGCTGAAGCTACCGGGAGTGAGCACGCCGATCCTGGGCTCGTCGCGATCGGCGCGCGCGCGCAAGCTGTCGCGGAACGCCTCGAAAAACGGCGCGACGCGCGGCACGTTCATCGACTTGTAGAGATCGGAGAAGGCGCGCGACAGCACCAGGCGGTTCTCCAGCGCGTAGCCCGCACCCGATGGCGCCTGGGTGCGGTCGCCGAGCACCCACCAGCGGCCGTCGGGCCCGCGGCCGACATCGGCGGCATAGATCGAGAGATAACGTCCGCCGGGCGGCGGCACGCCGCAGACCGGACGGAGATATTCGGGACTGCCGGCGATCGCCGCGGCCGGGAGCGCGCCTTCGGCCACGAGGCGCCCCTCGCCATAGATGTCGCGCAGCACGCGCTCGAGCAGCTCGGCGCGCTGGGTGATGCCGGCGCAAAGCTGCTGCCAGTCGGCCTCGTCGATCAAAAGCGGCAGATGGCTGATCGACCAGGGCCGGTCGGCGCTATCGCCGGGCGCGCGGTAGGTGACGCCGGCCTCGCGGAGATGGCGATCGGCCATGCCGAAGCGGCGCTCGATCTCGTCGGGCGCCAGCGCGCCGAAGGCGTCGAAGAAGCGGCTCCAGACCGCGCGCGGCGCACCGTCGGGCCCCAGGAACTCGTCGGGGATGCCGGGCAGGCGGCTATAGTCGCGGACCCACTGCGCAATCCGCTGCTGGGCATTCGCCCTGCCCGCCTGGTCGTTGTCTTCGGCTGCGCCCTCGCCCATGGGCCTTTCCCTCCCCCACCATCATACTCATTGCAGGAGCGGGGTCCGCAAGTCGAGGGTCAGCGGAAATTCATTTGTGCGTTCCTCGGGCGGCGGCTGCATCGGACCCGGGGTGTGGCCGTGGTCCTGGAAGCGCGCCAGCCGCCGGGCCTCGGCCTCGTAGGTATTGACCGGCTTGGTGTCGTAGTTGCGCCCGCCGGGATGGGCGACGTGGTAGACGCAGCCGCCGAGCGAGCGGCCGTTCCAGGTATCGATCAGGTCGAAGGTCAGCGGCGCGTGCACGGGGATGGTCGGGTGCAGGCCGGAGGCCGGCTGCCAGGCCTTGAAGCGGACGGCGGCCACGGCCTCGCCAGAGCGGCCGGTCGGGGTCATCGGCAGGCGGCGGCCGTTGCAGGTGACGACGTGGCGGCCCTCGACGAAGCCTTCGGCCTTGACCTGGAGCCGCTCGACCGAGCTATCGACATAGCGCACGGTGCCGCCGGCCGAGCCCTCCTCGCCGAGCACGTGCCAGGGCTCCAGCGCCTGTCGCAGCTCCAGCGTCACGCCGCCATGGTAGATGCGGCCGAAAGCGGGAAAGCGGAATTCGAGCTGGGCCAGATACCATTCCGGCTCGAACGGATAGCCCGATTGCTTGAGCTCGCCGAGCACATCGAGAAAATCTTCCCAGATGAAATGCGGCAGCATGAAGCGGTCGTGCAGCGCGGTGCCCCAGCGCACGAACTTGCCGCTCAGCGGCTCACGCCAGAACTTTGCGATCAGCGCGCGGATCAGGAGCTGCTGCGCCAGCGACATGCGCGGATCCGGCGGCATTTCGAGCGCGCGGAATTCGACGAGGCCGAGCCGGCCCGTGGGCCCTTCCGGTGAATAGAGCTTGTCGATGCAGATCTCGGCGCGGTGGGTGTTACCGGTGATGTCGACCAATAGATGCCGGAACAGCCGGTCCACCAGCCAGAGCGGCGTCTGGTAGCTGGGCGGCGGCACGTGCGAGAGCGCGATCTCGAGCTCGTAGATGCTGTCGTGGCGGGCTTCGTCGATGCGCGGCGCCTGGCTGGTCGGGCCGATAAAAAGACCGGAGAAGAAATAGGACAGCGCCGGATGGCGCTGCCAATACAGCACCAGGCTCTTCAGAAGATCGGGCCGACGCAGGAACGGCGAATCCTGCGGTGAGGGGCCGCCGACCACGACGTGATTGCCGCCCCCGGTGCCGGTGTGACGGCCGTCGACCAGGAAGCGGTTGGCGCCGAGGCGGACCTTGGCCGCATCCTCGTAGAGGCCGGTGGTGATCTCGACCGCGTCGCGCCAGCTCCTGGCCGGCTGGATGTTGATCTCGATGACACCGGGGTCGGGCGTCACCTTGATCACCTCGATCCGCGGGTCGAACGGCGGCGGATAACCTTCGACATGGACCTGTAGCTGCATCTCCTCCGCGGTGGCTTCGAGCGCGGCAACCAGTTCGAGATAGTCCTCGATGCGCTCGACCGGCGGCATGAAGGCGCAGAGCACGCCGTCGCGGACTTCGACCGACATCGCGGTGCGCACCGGAACGGAGGTGTTGAGCTGCTCGGGCGCCGCCCGCGGCGGGGCTTCCGGACGCGCGGCGAGCGTGAACACCGGCAGCTTGTCCCGCGGCTCCATCGGGTCCTGCTCGACGATGTAGGGATATTGGTTGGGCGGGACGTAACCAAGCGAGCCGATCGGCAGCCGCAAACCGAGCGGCGAATCGCCTGGCATCAGGAACAGATGGCTGCGCCGGAGTTGCCATCGCTCGCTGCGCCAGCGCGGCGGTGCATTCCAGCGCTGCACGGGCAGCACGAAGCCGCGCGGTGTGTTGAGGCCCTCGTCGAAGACGCGCGCCATCCGCGCGCGGGCTTCCGGATCGGATAATTTGGAATCGGAGGGATCGACATTGACGGGAAGCTCGGCCTCCTTCTGCAGCCAGTACGCGGTGTCCTCATAAGCCGGCATGATGTAGCCGGCATCGAGGCCGAGCCGGGCCGCCGTGCCTTCCATGAAGGCCTCGGCGTCCTTCACCTCGGCACGGCGCGGATTTTCGATTTTGGCGATGAGGTCGGCGTTCTTCCAGATCGGCACGCCGTCCTTGCGCCAATAGAGGCCGAAGGCCCAGCGCGGCAGGCTCTCGCCCGGATACCATTTGCCCTGGCCGTAATGCAGCAGCCCGCCCGGCGCGAAGCGCGCGCGCAGGCGGCGGATCAGATCATCGCCGAGCGCGCGCTTGGTCGGGCCGACGGCCTCCGTATTCCACTCGCCCGCCTCGAGATCGTCGACCGAGACGAAGGTCGGCTCGCCGCCCATGGTGAGGCGCACGTCGGCGCTGGCGAGATCGCCGTCGACCTGCTCGCCGAGGTCGTTGAGGCGCGCCCAGGATTCGTCGGAGAACGGCTTTGTGATGCGCGGCGCCTCGCGGATCCGCTTCACGCTCATGTCGAAGGAGAACTCGACCTCGGCAAAGCCGGCCCCGCCGGAGATCGGCGCCGCCGAACGGTAGTGCGGCGTGGCTGCGACCGGGATGTGCCCCTCGCCTGCGAGCATACCCGAGGTCGCGTCGAATCCGATCCAGCCGGCACCCGGCAGATAGACCTCGGCCCAGGCGTGCAGATCGGTAAAATCGTTCTCGACTTCCGGCGGCCCCTCGATCGGATCGATGTCGGGACGGATCTGGACCAGATAGCCCGAGACGAAGCGGGCGGCGAGCCCGAGATGGCGCAAGGTCTGGATCAAGAGCCAGGCGGAGTCGCGGCATGAGCCTGCGCCGGAGACAAGCGTCTCCTCCGGCGTCTGCACGCCCGGCTCCATGCGGATGATGTAGCGGACCTTCTTCTGGATCTCGCGATTGAGGTCGACCAGGAAATTGACCGTGTTCGGGGCCTCATGCGGGATCGAATCGAGGAACTTGGCGAACAGGCGATCGGGCTTGATGGTCTCGAGATACGGCGCGAGCTCCGTCTTCAGATCCTTGGGATATTCGAACGGAAAGCTGTCGGCATAGGGCTCGACGAAGAAGTCGAACGGGTTGACCACGGTCATCTGCGCCGTGAAGTCGACCTCGAATTTCAGCTCGGTGGTCTTCTCCGGAAAGACGTAGCGCGCCAGCCAGTTGCCCTGCGGATCCTGCTGCCAGTTCACGAAATGATTGGAAGGCGTGACCTTGAGCGAATAGCTCAGGATCGGCGTGCGTGTATGTGGGGCCGGTCGCAGCCGGATGGTCTGCGGGCCAAGGTCGATCGGGCGGTCATATTTGTAATGCGTGACGTGGTGTAGCGCGACGTAGATCGACACGGGATGCGGTGCTCCAGCAGCATTTTTGAGCAGAACACCTGAGGTCAACGCGATCAAGCACTAACAACGGGCACGGGGTGCCTAGGAACTATCCCGATCGCCGTGGGGGCGATCGCATCCGACGTTAGAGTTGGCGCGGTGCTGCTTCCACGGCGTCATGGCCGGGCTTGTCCCGGCCATCCACGACCTTTGCCGCGCAGAACCAAGAACGTGGATGCCCGGGACAAGCCCGGGCATGACGATCTCGTTTGCAGAAACGCTACGCTGCCGACGTCAGCCTTTGCAGGAATTGGGTCACTTCGCGGCGGAGCGTCTCGACTTCGCCGTGGACGCGTTCGGAGGCGCTGTTGACGCGGGCAGCGACGCGGCCGGTGTCGGCGGCGGCTTCGCTGATGCCCGTCACGTTGGAGGAGACCTGCGAGGTGCCGGCGGAGGCTTCGTGAACGTTGCGGGCGATCTCGCGCGTTGCCGCGCCCTGCTGCTCGATCGAGGCGGCAATCGAGGCGGTGATGCCGTTGATCTCGGCGATGGTCTCCGCGATCGCTTCGACGGCGGCGACCGAATTGGTGGTCGATTGCTGCATCTCGCCAACCTTGGCGCTGATCTCTTCGGTCGCCTTCGCGGTCTGGTTGGCGAGGCTCTTGACCTCGGAGGCCACCACGGCGAAGCCGCGGCCGGCGTCGCCCGCGCGGGCCGCCTCGATGGTGGCATTGAGCGCGAGCAGGTTGGTCTGCGAGGCGATCTCGCTGATCAGCTTGACGACGTCGCCGATCTGCATCGCGGCGTCCGCAAGGCTCCGGATCTCGCTGCCGGCGCGATTAGCTTCGTTCACCGCCCGCCCCGTGCTCGCGGTCGAGCCGGCGACCTGGCGATTGATCTCGGCGATCGACGATGCGAGCTGCTCGGCGGCGCTGGCGACAGTGGCGACGTTGCGCGAGGCCTGGTCGGACGCGGAGAGCACGCCGGAGGTTTGCAGGCTGGTCTTCTCCGCCGCCGCCGCCATCTGGCCGGCGTCAGATTCGAGATCGGTCGCGGCGCCCATCAGCGTGCCCGCAACCTGATCGAGATGCGTGCCGAACCGCCTGGCGAGGTCCGCGATCTCGACGACCCGGCGGCCGAGACTGTCGGTGCCGGTATTGATGACGGTCGCCGAGCGGCGGAACGAGCCGGGCAATCCGCGCGCCAGGATCTTGCGGAAATACTTGCCGCGGCTGGCATAGTCCATCGACGCCGAAGCTTCGCGCTGGAACGCATCGGTAATGTCGAGCATGTCGTTGACCGATTTCTGGATGGCGCCGATGCGCCCGGCCTGCCGCTCACTGAGAATGCGCGCCTCGAGATCGCCGCCCGCCGCCTTGCGGCACACAGCGGCGACCTCGTCGACGGCAACCGCGGTGCGGTGCTGGCACCAGACGGCATAGCCGGAGAGCGCGATCGTCGCGCCGAGAGAAGCGGCACTCGCGATCCCGGTCATGCCGAGAAGCGAGAGAACGAACGCAACGACGGCAAGACCACACGCGAGCGCGGTCGCTCCCTGCGCCTTAGAGAGAGAGCACAAATTCATCGTAACCGACACCCTGTTGCTTGAGCAGGCCGACCATCGCCTCGAAGCTCGCCTGCATGCCCTCCTTGGCGTTGGCATGCCGCGCCTCCTCAGTGCACAGCGTCTTGTAGATCGGCTTGATGCGCTCGATCTGCGCGGGATCCGGCTTGCGACGGTTGGAGTGATAGCCGACGATGTTGCCACGCTCGTCGAATGTCGGCGTGACGTGGGCGAATACCCAATAATGACTGCCGTCCTTCGCCAGGTTGACGACGTAGGCGAAGATCTCCTGCTTGGACTGCAGTGTATCCCAGAGCAGCTTGAACACGGCGCGCGGCATGTCGGGATGGCGGATCAGGCTGTGGGGCGCGCCCATCAGCTCCTTCCACGAATACTTCGCCATGCGGATGAAGACGTCGTTGGCGTAGGTGATGCGGCCTTTGAGATCGGTCTTCGATACGATCAGCTCCTCCTCACCGAGGAGATTTTCCACCCCAGTGGGACGTATCGCTTGCATCGGCTCGATCCTCAAATCACGCCGGCCCCACCACGCTGTGAAGCCGCATCGCCTCCTGTCTACGGCAACAGTGTTAACCAGATGTAAGCCGGGAACTTTTTGCGCGAGGCGCCCGCCTCCGTATCATTACTTAGCGAACGGCCGTTGTATTTCGGATCGCCACACGCGCTCCGATTCCGGTTGCAATCATCGGATACCGCGGCTCTTGATCGCGCCGCGTGACGGTGCTCGCGCGACGCGCGACTACATCGTTGCGCCCAGCACCCAGGGCGCGAACTCGGCGCCGCCGAAATCGAAGCTCTCGCTCTTGGTCGGCTGGCCCGAGGCGGTCTTGAGAATGAGTTCGAAGATGCGTTGGCCGCATTGTTCGACGCTCTCCTCGCCTTCGAGGATGGTGCCGCAATTGACGTCCATGTCCTCCTCCATGCGCTTGTACATCGGCGTGTTGGTGGCGAGCTTGATCGAGGGCGCCGGCTTGCAGCCGAACACACTGCCGCGGCCCGTGGTGAAGCAGACGAGGTTGGCGCCGCCGGCGACCTGTCCGGTTGCGGCCACCGGGTCGTAGCCGGGCGTGTCCATGAACACGAACCCCTTCTTGGTGACGGGCTCGGCATAGCGCAGCACCTCGACGAGGTTGGTGGTGCCGGCCTTCGCCATCGCGCCGAGCGACTTCTCCAGAATCGTGGTGAGGCCGCCGGCCTTGTTGCCGGGGCTGGGATTGGCGTTCATCTCGGCGCCTTCGCGCGTCGTGTATTCGTCCCACCAGCGCATCAGGTCGACCAGCTTCTCGCCGACCTCGCGGCTGACAGCGCGGCGCGTGAGCAGGTGCTCGGCGCCGTAGGTCTCTGGCGTCTCCGACAGGATCACGGTGCCACCGTGACGCACGATGAGGTCGCTGGCCGCGCCGAGCGCGGGATTGGCCGATACGCCGGAATAGCCGTCCGAGCCGCCACATTGCAGCGCCACGGTGAGCTCGCTCGCCGGCACCGTCTCGCGCTTGACCTTATTGGCGTCAGTCAGCGCCTCGCGCACGAAGGCGATGCCGGCTTCGACCGTCTTGCGCGTGCCGCCGACCTCCTGGATGTCCATCGCGCGCAGGCGGCCGGCAAGCTTCTGCTCTTCCATCAGGCCGCCGATCTGGTTCACCTCGCAGCCGAGACCGAGCACGATGACGTGGGAGAAATTGACGTGCCGCGCATAGCCGCCGAGCGTGCGGCGGAGCAGCGCCAGCGGCTCGTTCTGCGTCATGCCGCAGCCGGTCTTGTGGGTCAGCGCGACCACGCCGTCGACGTTGGGGAAGTCGGCGAGCGGATTGTCGCCGGTAAAGGGATTCTTCTTGAAGACGTCGGCGACGAGGCTGGCGACATGCGCGCTGCAATTCACGGAGGTGAGGATGCCGATATAATTGCGCGTGGCAACGCGGCCGTCCGGACGGCGGATGCCTTCGAAGGTCGCCGGCAGGTCGAAATTCGGCGTCGGCTTGACGTCAGCGCAATAGGCATAGTCCTTCGAGAAATCACCCATGCCGCAATTCTGCACGTGCACGTGCTGGCCCGGCGCAATGGCTTGCGTGGCAAAGCCGATGATCTGACCGTAGCGCCTGATCGGCTCGCCAACAGCGATCGGCTTGATCGCAACCTTGTGGCCGGAGGGAATGCGATCGACCGTGGTGACGCCGTCGGCGACCACTGTTCCCGGCGGCAGGCTCGCGCGCGCGATCACCACGCCATCATCGGGATGCAGGCGGATGACGGGACTGATGGTCATGGAAGTCTCCTTTGGAGGCGAATAGCGAATGGCGAGTGGCGAATGGAAAAGGGAGTAGCCCTATTCGCTACTCCCCATTCGCCATTCGCGAGTTTCTCAGGCCTTGCCGCCCGAATCCTTGCGGGTCGCGTTCACCTGCATCTTGGCGTAGGTCGTCATCAGGCCGACTTCGTTGGACAGCGTCACCAGCTTGAAGCCCATGTTGATGGCGCGCGCTGCGCCTTCGGCGCCGCTGCAATGGATGCCGGGGTTGAGGCCGCGCTTGCCGCATTCCTTGATGATCTTCTCGTAGATCGCGAGGATCTCGGGCTCGCTGCGGTCGAGCTTGGGCTCGAGGCCGTAGGAGAAGCCGAGATCGGACGGGCCGATATAGACGCCGTCGAGGCCTTCGACGTCGAGGATCGCTTCCATGTTCTCCACGGCGGTCCGCGTCTCCATCATCGGCAGCAGCACGATCTCGTCGTTGGCCGTCTTCTGATAGGAGCCGGCGGTGCCGTACATGCCGGCGCGGATCGGACCGTTGGAGCGCACGCCCTTCGGCGGATACTTCGAATAGGAGACCAGGTTCCGGGCTTCCTGCGGCGTGTTGACCATCGGGCAGATCACGCCATAGGCGCCGCCGTCGAGCACCTTGCCGATGATGCCGGGCTCGTTCCAGGGCACGCGGACCATTGGGGTGATCGGATGCTTGTCCATGGCCTGGAAGCACTGCACCATCGAGAGATAGTCCTGCACGCCGTGCTGCATGTCGACGGTGACGCTGTCGAAACCGCATTGCGCGATCATCTCGGCCGAGAAGCCGGAGGGAATGGCAAGCCACGCGTTGACGACCGCCTTGCCCGACTTCCAGATCTCTTTGACTTTATTGGCCACGTTGCCTTTCCTTCCCTGTTGCTCTCACTTCGCCGCGGATCGGGTTGGGCCGCACTTTGAGCGAAAAAAAGCGTCAATGTCCATGGCTCTCGCCGCGCACGCACGCATATCAGGGTTCATCCCTCCGCGAGGGTATCATCGGTGCTGCCGAGCCCCGCAAGGCTCCGTTCGAGTTCGCCGAGCATCTCCTGCAATTCGGCGAGCTTGCGGGCGCCAAAACGCCGCGTGATCTCGGCATAGATCGCCTCCGACGTCGGCGCGACAGAGGCCATCAGCTTCAGCCCCTCCTTCGAGATGGAGACCATGCTGCGGCGCTGATCCGCTTTCGCCGTCTTGCGCTCGATCAGGTTGCGCGCCTCGAGGTCTCGCAGGATGCGCGACAGGCTGGGCCCGAGCAGGAACGCGGTGCGCGCGAGTTCCGTGACCTCGACCGCCTCGATCGCCGCCAGCGCCCGCAGGATGCGCCATTGCTGCTCGGTCAGGCCGTGCTCGCGCAGCGAGGGACGAAACTGCCGCATCACAGCTTCCCGGGCCCGCAGCAGCGACATCGGCAGCGAACGCGAGAAATCGCGCATCGGCACTTGCCGCGCGGCAGGCGGGTGACCGTTGGCGGGATCGACGGATTTCTTGGTCATGACCGCCCTTTCAAGCCGCAAAACGTTTGCAGTGCAACAAGCCGAATTTGTGTTTGACGCATTCACTTAACATGTTAAGTATCTCGCGGCACCACGATTTGTAAGATCACAAATGGCGCTTTCCAACGACGATATCCAAGCTTGCGCGAGGCGTCTGCACCAGGCGGAGAAGACGCGCACGCAGATCCGCCAGCTCTCGCAAGACTTCCCGGACATCAGCATCTCGGATGCGTATGCGATTCAGAAGGCCTGGGTCGACGTCAAGATCGCCGAGGGGCGCGTGGTCAAAGGCCACAAGATCGGCCTGACCTCGAAGGCCATGCAGAGCGCGCTTGGCATTGACGAGCCGGATTCCGGCGTGCTGCTCGACGACATGTTCTTTGCCGATGGCGGATTGGTGCCGACCGAGCGCTTCATCGCGACGCGCGTCGAGGCCGAGCTCGCCTTCGTCATGAGCAAGCGCCTTTCAGGGCCCGACTGCACGCTATTCGACGTGCTCAACGCCACCGACTTCGTGGTGCCGGCGCTGGAGATTTTGGATACACGGATCGAGCGCGTCGATCCCAAGACCAAGGCGACGCGAAAGATCTTCGACACCATCGCCGACAATGCGGCGAATGCCGGCATCGTGCTCGGGGGGCGGCCGATCCGCCCGCTGGATGCTGACCTGCGCTGGATCGGTGCGCTGTGCTTCAAGAACGGCCAGCTGGAAGAGACCGGCCTTGCCGCCGGCGTGCTCAACCATCCCGCGACTGCCGTCGCCTGGCTCGCCAACAAGATCGCCCCGCTTGGGCTGGCGCTCGAGCCTGGCCAGGTCGTGCTCGCCGGCTCGTTCATCCGTCCGATCGAGACCCGCAAGGGCGACACAATCCAGGCCGATTATGGCGCCTATGGCTCGGTGAGCTGCTACTTCGCGTAGAACGAACGAAGACAGGGAGTGAAACCGCGATGCCGCATTTCACCATCGAATATTCGGCCAATCTCGACGGCCGTCTCGACATCGGTGCGGTGTGCGAGGTCGTACGCAACGCAGCGGTCGAGACTGGCATCTTCCCGCTCGGCGGCATCCGCGTCCGCGCCATCCGCTGCGAGCACTATGCGATTGCGGATGCAAAGCAGGATTACGGCTTTCTCGACATGGTGCTGCGCATCGGCGAGGGGCGCGATCTCGGGACGCGCCAGAAAGCTGGCGAGCACGTCTTCCAGGCGCTCTCGAGACATCTCGATCCCGTCTTCGCCGCCAGCAAGTTCGCCCTGTCGTTCGACATGCAGATCAACGACAAGGACACCAGCTGGAAGCGCAACAACATTCACGACGCCCTGAAAGCGGAGGCCGCTCATGGATAAGCCCACGCCGAAAACCGATCTGTTCCAGGCCAACCGCGACCGCGTCGCGCCGCTGCTGAAGACTCTGCGCGCGGACGGCATTGGCCACATGATCGATGGCAAGACCGTCGCCTCGATCTCGGGCGAGACGTTCGAGACCAGGTCACCGGTCGATGGCGCCGTGCTCGCCAGCGTCGCGCGCGGCAATGCCGAAGATATCGACGCGGCGGCGACTGCGGCTGCGCTCGCCTTCAAGTCCTGGCGCGACATGGGTCCGGCCATGCGGAAGAAGCTGCTGCATCGGGTGGCCGACGCCATCGAGGACAATGCCGACGACATCGCGGTGCTCGAATGCATCGACACCGGGCAGGCCTATCGCTTCATGGCCAAGGCCGCGATCCGCGCCGCAGAGAATTTCCGTTTCTTCGCCGACAAATGCGCCGAAGCACGCGACGGCCACAACACGCCGAGTGACGAGCATTGGAACGTCTCCACGCGGGTGCCGATCGGCCCGGTCGGCGTGATCACGCCATGGAATACGCCATTCATGCTCTCGACCTGGAAGATCGCCCCTGCCCTGGCGGCCGGCTGCACCGTCGTGCACAAGCCAGCCGAGTGGTCGCCGGTGACCGCTTCCATTCTGGGAAGGCTCGTGAAGGAAGCCGGCGTCCCCGACGGCGTGCTCAACACCGTGCACGGTTTCGGCGAGGAAGCGGGTAAGGCGCTGACCGAGCATCCCGCCATCAAGGCAATCGGCTTCGTCGGCGAGAGCGCGACCGGCTCGGCCATCATGATGCAGGGCGCGCCCACGCTAAAACGCGTGCATTTCGAACTCGGCGGCAAGAATCCGGTGATCGTGTTCGACGATGCCGATCTCGACCGCGCGCTCGATGCCGTCGTGTTCATGATCTACTCGCTCAACGGCGAGCGCTGCACCTCTTCCAGCCGCCTGCTGATCCAGCAGAGCATCGCGAAAGAATTCGTGGAGGAGCTGACGGCGCGGGTGAAGGCGCTCAAGGTCGGCCATCCCCTCGATCCCGCCACCGAGATCGGGCCGCTGATCCATGAGCGGCATCTAGCAAAGGTCTGCTCCTATTTCGACGTGGCGCGCCAGGACGGCGCGACGATCGCGGTCGGCGGCAAGGCCTACGACGGCCCCGGCGGCGGGCATTACGTCGAGCCCACCTTGGTCACTGGCGCGCACGGCAAGATGCGTGTGGCGCAGGAAGAAGTGTTTGGGCCGTTCCTCACCGTACTGCCGTTCCGCGACGAGACGGACGCGATTGAGATCGCCAACGACATCCGTTACGGTCTGACCGGCTATGTCTGGACCAATGACATGGGACGCGCGCTGCGCGTTGCCGATGCGCTGGAGGCCGGCATGATCTGGCTGAACTCGGAGAATGTCCGCCACCTGCCGACGCCGTTCGGCGGCATGAAGGCTTCAGGCATCGGGCGCGACGGCGGCGACTACTCGTTCGACTTCTACATGGAAACCAAGCACGTCTCGCTGGCGCGGGGCACGCACAAGATTCAGAAGCTGGGAATCTAGCGGCGGTGTCATTCCGGGGCGGCTCGAAGAGCCGAACCCGGAATCCATCGAGCAGCAGAGTTGGTGGATGAATGGATTCCGGGTTCGTGCTTCGCACGCCCCGGAATGACGAAGCCGAGAGAGGGGAAACGCACATGCCGGTACCGCAACATGTCTTCGAACCGCCGTTCAACATCATCCGCTCCAGCCACGTCGTGCTCGACGTCACCGATTTGAAGCTGAGCCGCGAGTTCTATGAGACCATTGTCGGCCTGCATGTCGAGGACGCCGACGACGAGACCGTCTACCTGCGCGCGGCCGAGGAGCACCAGCATCACTCGCTGGTGCTGCGCAAGGCCGCGGTGCCGGCTTGCGCCCGGCTCGGCTTCAAGGTCGGCAACGACCAAGATCTCGACAAGGCCGCCGCGTTCCTGTCCGAGAACGGCCTCGCCTACACCTTCGTCGACCAGTCGTTCCAGGGCCGCACGCTGCAATTCACCGATCCATTCGGCTTTAGAATCGAGCTCTACGCGGCGATGGAGCGGCGGCCGCATCTCCTGCGCCGCTACGACCTCTACCGAGGCTGCCACCCGCAGCGGCTCGACCATTTCAACGTCTTCGCCGCAGAAGTGCAGGACACGATGGAATTCTACGCCCGGCTCGGCTTTCGCCTCACCGAATATGCCGAGGAGGACGGGCCGAACGGGCGCATCGCCGCGGCCTGGATGCATCGCAAGGGCAACGTCCACGATTTTGCGATCACCAACGGCAAGGGCCCGCGGCTGCACCATTTCGCCTACTGGACGCCGACGGCGATGAACATCATCCACCTCTGCGACGTCATGGCTTCGCAAGGTTTTGTGAAGAACATCGAGCGCGGGCCCGGACGCCATGGCATCTCGAACGCGTTCTTCCTCTATGTGCGCGATCCCGACGGACACCGCCTCGAGCTCTACACCAGCGACTATTTCACCGGAGATCACGACCACGAGCCGCTGCGCTGGTCGCTGCGCGATCCCCGCCGCCAGACGCTGTGGGGCGCCCCTGCCCCGCGCTCCTGGTTCGAGCAGGGCTCGCCGTTCACGGGGCAGGCCGTGCGCGAGCCGAAATTCGTGGCCGATGTGCTGGTGGCGGATTGATGAAGCTGCCTCGTCTCGCCACCTATTCCGTCAAGGGTGATGTCAGCTATGGCGCCGTCCTGGAGGGCGGCATCGTCAATCTCTCCGCGCGTCACGCCAGAGACTATCCCACGCTGCGCGAGGTGATCGCTGCGGGCAAGCTGATCAGCTTTGCCGAAGAGGCCGCCGGCCGCAAACCGGATCACGCGCTCGGCGACATCACCTGGCTGCCGCCGGTCCCGGCGCCGGAGAAGATCATCTGCATCGGCGTCAACTATCCCGACCGCAATGCCGAGTACAAGGACGGCCAGGAGGCGCCGAAATATCCGAGCATGTTCATGCGCTCGCCCCGCTCCTTCGTCGGCCACGACACGCCGCTGGTGCGCCCGCGCGCCTCGGCGCAGCTCGACTATGAGGGCGAGATCGTGCTGGTGATCGGCAAGCAAGGCCGGCACATTCCGGAAAGCGCGGCGCTCGATCACATCGCCGCGCTCACGCTCTGCAACGAGGGCTCGGTGCGTGACTGGCTGCGCCACGCCAAGTTCAACGTGACGCAGGGCAAGAACTTCGATTCCAGCGGCAGCCTCGGCCCGTGGCTCGTGCCCTACGCGCGGGAATCGCAGATCGAGGACATCAGGCTGACCACGCATGTCAACGGCGAGCTCAGGCAGGACGATCGCACCAGCCGGCTGATGTTTTCGTTCCGCTATCTCCTGAACTATATCTCGACCTTCGCAACCCTGGTCCCCGGCGATATCATCGTCACGGGCACGCCGACCGGAGCCGGTGCGCGGTTCGATCCGCCGCGATATCTAGAGCCCGGCGACGTTGTCGAGGTCGAGGCCGAGGGGATCGGGCGCTTGCGCAACGGCGTCGTCGACGAGGCCTGGCCAACAAACGAAGTGGAATGATGCAATGACCACCCTCACCGGCGGCGAAGCGATCGTAAGCGGCCTTGTCGCCCACGGCGTCGACACCGTGTTCGGCCTGCCGGGAGCGCAGGTCTACGGCCTGTTCGACGCCTTCCACCAGGCCCAGCTCAAGGTGATCGGCGCGCGGCACGAGCAGGCCTGCGGCTACATGGCATTCGGCTATGCCCGCTCCAGCGGCCGGCCCGGCGTGTTCAGCGTCGTGCCCGGCCCGGGCGTGCTCAATGCCAGCGCCGCGCTGCTCACCGCGTTCGGCTGCAACGAGCCGGTGCTGTGCGTCACCGGCCAGGTGCCGACTTCGTTCCTGGGCAAGGGTCGCGGCCATCTGCATGAGATGCCGGACCAACTCGCGACCTTGCGCACCTATGTGAAATGGGCCGAGCGCATCGAATATCCGGGCAATGCGCCTACGATCGTCGCGCGCGCGTTCCAGGAGATGATGTCGGGACGGCGCGGCCCCGCCTCGGTCGAGATGCCCTGGGACGTCTTCACGCAGCGCGCGGCAACAGTGCCTGCGCAGGTGCTGGAGCCGCTGCCGGCGCCGCAGCCCGATCCTGATATGATCAAGCAGGCCGCTGCGCTCATCAGGACCAGCAAGGCGCCGATGATCTTCGTCGGCAGCGGCGCGATCGAAGCCGGCGAGGAAATCCTCGAGATCGCCGAGATGATCGATGCGCCCGTGGTCGCCTTCCGCAGCGGCCGCGGCATCGTCTCCAATGCACACGAGCTCGGGCTCACCATGGCCGCGGCCTACAGGCTGTGGCCGAATACCGATCTCATGATCGGCATCGGCACGCGGCTGGAGCTGCCGACCATGTCGCGCTGGCCGTATCGGCCCGCTGGCCTGAAGTGCATCCGCATCGACATCGATCCGGTCGAGATGCGGCGGTTCTCGTCCGACACCGCGATCGTCGCCGATGCCAAGACCGCTACCCGCGATCTCGCCGCCGCCGTGCGCAAGGCCGGCTACAGCAAGACCTCCGGACGGCGCGGCACGATCCGCGAGGCCACCGCGGCCGCGCAAGCCGAGATCCAGCGGGTCCAGCCGCAGATGGCCTATCTCAACATCCTGCGCGAGGTACTGCCGGCGAACGCGATCGTCACCGACGAACTATCGCAGGTCGGCTTCGCCTCCTGGTACGGCTTTCCGGTGTACCAGCCGCGCACCTTCATCACTTCGGGCTACCAGGGCACGCTCGGCTCGGGTTTCCCGACCGCGCTCGGCGCCAAGGTCGCCAATCCCGACAAGCCGGTGGTGGCCATCACCGGGGACGGCGGCTTCATGTTCGGCGTGCAGGAGCTTGCCACCGCCGTGCAGTTCAACATCGGCGTGGTGACGCTGGTGTTCAACAACAACGCCTACGGCAATGTCCGCCGCGACCAACGCCAGCATTTCGATGGCCGCGTGGTGGCGTCCGACCTCGTCAATCCGGATTTCGTCAAGCTCGCGGAATCCTTTGGCGTCGCCGCGGCGCGCGTCACCGCGCCGGAGCAGTTCAAGGCGGCGATGGAGAAGGCGCTCGGCCACGGCGGGCCGGTGCTGATTTCAGTCGAGGTGCCCAGGGATTCCGAAGTCAGCCCGTGGGCTTTCATTCACCCGCCGAAGCCTTGAGGCCGGACGCTCCCTGTAGCCGCGCGGCTGCAATCACCAGCAGACCGGCGCCTGCGACCGACCAGCAGGCGACCGGCGCCCAGTGCAGCAGCGGCGTGTATTCCGGCATCTTCTCCAGGCCCGCCGGCAACCGCCGCCATCCGCGCGAAGGTGCCGAGAGCAAGCGCGGAGAAGACGAGGCCCGTGACCTTGCCTTCCGCGCCGGTCGAGCCGATCGCGAGCGCAGCCGAGACCGCGCTCATCAGCATGCAGCCCCACGCGGCTCCGGCGAGAAATTGCGCGGCGATCAGCGTGTTGAGATTGCCGGCGAATTCGGCCGCCACAATCGCCACCGCACCGAACAGGCCGGCGGCACCCATCACGACGAGGCCGCCGCGATGCTTGACGATCAGGCTTGCCGGAAACATCGCGATGTTGAAGCCGATCCAGAATACCGGCATCAGCCATTGCAGGTCGCCGGGAGCTGCAAAGCGCAGATAGAACGGCGCGCTGTTCATGGAAAGTGCAGCTGGTAGCCGAGTGCGAGCGCGATCATCGCGACGATGAAGGCGATCGGGACGAGACCGAGCGGCTTTGCCGCTTCGTCCGGTGTGGGCGGCGCGGTGTCGCGTGCCACGTCATGCTCGATGCGCGACAGCCCGAGCGCGGTCAGGAGCAGCACCGCGCTGGAGATCACGAAGGGCAACCGCGCATCGTGCTCGCGCAGCACCACGCCGAGATAGGGCGAGAGCGCGCCGGCGACGCCGTAGCCTAGCATGGTCAGCGCGGCGAGGAACGGCACTTGCGGCTTGGCGCGGTACTTGCCGAGCAAGGTCAGAGGCGGCGCCCGCAACGCAGAGGACGTGATCGACCAGATCACGATCAGCGCGATGAACCAGCCCTGCGCCGCCGCACCGGCTCCGGCAACGAACGGAAGCGCGACGAAGGCGCCGCAGGAGATCGCGGTCACGAGGGCGACGAACAGGCCGAGCCTGCCGACATGGGGCGCGAGCTTGTCGGCGGCGATTCCCATCGCGGTGTCCGCAATGGTGAAGATCGCCTGATCCAGCATCAGATGAGGATCACGGCGGACGGCGCGATGCCGACCTCTGCGGCCAGCTTTGGCAGGTAGACAACGTAGGTCGTCCAGCCCAGCGTGAACACCAATTGCAGGCCTGCGAGATAAAGCCCCGTGCGGTTCGCCGTGCCCGTGCCGGTCGAGTTCTGTGTGGTGGTCATGTCGCCGCCTCCCCGCCCGAAGCTTAGACGAGCGAAGGCGGCGAGGAAACGCGTCAGCGCGTCCTGCGGAAGGTCAGATTGATCCGCTTCCGGCCGAGCAGCGGATGCTCGCCGTCGGCGAGCGGCGCGACGCCGTGATAGGCGAGCCTGCTGGCCCCGCCCCAGACCACCACGTCGCCATGGACGAGGCGGAAGCGGCGCGGCTTGTCATTGCGCGCGAGGCCGCCGAACAGGAAGGTCGCGGGCAGGCCGAGCGAGACCGAGACGATCGGCGCGGAATAGTCCAGCTCGTCCTTGTCCTGATGCAGCGACAGCCGCGTGCCCGGCTCGTAGCGGTTGACGAGGCAGGCATCGGGGGCAAAGCCTTCAAAGCCGCCCTGCTCCGCGGCGCGGCGGGCGAGATCGGCCAACAGCGGCGGCATCGCCGGCCATGGCGCACCGGTGCGCGGATCGATGGGATCATAGCGATAGCCGGTGTGATCGGTGATCCAGCCGCGCTCGCCGCAATTGGTCATCGCCACCGACATCAGATGGCCGCCCGGCGTCGTCATCCGCCGGAACGGCGATTGCGCCACGATGGCGCGCACGGCGTCGATCAGCCCGCTCTCGATCGGCTTGACGAAGCCGCGCAGCAGCACGGCGCCGTCGGCGATGTTTTCGCGCGACGGTTGGGCTTCGGCGACGCTATCGAACAAATCAGCCGTCAACGGCTCCACTCATTTGGCATCGTGAAAAATCACACCCAGCGTGTGGCGCCGGCCGGACCTGATCCGGCTGACGCCATGGCGGAGATTAACGCGGTAGGTGCCGCGTGTCCCCTGCACCGGACGATGATGCACAGCGAAGGCGACCGCATCGCCCTGTGCCAGCGGCACCACCTCGGCCCGCGACTGCATGCGCGGACGCTGCTCGGTCAGCACGAATTCGCCACCGGTGAAATCGCGTCCGGGATCGGAGAGCAGGATCGCGACCTGGAGCGGGAACACGTGCTCGCCATAGAGGTCCTGGTGCAGGCAATTGTAATCACCGGCCTCATATTGCAGCAGCAGGGGCGTCGGCCGCGTCTGCCCGGCGTCGTGGCAGCGCTTCAGGAACGCCGCGTGCGCGGTGGGATAGCGGATGTCGATCCCCATCGCCTCGTTCCAGCGATTGGCGACGGCTTGAAGGTGCGCGTAGAGCGCCGGGCGGAGCTGCGCGATCAGATCGGGCAGCGGATAGGCGAAGTACTTGTACTCGCCGCGGCCAAAACCGTGGCGGCCCATGACGATGCGGCTGCGGAATTGCGCATCGTCCGGGTAGAGCGCGGCGATGGCGCGGCATTGGTCCGGCGTCAGCAGGTTCTTCAGGACGGCGCAGCCCTGGGAGTCGAGCTCAGCGGTGATCTGCGGCCAGTCGAGAGCGTCGACATGGGAGGCGAGGTTGGCTGTTTCATCGAGAGCGGAAACGAGTTTCGCGATGGCCATGGCGACGATCCTATCCACATCCGTCATTCCGGGGCGCGACGCAGTCGCGAGCCCGGAATCCATAACCACGATCGGGAGTATGGATTCCGGGCTCGCGCCCAAGTGGGCGCGCCCCGGAATGACGGATGTGGGTGTCGCAGATCCCGGGCGCCACAACCACCCGATTTCCGATGACTCTCTCCCCGTCATTGCGAGGAGCCCTTGCGACGAAGCAATCCAGACTGGTTCCGCGGAGAGACCCTGGATTGCTTCGCTTCGCTCGCAATGACGCGGAGAGAGATCAGCCCCTCACCGGCAGTTTCGTAGGGTGGCAAAGGCGCTCTTGCGCCGTGCCCACGTCTTCGCAATACGTCGGCACGCTTCGCTTTGCCCACCCTACGAGGCCGTCGCTTGTGGCGCGAGTTACCCCCTCACCGGCAACGTCGCGACGTCGTACCCGTGCCTGATCGTTCGCTTCAGCACGGGGTCTTCCAGCTCGAAGTCGAATCGATCCGCCGGGCGGATGCCGCCCTTGGCGGCGAAGGTGCCGCCAAACATGGCGCAGCCGTCGGGGAACTTGCCACCGTCAAAGCCGCGCGCGATGAGGTCGGCGACCGGCAGCATCGCATCCAGCGTGCCCTCCTGGTAGAGCACACGCTCACCCTTGATGGTGGCGTAGGAGCGCAGGATCATCTTGTCCCAATGACCGATGACGTCTTCCAGCTCCCACAGCGTGGAGGCGATCGGCTTGTCGCACATCTGCTTGGAGACCGTGACGTTGTAGGCCTCGACCTTGCGGTCGGTGTGATCGGAGCCGCAGCCGACGAAGATGCGGCCCTGCCAGCCGATCAGCACGAACTCGACCTCGCCGGAGGAATCGCCACCGGTGCATTCGATGCTGTCCTCCTGGGTCAGCCGGCGCGCCGAGGCGCGATAGTAGATCGGCGTCGAGGCCGGCCGGGCGATGCCCATCTCCTCCAGCTCGGCGATGTGCTTGTCGCGCGCGACCGTGTCGCGGCCGGTCCAGCCGGCGATGACCAGCTGGTCGATCGCCAGCGTCAGCGGCGTGGTGGTGTCCTTGGCGTCGACGGTGAAAGTCAGGTCAAACACGAATGACGGCCTCCATGCCGGCAGCAAGCTCGAAGATGCGGCGGTCCGAGCCGCCTGCGCCCGCCAGCATCAGGCCGACGGGAACGTCGCCCTCGCGATGACAGGGCAGCGAGATGGCGCAACCGTCGATCAGGTTGATCAGGCTGCAATTGCGCAAGGCGCGAATGTTCTCGCGGGTGAATGCCTGATCGTCGGCGAGGTCGGCGATCTTCGGCGGCGTATTGGGCGTGGTCGGCAGCACCAGCGCGTCATAGGGCGCGATGCGCGCATTGACGCGCGCGATCAGCGAGCGGCGCTCGTTGAGCAGATCGATGTAGTCGGCCGCGCTCTGCGCCTCGCCGCGCATGATGCGCACGGCCACCCTGGGATCGTAGACGTCGCCCTTGGCCGTGATGAGATAGCGGTGCCAGGCATAGCTCTCGGAGGCCGCAAAACCGCCCTTGGCGTTCATCGGGCCGACGTCATGGAACTCCGCCATCTCGATACGCTCGACGATGGCGCCGTGATCGGACAGCGTCTTCAGCGCGCGCTCGAAGGTCTTGGCCACCTCTGCGTCGAGATCGTCGAGCGCGATCGTGGTGGGCACCGCGAGGCGCATGCCCTGGATCGGCCGCGGCCTCAAGGCGACGATCGGCTCGGCCGCGAGCACGGCATCGAGTATGGCACAGCAACTGACCGATCGTGCCAGCGGCCCGATGCTATCGAGCGAGAACGACAGCGGCACCGAGCCGTCGAGCGGCACGCGGCGCTGCGTCGGCTTGTAGCCGACGATGCCGTTGAAGGCGGCCGGAATCCGGCAGGAGCCACCAGTGTCGGTGCCGAGCGCGCCATGCGCCATGCCGTCGAGCACGGACACCGCCGCGCCGGCGGACGAGCCGCCGGGCACGTGGCCCTCGGACCGGTTCCAGGCCCCCTTCGGCGTGCCATAATGCGGATTGATGCCGATGCCGGAATAGGCGAACTCGGTCATGTTGGTGCGGCCGATCACGACGAAGCCGGCCTTGCGCAGCCGCGCCACCGTCGAGGCATCGTGCTCGGCCGGGGCTGAGTCATCCAGCGCGCGCGAGCCGGCGCGCGTCACCTGGCCCTTGATGTCGAACAGATCCTTGATCGAGACCGGGATGCCCGCATAGCGCGACGGCGCCGCCTTGGCCTTGCGCAAGCCATCCATCGCATCGGCCGCCGCGAGCGCGGCGTCCTTGTCGACATGGATGAAGGCGCGCTGGCCCTCGCCCGCGGGGTCGGCGATCCTGGCGAGGCAGGCCTCGACCAATTTGCGGGAGGTGGTGCGGCCGCTTTCGAGGTCTTCGGCAAGCTGCGCCAGTGTCGGAAAATCAGGCATGTCTGTCTCACGGAATATTTCGCGCGCAATCTATAGCGCTGGCTCAGCTCGACACAAGCATTGTGCGCATGATGGCATGCATGCGCATTGCTGGACCGTTGACGCGCCATGGTCGATTGTCGCATCAAGTTCGAAACCGGCGGGCGCGGGGCCTGTCTTTTGGGAGGAGCCGCCCACATGGCCGAACCGCAGCGCGCGCGACCGAAACCGACGCCGGAGACCCAGCACTTTTGGGACGGCACCAAGGCCGGCGAATTGCGCCTGCAGCGCTGCGATGCCTGTGCCCATGTCTACTTCCCGCCGCGCCCGTTCTGCCCCTCCTGCGCCTCGCGCAAGGTCAGCATCTTCAAGGCCAGCGGCAAGGGCTTTCTCTACAGCTACGTGATCAACCATCGTCCGGCCGCGCCGGGCTTCACGCCGCCTTACGCCATCGCGGTGGTCGAGCTCGACGAGGGCCCGCGGATGATGAGCAACATCATCGACTGCCCGCAGACCCCCGAGGCGCTCGAACTCGACATGAAGCTCGAGGTCGCGTTCCAGGAGCTCGACGACAAGATCACCCTCCCCGTCTTCCGCCCGGCGAAGGGGTAAGGCCATGCGCAAGAACCAGGTTGCCGTCGTCGGCGCGGCCGAGACCACAGAGCTCGGTGTCATTCCGAACGCCTCGCAGCTCCAGCTGCATGCGGATGCCGCGCTCAACGCCATTGCCGACGCCGGGCTGAAGCTGTCCGACATCGACGGCTTTGCCACCGCGGTCGAAACGCCGCAGCAGGTCTGCCACTATCTCGGCATCAAGCCGACCTGGGTGGACGGCACCTCGGTCGGCGGCTGCTCCTTCATGCTGCATGTCCGCCACGCCGCGGCGGCGATCGAGGCGGGTCTCTGCAAGACGGTGCTGATCACCCATGCCGAAAGCGGCAAGTCGATGATCGGCAAATTGCCGCGCTCGACGCCGGCCGACAGCCTCAACGGCCAGTTCGAGGCGCCCTACGGCGTCTACGGCCCGCCAAGCATGTTCCCCATTCCCGTGCTGCGCTTCATGAAGACCTACGGCATTACCCACGAGCAGCTGGCTTCGGTTGCGGTGGTGCAGCGGGAATGGGCGGCGAAGAATCCGCGCGCGTTGATGAAGGACCCGATCACGGTTGCCGACGTCCTCAACTCGCGCATGATCGCCTACCCGTTCCGGCTTCTGCAGTGCTGCCTCGTCACCGACGGCGGCGGCGCGCTGATCCTGGCCTCGGCCGACCGCGCCAGGGATTTTCCGCGCAAGCCGGTCTACATCATGGGCACCGGCGAGAGCGTGGAAACGCCGATGGTCAGCCAGATGGAGACGTTCAACTCCTCGCGTGCGTTCAAGACGGCCGGGCCGCTGGCGTTCAAGGAGGCCGGCATCGCGCACAACGACGTCGACCATCTCATGATCTACGACGCGTTCGCGCATCTGCCGCTGTTCGGCCTCGGCGATCTCGGTTTCATGCCTTACGAGGAAACCGGCCAGTTCATCGCGGACGGCAACACACGGCCTGGGGCCAAGCTGCCGCTCAACACCAATGGCGGCGGATTAAGCTACATGCACTCGGGCATGTACGGCATGTACGCGCTGCAGGAGAGCGTGCGTCAGATGCGCGGCATCGCGCCGGCCCAGGTGCCGAACGCGAAGGTTTCGGTGTGCCACGGCGTCGGCGGCATGTTCGCGGCGAGTGGCACGATCGTGTTTACGAACGAGAGGTAAGCGGCGCGGACGACATGTGCTCGTCATTGCCGGGCTTGACCCGGCAATCCATCCTCTTCTGAAGATGGATGCGCGGGTCAAGCCCGCGCATGACGAGCCGAGTTAGCTGCGGCCGAAGGCAACATAGAGAGGCTAGCATGACAAAATCACTGCAAGACAAGGTCATCATCGTCACCGGCGCAGGCCGTGGCATCGGGCGCGAGATTGCGCTTCTGTGCGCCGCCGAGGGCGCCAAGGTCGTCGTCAACGATCCCGGCGGAGCCGCCGACGGCGCGGGTTCGAACGCGGCGCCTGCCGAGGAGGTAGTCGAGGAGATCAAGAAGCGCGGCGGCACGGCGGTCGCCAATTTCGAGAGCGTCGCGGAAGCCATTCCCGCCAGCAAGATCGTGAAGACCGCGACCGATCATTTCGGCCGGCTCGACGGCGTCGTCAACAATGCCGGCATCCTGCGCGACATGATCTTCCACAAGATGAGCGTCGAAGCGTTCGAAGCCGTCATCAAGGTGCATCTGATGGGCTCGTTCTACGTCAGCCACGCCGCGGCCCGCATTTTCCGTGAGCAGGAGTCGGGCTCGTTCGTGCACTTCACCTCCACCTCCGGCCTGATCGGCAATTTCGGCCAAGCCAATTATGCGGCGGCCAAGCTCGGCATCGTCGGGCTCTCCAAGTCGATCGCGCTCGACATGGGCCGCTTCAACGTCCGCTCCAACTGCGTCTCGCCGTTCGCCTGGACCCGCATGATCGGCACCATCCCGACCGAGACCGACGCCGAGAAGGCGCGTGTCGAGAAGATCAAGCAGATGGGCCCGGAGAAGATCGCGCCGCTCTGCGGCTATCTGCTCGGCGATTCCGCCAAGGACGTCACCGGCCAGATCTTTGGCGTGCGCATGAACGAGATCTTCCTGTTCAGCCAGAACCGTCCGATCCGCTCGGTGCAGCGGAACGAAGGCTGGACTCCGCAGTCGATCGCGGACCACGGCATGCCGGCGCTGAAGGGCTCGTTCTACAAGCTCGACCGCTCCGCCGACATCTTCACCTGGGATCCGGTGTAAGGTAGCGCGAATATGGAGTGGCGAATGGCGAATAGGGTTTCTATTCGCTACTCGCCATTCGCAACTCGCCCTACCCCGTATTCCTCAACCCCGCCGAGATGCCGTTGATGGTCAGCTGGATCCCGCGCAGCACCTGCTCGTCGGGGTTCTGCGCGCGGTGCTCTCTCAAGAGCTCGACCTGCACGTGGTTAAGCGGATCGAGATAGGGGAAGCGGTGGCGCACGGAGCGCTCCAGCAGCGGGTTGCCCTGGAGCAGACGGTCCTGACCCATGATGTCGAGCAGCGTCTCGATGCAGGAATGCCATTCGCGGCGGATGCGGCCAAAGATTTTTTCGCGCAAGGCCTCGTCCGGCACCAGCTCGGCATAGCGCGAGGCGATCGCGATCGAGCTCTTGGCCAGCACCATGTCCATGTTCGACAGCAGCATGCGGAAGAACGGCCATTCCCTGTAGAGCTCCTTCAGGAACGGCATGCCCTGCTCTGGATGCTCCGCGATCCACTGCTCGACCGCGCTGCCGAAGCCGTACCAGCCCGGCAGCATCAGTCGGCATTGCGCCCAGGAGAACACCCAGGGAATCGCGCGGAGGTCCTCGATCGCGCGGGTCTTCTTGCGCGAGGCCGGACGGCTGCCGATGTTGAGCGTGGCGATCTCGTTGATGACGGTGGACGACCAGAAGTACTCGACGAAGCCTTCGGTCTCGTAGACGAGGCCGCGATAGGCCTTGAAGGCGAGGTTCGAGAGTTCGTCCATCGCGGTCAGATATTCGCGGCGCGGCGCGCTCTGGCGCGGATGCAGCAGACTTGCCTCCAGCGTCGCCGCGGCGAGGATTTCCAGATTGTTGCGACCGACCTCGGTGTTGGAATATTTCGACGAGATGATCTCGCCCTGCTCGGTGATGCGGATCTGGCCGTTCACCGCGCCGCCGGGCTGCGCGATGATGGCGTCATAGCTCGGCCCGCCGCCGCGACCCACCGAGCCGCCGCGGCCGTGGAACAGACGTAAGCGCACGTGGTGCCGCTCGAACACTTCGACGAGGCCGATCTCGGCCTTGTAGAGCTCCCAGCCCGAGGTGACGAAGCCGCCGTCCTTGTTGCTGTCGGAGTACCCAAGCATGACCTCCTGCACGCTGCCGCGGCTGTCGACGAGCCGGCGGTAATCGTGCAACGACAGCATGCGGTCCATGATGCTGCTCGAAGCCTGCAAATCCTCGATGGTCTCGAACAGCGGCACGATGTTGATGGCGCTACGGCCGGAGGGATGGACGAGGCCGACCTCCTTCAGGAGCACGGCGACCTCGAGCATGTCGGACATGCCCTTGCACATCGAGATGATGCATTGAGGAATGGCGTCCGAGCCGAATTTCGCATGCGCTTCCGCGGCGGCATGGAACACGTTGAGCTCGCCCATGGTCTCGTCGCTGTATTTGACGAAGGGCGAGACCAGTGCGCGCGTCGAGCGCAATTCGTTGGTCAGCAGCGAGATGCGAGCGTCCTCGCCGAGCGCGAGATAGGACATGCCGGGATTGGCGGCGTCGATCAACTCGGCGATGGTGCGCTCGTGGACGGCCGAGTTCTGGCGAATGTCGAGCCGGGCCAGGTGAAAGCCGAAGCAATCCACCGCGCGGCGCAAGAGCCGCAGCCGGCCGCGGGCGATGACGCGGGCGTTGTTGGAGATCAGCGAGCGATGCAGCACGTCGAGATCGGCCAGCAGCTCCCTGACGCTCTCGTAAGGCGCCGCTTTGCCGACCGGCCGGCGCGTGATCTCGACCTCGAGCTTTTCAGCCGTCGCGGTGAGACGGGCATAGATGCCTGATACCGCGAGGCGATAGGGCTCGCCACTCCGATGCGGCGAGGTGTCCGGCGAGCGCTCGGCAAGCGTTCGCAGCTCCTCGGAGACGTCGGCGAGGTGGGCTGCGATCGACAGCTCGGAGCCGAGCACGTGCAGCTCGTTGAGATAGAACTGCATCACCCGGCTCGACTGCAGCCGCAGCGTGCCGCGCATCACGTCGGCGGTGACGAAGGGATTGCCGTCGCGGTCGCCGCCGATCCAGCTGCCCATGCGCAGGAACGAGGCGAGCTCGCCGGCCGCCTGCTGCTCGCCGCCCTCCTCCAGCCGATCCTCCAGCGCGTTGATGAGCCGCGGCACCTCGCGCAGGAAGGTGTAGTCGTAGAACGACAGGCCGTTGGCGACCTCATCCAGCACGGTGAGCTTGGTCCGGCGCAAGAGGTTGGTCTGCCACAGCGTCAGCACCTCGCGGCGGAGCTGCTCGTCGCCGGCATCGGCCTCCTCCGCGGTCATGGCGACACGCTCGCGGCGATCGAGCAGGGCTGCGATCTCCATCTCGCGGTCCATGGTGCTCTTGCGGCGGACCTCGGTCGGATGCGCGGTCAACACCGGGCTGACCAGCGCGGTCTTGAAGAAGTTGCGGAGCTGATCGGGACCAATGCCCGCCGCCTTGGCGTGCGCCAGTGTCTCCGCCAGCACGCCGGAGCTGCCATTCTTGGCCGCCGCGCGCGCGCGCATCTGTCGAATGTTGTTCTGGTCCTCGGCGATGTTGGCGAGATGCGAGAAATAGCTGAAGGCGCGGACGATGCGCACCGTCTCGGAGGTCGACATGCTGTCGAGGATCTGCTCGAGCTCGCGGCGGGCGAGCCGGTCCTCGTCGCGGTGGAACCGGATCGAGGTCTGGCGGATGCGCTCGACCAGGTCGAACACGTCGGCCCCTTCCTGGTCGCGCACGGTGTCGCCGAGAATGCGGCCAAGCAGGCGGATGTCGTCCCGCAGCCGGGCATCGGCCTCCATCGCCTGGACATCCTCAGAGCGGTTGGGGCGCTGCTCAGTGCTGTCGGATGATACGGTCTGGAGGGACATGGCTCGCTCCCCTGCTCGCGCCCTTGGCGGCCCGGTCCGGCAGAGTGTGCGATATTTTTCTACCGCAGTGCAAGATGAAGTTGGGGCGACGCAAACCGCTGGCGGCGCTCGTGTCCCGGACAAGCAGCAACGCCGCTTAGCGTTGCTGCGCAGAGCCGGGGCCCCAGGGGCGACAGCCGCGACATGGGCCCCGACTCTGCAGTCGCATCGCTGAAGGAGCGCTGCGCTGCGTCCGGGGCACGAGAATGGCCAGCCTGGTCAACAAACATGCCTTCGCGGTCTCGCGGCGCAGGCGCCCGAAGTTTTGCTATCCGTTTCGCCCTCATCGAGAAGCAAGGGCGCAGGGAAGGCCGGGCGCCAGCCGGCACCCGAGGTCCGCACGCGACAAGACGCACGCGGGGTGACCACAGGTGATGCCGGAACATCCCGGCCTTCCCTGCGCAATGGTTTTACGGCTTATGGCGCGCTCTCCCCGGGAGCGATGCACTATTGCCCCCGTCGCCTTGCGGATCACTGATGCGCGCGCCCGGTCGGGCCGCTTCACCACCGCAAGCCTTGACGCACAGACCCCGGGCGTCAGGACCACACGCTTTTGCCATCCGCGGACGTCTCTCCCGGACTGTCGGAAGCTCGCGCGTGCTCGCCCCCAATGCCGAAAAGCAACGTTGTGACCACACCGTGTCGTGCCGCGGATCGCGATGGCTCACGGGTTTGCCCGCCCTGCCATCCCGTCACGCGCCGGCGCTGCCGCGTCCATCGCATCCCGGCCTACGTATCGTGACGATCGCGAAACGTCCCTTTGACGAGCCGGGATGTGTTGCGGTTTACCCGAAACAGCGAATTCGGTCAATCAGAATATTTGCACTCCCGCCACTTGACCTGCATTCGCGTGTTTTGCCCGTCGGGCAACGCGAGGCATGGTGTGCGCCGATCGCCTGGCCGCGTCCCGCCGCAGCCAAAGGCGCCCCGGGCGTCTGGTTTGCCACCGACAGCCAGCGTAACAAACGAATGGAGGTTCGTCGCCGAAGGGTCAAAGAGCTGACGTCTCGACCATGTCCAATTCCAGCGCTTGCTACGGCCAGAAAGCAAGATGACAACTTGCGACGATGGTGGCAGAATGATGACAGACGTGGTTTGAAGACTTGGCGACCAAGAACAACGAAGAGAATAGTTCGCCGCGGTCACGTTGTCCAAGGGAGGAGATGGCTCATGAAACGCATGTTTCTGGGATTGGTCGCCGTTGCCTTGATCGCTTCGGCGTTTGTCGTATCCACCACAACAGTCATGGCGCAGACGAAGGTGTTGAAGATGCAGGCCACATGGCCGGCGTCGCTCACGCTCTATGACAACTTCACCTATTTCGTCGACCGAGTGAACAAGCTGTCAGCCGGCGCGCTGAAGATCGAGGCGATGCCCGCCGGCCAGGTCGTGCCGGCGTTCGAGGTGCTGGACGCAACCAACAAGAAGGTGCTCGACGGAGCGCATGCGTGGGCCGGCTACTGGACCGGCAAGAACAAGACCGCGATCCTGTTCACCGGCGGTCCCGGCGGCACCTTCGGCATGGACTTCATGGACGTGATGGGTTGGCTCTATCACGGCGGCGGCCTCGAGCTTTACAACGAATTTTATCAGAAGGAGCTCAAGCTCAACCTCGTCGTGTTTCCAATCCTGCCTGCAGGGCCGCAGGCGTTCGGCTGGTTCAAGAAGCCGATCCAGACGGTCGAGGACATGAAGGGCATGAAATGCCGCCAGACCGGCATGGCCGGCGAAGTGTGGCAGGCGCTCGGCTTCACGGTGGTCAACATGCCGGGCGGAGAAATCATTCCCTCCGCGCAACGCGGCGTGATCGATTGCGCCGAATGGGTCGGCGGCATCGAGGACATGCAGCTCGGCTTCCACAACGTCTGGAAGTATCACTATTCACCCGGCTTGCATGAGAACGTGACGGTCGGCGAGCTCGTCATCAACGGCGATGTGTGGAAAGAGCTCAGCCCGCAACATCAGGAGATCATCAAGTCGGCGGCCAACGAGACATTCCTCGTCTGGTGGACCAAGTGGCAGCGCCAGAACGCCGATGCGCTGATTGAGATGCAGCAGAAGCACGGCGTACAGATCCTCCGCACACCGACGGAGATCCTGCTGGCCTTCATCAAGAAGTGGGACGAGATCGCGGCGGCCGAGGGCGCCAGGAACCCGTTCTTCAAGAAGGTGCACGACTCGCAGAAGGCGTATGCCAGCGCTGTCGTGCCGTACAAGAGGTCTTACTTCCCGCCATACTCCTTCATGGCGAACTACTACTTCCCAACCGAGAAATAGGACTTCCTCCGAGGGCGGCCGATTTGGCCGCCCTCAATTCGCACGCAGGCGGCCTGCTTTGCGCCGCACGAATGATCGGCGAAAGGGGCGAGGCATGGCTGAGATAACAGGCGGGCAGCCACCGGCGCTTCTGGCTATCATCAGGATGATCGACGGCTTCACCGACCGGACCGGCACGATCATCTCGTGGCTCTCGGTGCCGCTGGTTCTCGCCGTCGCCTATGAGGTTGGAGCGCGTTACCTGTTCAACGCGCCGACCATATGGGCCTACGACGCAACCTACATGCTGTACGGCTCGCTCTTCATGCTTGGCGCCGCTTACGCGCTGCACAAGGGTGCTCATATCCGTACCGACTTCTTCTGGGAGAAGTTCTCGATCCGTAGGAAGGGCTGGATCGATACGATCTCCTATGTCGTCTTCTTCTTCCCGAGCCTGATCATGCTCTTCCTGATCAGCTGGAACGAATTTCACTACGCCTGGCTGATCAACGAGACTTCGGACCAGACTCCCTGGCGGCCCGTGCTGTGGCCGTTCAAATTCGTCGTGCCGCTCGCCTGCCTTCTGCTGCTGGTCCAGGGCGTGTCCGAGTTGATCAAGAGCATCTACATGGCGCGCACCGGCGTCGAGCTGGAGCATAAGGAGAAAGTCGAGATATGACCGCAGAAGCGCTCATCGGCCTCATCATGCTGCTGGTGCTGCTGGGCGCGATCTTCATCGGTGTGCCGATCTCGTTCACGTTGCTGTTTCTCGCCTTCTCGTTCGGCTACTGGGGCATGGGCGGGACGGTCTTCGAGCTTGGTTACTTCCAGACCATCGGCATGATGAAGGAAGAACTTCTCGCCGCCGTACCGCTGTTCATCTTCATGGGCTTCATCACCGAGCAGGCTGGACTGATGGAGCGCCTTTTTACGGCATTCCGCATGCTGCTTGCGCCGGTGCGCGGCGCACTCTTCCTCGTCGTCATCCTGACCTCGACCGTGTTCGCGATGGCGACAGGCATCGTCGGCGCAGCCGTCACCGTTCTTGGCATCATGGCATCGCCGATCATGACGAAGGCGGGCTATGATGCCAAGCTTTCAGCGGGCACCATCACGGCGGGCGGCACGCTCGGTATTCTCATTCCCCCGTCGGTCATGCTGATCGTGATGGGGCCGGTGCTCGGGGTTTCGGTCGCCGATCTCTATGCTGCAGCCTTCGGACCGGGCTTTCTGCTGGCCGGCGTCTACATCATCTATCTGATGGGCCGCTCCTTCATCAATCCCAAGCTCGGGCCGCCAGTGCCAAAGGATGAGCGGATCTACTCCGCTGGATACATTGCACGCGAGGTGGCCGTCGGCACGCTGCCGTTGCTCGGACTCATCACGGCGACGCTCGGCTCGATCATCGGGGGGCTTGCGACGCCGACGGAGGCCGCCGGCATCGGCAGCGTCGGCGCGCTGATCCTGGCCATCGCATATCGCAGGTTCTCGCTCAGGGGACTGCAACGGGCGCTGATCTCGACGATGGCGACGTCGAGCATGGTCCTCCTGCTGGCGGTCACGTCGAACATCTTCGGTGCGGTGTTCGCCCGCCTTGGCTCAGCGAACTGGATCACCGAGACGATGCTCGGCCTGCAGTTGCCGCCGAGCCTCATGCTGATTGTCGTGCTCCTTCTCATTTTCCTGCTGGGGTGGCCGTTTGAGTGGCCGGCCATCATCCTGGTGTTTCTGCCGATCTTCTATCCTGTCGTGAAAGGCATGGGCATCGACCTCATATGGTTCGGAGCGTTGGTTGCGGTGGTGCTGCAGACCGCCTTCCTGTCGCCGCCCGTCGCCATGTCAGCGTACTATCTCAAGCAGGTGGTCAAGGGCTGGAGTCTCGGAACGATCTACGCTGGCATGTTCCAGTTCATGGTGCTGCAGGTGATCTGCGTTGGCCTGATGATTGCCTTCCCCGGCATTGCGACCTGGTTCCCACACACGCTGCATGAAGCATCTCGCAGCCAGGTGATCCCGGAGGAGTACAGAAAAATCCTGGAACAGCAGAAACAAGCACCGTCCCTGGAAGACGAGGACTGGTTGACACCAAAAAAGAAGTAGCCCGCGCGATTGAGTCCGCGACGGCGCCACACGGCTCCGCTCTGCCGCCGAACGCCGACGTTGAGGCAACGTCCTAAGCCGGCACGATCACCTTGCCGATCGGCCAGAGCGCGATGCCGGCGAGCTTCAGATGAGCCCAGGCGAACGGGATGCCGATGATGGTGACGGCGAGAACGAGCGCGGTCAGGAGGTGACCGAGCGCCAGCCACCAGCCGGCGAGCACGAACCAGATGATGTTGCCGATTACCCCGAGCGGGCCGGTGCCGATATCCTCGACACCGGTAACCTCGTAGCGGCTGACTGCTCGCGAGCCGAACGGCAGCAGCGTGTAGACGGCGATGTTGAACGCCGCCCGCGCCCAGGGCAGGCCGATGATGGTGATCGCCATGACGATCGCGGCGATCAGCCAGCCGAACGCCATCCAGGCGCCGCCGATGAGGATCCAGAGGATGTTGAGCAGGATGGAAACGGGGGCCATGGGACGATCCGGAGGTGGATGATCCCATCCATATAGGCTCGGAATTTGTCCGTGCCAGGACGCTTCAGGGCGCGCAAGGTGAAGCGGCGTAGCCCGGATGGAGCGCAAGCGTAATCCGGGATCTCTTGCCGTGGAGAGATCATCCCGGATTGCGCTGCGCTCCATCCGGGCTACGAAGTAGCTAGATCTTCCTTCCCGCCTGCTCCCAATAGGGATCGCGCAGGCGGCGCTTGAAGATCTTTCCGGAATCTTCGCGCGGCAGGCCGGTGCGGATCTCGATGTGCTTGGGCACCTTGTAGTCGGCCAGATGCGCCTTCAGCGCGGCGCGGACATCGGACGCAGCGAGCGTGATCCCGGGTTGCGGCTCGACCACGGCCATCAGCGCCTCGCCGAACTCGGCGTCGGGGATGCCGAACACGGCGCAATCATGCACGCCGGGCGCCGCATGCAGCACGGATTCGATCTCGGCCGGGTAGATGTTGACGCCGCCTGATATCACCATGTCGCGCTTGCGGTCGCAGATGAAGACGTAGCCGTCTTCATCGATATAGCCGACGTCGCCGGAGGTGATGAAGCCGTCGCGGTCGATCTCGGCGCGCTTCTCCGGCTTGTTGTGATAGGTGAAATCGGCCATCTCGGCCATGCGGGAATAGATCTCCCCGATCTCGCCGACGCCGAGCACACGTCCGTCGTCGCCGATGAAGCGCAGCTCGGCGCCCGGCGAGATCTTGCCGACGGTGCCGGGCTTCTTCAGCGCATCCTCGGAGGTTGCGAAGGTCACGGCGCTGGATTCGGTCGAGCCGTAGAACTCGTAGATCACCGGCCCCCACCATTCGATCATGGCGCGCTTGACGTCGGCCGGGCACGGCGCGGCGGCGTGGATGACGTGGCGGAGCGAGGAGACGTCGTACGTCCTGCGCACCTCCTCGGGTAGCTTCATCAGGCGGATGAACATGGTCGGCACCATGAAGATGGTGTCGATCTTGTAGCGCTCGATCGCTTGCAGGAATTCCTCGGCCTCGAAGCGCGGCATCAGCACCAGCACCCCGCCGAGCTTGCCGGCGCGGATGCCGAACGAGTTCGGCGCGGAATGATAGAGCGGCCCCGGCAGCAATGCGCGGGCGCCGGGCTTGAGCCCATAGATCATCGCACGCATGCGCTCACCGGCAGACTGCTGCTCCGGCGTCGGCGCGTTGCGGCGGACGCCCTTGGGATGGCCTGTCGTGCCCGACGTGTAGATCATGTTCATGGGCTGCGGCACGATCGGGCCGTCATAGGGCGGGTGTTGCGCGAGCCAGGCTTCGAAGTCGATCGCGAAGTCCGGCGTCTTCAGATGATCGGGATCGATCTTGTAGTTGGAGCGGATTTCCGGCGGCGTCGGCACGCTGAGCACGGTGACTCCCTCAGGAATCGCATCGCGCAAAGCGTGCAGCATGTCGGCATGAGCGATCAGCACGGCGGTGCCGGAATCCTTGAGGATGTAGGTGATCTCCTCCGGCTTGAAGTGCCAGTTGATCGGCACGCCATAGGCGCCCAGCCGCATCGCGGCATAGGCGGCTTCGAGGAAGGCGATGTCGTTGCGCATCAGCATGCAGACGCTATCGCCCGGGCGGACGCCGATCTTGGCGAGGCCGGACGCGATACGGTCGGCGCGCTCAGTGACCTCGGCGTGAGAGCGGCGGCGCTCGCCGGAGACGATGCCGAGGAAGGGGGGCGTTTGGCTCATTGTTGAGTTCCGATCTTTCGTCGGGTTTGAAGGGCGTCGACACAACCACGGTCGTCATTCCGGCGCGCGCCTCTTGGCGCGAGCCCGGAATCCATAACCACGAGTCGGGGTTATGGATTCCGGGCTCGATGCTTCGCATCGCCCCGGAATGACGGCAGACTGCTAATTCGCAAAATTCGGCGCGCGCTTCTCCAGGTTGGCGCGCACGGCCTCGGTCTGGTTGGGGCTGCCGATCAGCTTCTGCTGCTCGACGGATTCGGCGAGCAGCGCCGGGCCCGGATCGACCGAGAGATTGTTCAGCATTCGCTTCGCCGCGCGGATCGCATCGGGGCTTTTCCCTGCGATCTCGCGCGCGACATCAAGCGCCGCAGCGTGCGGATCGTCGCAGATGCGCGTGGCGAGGCCGTAAGCCAGCGCCTCCTGCGCCGAGAAGATCCGCCCGGTGTAGGTGAGATCGCGCAGGATGTCGTCGCGCACCAGCGAGGCCAGGATCGGCGTACCAGCCATGTCGGGCACGAGACCCCATTTGATCTCCATGATCGACATGCGCGCATCCGAGCGGAGAAAGCGCATGTCGGCGCCGAGCGAGAGCTGGAAGCCGCCACCGAAGGCGACGCCGTGCACGGCCGCGATCACAGGCATCGGTAGCTGGCGCCAGCCCCACACCGCCTGTTGCGCGAAGTTGGCCTTGCCATAGGTGCGCACCGTGAGATCGCGATTTTCGCCACCCGGAATTCCGTTGCCACCCTTCTCCTTCATGGCGGCAAAACGCCCCATGTCCAGCCCGGCGCAGAAGGCGCGGCCTTCGCCCGAGAGCACAACGGCGCGCACGCCCTTCTCCTTCGACAGCCGGTCGGTTGCGGCGACGAGGGCCTCGAACATGGGCTGATCGAGCGCGTTCATTTTGTCGGCGCGCACCAGGCGCACATCGGCGACGCCTTCCGAGATCGAGATCGAGACGCGGTCGTCCATGGACGAATTCTCCCCTAGTTCTTGCCTGTTCTTGTTCAGTGCCGCTTTACAGGACGCCGGCGGCCGGATTTAGTCAATCGACCAATTAACTGACAATCGCGGCAGAGGAAACAGCCATGTTCAAGGAAAATCTTCTGGCGGGCCGGCGCATTCTCGTGACCGGCGGCGGCACCGGCCTCGGCAAGTCGATGGCGGCGCGCTTTCTCCAACTCGGCGCCGAGGTGCACATTTGCGGTCGGCGCAAGATCGTGTGCGACGAGACCGCAACCGAGCTGATGGATCTCTACGGCGGCCGCGCCACCAGCCACGGCGTCGACATCCGCAATGCGCTCGCGGTCGAGGAGATGATCGAGAGCATCTTCCGCGATGGCCCCCTCACCGATCTCATCAACAATGCGGCCGGCAATTTCATCTCGCGGACCGAGGAGCTCTCGCCGCGCGGCTTCGATGCGGTCGCCAACATCGTCATGCACGGCACGTTCTACGTGACACATGCGGTCGGCAAGCGCTGGATCGCCTTGAAGCAGCCCGGCAACGTCGTCTCGATCAGCACAACCTGGGTGCGCAACGGCTCGCCTTACGTGGTGCCCTCGGCGATGAGCAAGTCGGCGATCCACGCCATGACGATGTCGCTTGCCACCGAATGGGGACGACACGGCATCCGCCTCAACACCATCGCCCCGGGCGAGATCCCGACCGAGGGCATGAGCAAGCGCATCAAGCCCGGTGACGAAGCCGGCGCGCGCACCAAGGCGATGAACCCGATGGGCCGCGTCGGCACCATGGAGGAACTGCAGAACGTGGCCGTGTTCCTGATCTCCGGCGGCTGCGACTGGATCAACGGCGAGACCATCGCCATGGACGGCGCCCAGGCGCTCGCCATGGGCGGCAACTTCTACCAGCTCCGCGACTGGAGCGACGACGACTGGAAGACCGCGCGCGAGAGCATCATGGCTCAGAACGAGAAGGACCGCGCGAAGCGGGGGTGACGGCGCATTGCAAATGCGCGGACGTGTGAGGGGCTGACGTTTTCACCACGCCCCCAGTTGTCGTCCCCGCCTAGTGCGCAAAACGCACGGGGGGCGGGGACCCATAACCACAGGGAGCAGTCGTGGCGCGAGACAGGTAACTGCGTGTCTTCGCCAAACAACTTCCTCTGGCTATGAGTCCCGGATTTGCGCGCGCTCGAGGCGCGCTTGTCCGGGACGACAGCGGGACCCATCTTGTCTTCACCGGCGGATGACGCCACACTCCCGGGCATAAGAACAAGAGCTCCGGGAGAAACATGTCCACACAGCCATTGGCGAACCTCGCCGACATGGTGCGCGAGCGTGCGAAGAGCCGCGGCAGCGCTATTGCCTATGAATTCGAAGGCCGCACCACCAGCTTCGCCGAGTTCGACGCCAAGACCAACAAGGTCGCGAACGCGCTCCTGGCAATGGGCGTGAAGAAGGGCGACCGCATCGCCTATCTCGGCAAGAACAGCGACATCTATTTCGAGCTCCTGATGGGGGCGATGAAGACAGGCGTCGTGATGGCGCCGGTGAACTGGCGGCTAGCAGGGCCCGAGGTCGCCTTCATCGTTTCGGATTGCAATGCGCCGGCGCTTTTCGTCGGGCCGGAGTTCATCACGCTCGTCCGCCAGATGAGGGAGCAGATACCAAGCGTGCGCACCGTCATCACCACCGAGGGCGGCGCGCCGGAATGGCCGGATTTTACGGCCTGGCGCAATGCGCAGAGCGGCGATGATCCGAAGGTGCCGATCGACACCCACGACATCGCGATCCAGCTCTACACGTCGGGCACGACGGGCAAGCCGAAGGGTGCGATGTTGTCGCATGCCAACTTCCTCAACCTGGTGCAATCAGGCAATGCCGAGGACAAGCCGGAGTGGAACCGGTGGTCGACCGACGATGTCTCGCTGGTGGCGATGCCGATCTTTCACATCGGCGGTTCGGGGTGGGGCGTCATGGGACTCTATCACGGTGCCCGCGGCGTGATCGCGCGCGAGTTCGATCCGACCAAGGTTTTGGATTTCTTCGAGCAGTCCGGCATCACGAAACTATTCATGGTGCCGGCGGCGATGCAGTTCGTGGTGCGGCAGCCGCGCGCCAGGACGGTCGACTTCTCGCGGCTGAAATACATGCTGTACGGCGCCTCGCCGATTCCCGCAGCGCTGCTGAAGGAGTGCATCGAGGTCTTCAAATGCGGCTTCGTGCAATTGTACGGCATGACCGAGACCACCGGCACCATCGTCGCGCTGCCGCCGGAGGATCACGTCGAGGGACTTGAGCGGATGCGCTCGGCCGGCAAGGCGCTGCCGGGCGTCGAGATCGCGATCCTGGACGTGGACGGCAAGCCGCTGCCGCCGCGCCAGGTCGGCGAGATCGCGACGCGCTCGGGCTCCAACATGGCGGGCTACTGGAACCTGCCGGAGGCGACCGCATCGACGCTGCGCAGCGACGGCTGGCTGCGCACGGGCGATGCCGGCTACATGGACGAGGACGGCTATCTCTACATCCACGACCGCATCAAGGACATGATCATCTCCGGCGGCGAGAACATCTATCCGGCCGAGGTCGAGAGCGCACTGTGCGACCACCCCGATGTCGCGGAAGCCGCCGTGATCGGCGTGCCTGACGACAAATGGGGCGAAGCCGTGAAGGCCGTGGTGGTGATGAAGCCGGGCAAGCAGGCGACTGCCACGGAGATCATCAACTTCACCCGGACGCGCATCGCCGGCTACAAGACGCCGAAGAGCGTGGAATTCCTGCCTGCGCTGCCGCGGAATCCGTCAGGCAAGATCCTGCGGCGGCAGCTGCGCGAGCCGTATTGGGCGGGGAAGGATCGGCGGGTGAATTGATTCCGTAGCAACCATTAAAGCGGGCGCCCGATTGCCTTGAGCATGACGCCGCGCTTGCGACCGTCAAGGCGTGGCCTGGCGGCAGCGGGTATGAGGCGAGAGCAGAGCGACGGCCAGCCTTGACGGCCG
>Ga0214542_1001234_pt1 | contig 51861 bp, 33 predicted proteins | sample CNSS1metaG_FD_160096 | JGI IMG/M metagenome (GOLD analysis project Ga0214542, IMG submission 160096) | Root nodule microbial communities from cowpea collected in UCLA plant growth center, Los Angeles, California, USA - CNSS1 | ecosystem: Host-associated > Plants > Roots > Nodule | place: USA... | reverse complement strand
TATCTCACTCCTAATCTAAAATAATAACAAATTTCTAAAACTGACACATATCTCTAAAACTGAAATATTTTCTAAAAACTAATTTAAATAAAAAAAGATATTAAGTAATATTCTCAACAAGGTATTCAGCCTAAGAACAAACACGTTTCTGGGTTAACCATAATGTTTTTTTTTTTAACAGGTTTTGAAACCGCAACACCCTTTTACAATTATTTATCAAGGTAGAAAGCATAAAAATAATTGGTGGTAGATCATGTGCATAAATGCTTTATTTTTGAAAAAAAAAATGGCTGTTCTTTTATGTGACGTGCTTTTTTTTTTAGGTTTTGTGGGTTGGAGTAGAGAAAAGTGGCGCACAAAGAGGAGGGGATGTGACAAAGGTGCAAAGCAGAGTCCTGGGTTGTGATTGGGACAAGTAGCTATAAATTTCTTTGTGACATTTTTTATTTGTTTTAATTTTTGTAAATTATTAACTTCAAGTTGAAGCCGAGGCTGAAGAATAAATTGGGCATCCTGCTAATTATTTTTTTGACTAACAAATGATTCCATTAAAAAAGGAACCATGTTAAAAAAAACTATTTTTACTTTTAAAATGAAAAGGGAGAAATATAAAATAACACGAAAAGGGATAAAAGTGGAATTTGACAAACATGCACTACACAACACAACAAGTCATTAAATTTGAAAAAAGATAATAATTGAATATTGGAGTTAAACTATAATGCAGTTTAAAATCGTTAGAATTATCTGCGGCGGTTTTATTAAGTTGAAACATCAGAAAAATAGAAAAGATGATAAGATTTTAAATTTACAGATGTAATAAAAAGGTTTAAACAGTGAGGGACTTTAACGTGTGAAACCTATTCTTATTCTAAAAGTGAAAATGAAGAAAATACGTACAAGAAGAATACTATAATCCTGTTCTGTATTGCATATGATAGAGTCAAAAATTGATCTCGAAGTTTAGTGAGAACAGTGTAGATTGTCGGGTGGAAATTCAAAACTCTCTCTCTCTCTATCTCATCATCTCAATGAATGTCTCCAAACTTTTCTCTGTCTAGGTTCTCACCATGTGTCACTTTCGGTGTTTTTTACAGAAAAACTCCACATTAACCCACTTAACTTAACACTCACTAAACTCAACTCAAGAAGAAGATAATCTAGGAAGGAAGGAATGTGCCCACAACTCCCTGGGACGAAGAACGAGAAGAATGAAGAATAAAAAGAGTGAAATTAAGAAGCTTTAGCCAGATCAAAATAGTTCCACCAATAATAATAATAAATAATAGAGAAAGAGAGATTACGAGAGAGCAGAAGAGTTGGTTAGCAGTACTAGCATGAGTTAGGAGTGGTAGAGTGAGACAATAAAGTAGAGAGGGGAGGGTGGGAAGTGTGCATAAACAATTCTGCAAATGTCAAAAGATTCTGAGGAGATAAAAACCATAGAGCAGTGGAAATGGTCAGAAATGCAAGGCCTTGAGCTTGTTCCTGATGCTGCAACTTCACCACAGCAACAACAAGGCCAGGTTCCAAGGGAAATGGAGACAACTCGTGAACAACCCAACAAAGATGTTGCTGCTGCTGCTGCTCCTGCGGCTACCATGAACGGTGGTTCCATTAGTGGGGAGAAGGCAGAGAGTGTTCCCTCTGTTGGGTTTGGAGAGCTTTTCAGATTCGCTGATGGGTTGGATTATGTTCTCATGGGAATTGGAACGGTTGGAGCAGTTGTGCACGGTTGTTCACTGCCTCTCTTTCTTCGCTTCTTTGCGGATCTTGTCAATTCCTTTGGCTCCAATGCTAATGATGTGGACAAGATGACTCAGGAAGTGGTTAAGGTAACAATTAAACATAACAAACATCACAGACGAAACTCAGGTGCTTTTTTTGTTGTTGGAGTTTATGTGAATGAGTCGTGTTGTGTGATATTTTTGCAGTATGCATTTTACTTCCTGGTGGTGGGGGCTGCTATATGGGCATCATCCTGGGCAGGTGAGTGAGTTGAATTGAATTGCGTCTCTACCCTTTGTTTCTGTTTTTCGGCTTTGAATTTTCATTGATGGGTTTGGAGCTGTCGCAGAGATTTCGTGTTGGATGTGGAGTGGGGAGCGTCAATCCACCAAGATGAGAATCAAGTATCTGGAGGCTGCGTTGAATCAGGACATTCAGTTCTTCGACACTGATGTTCGGACTTCCGATGTTGTCTTCGCCATCAACACCGATGCTGTCATGGTCCAGGATGCCATTAGTGAGAAGGTGCAGTAGCAAGTTGAAGAATTTTATTTTATTTTTTTTACTTTGTTTGGCTGTGCTATTAGATTTGAACTTGTTTTTTTGTTTTTTTTTTCTTTTGTTGATAATTGGTGGTTGGTGTGCAGTTGGGGAATTTCATTCACTACATGGCTACGTTTGTTTCTGGCTTTGTGGTGGGTTTCACTGCTGTGTGGCAATTGGCTCTGGTCACTCTCGCTGTTGTTCCTATGATAGCTGTGATCGGAGGCATTCACACCACCACCTTGGCCAAGCTCTCTGGCAAGAGCCAGGAAGCTCTCTCTCAAGCTGGCAACATTGTGGAACAGGTAAGAAACTTTGTTTAATGCATTTGATTTGAATCAGCATTACATTACTTCTCTCACTGTTTTCTCATTGCAGACTGTTGCACAAATCCGAGTGGTGCTGGCCTTCGTTGGGGAGTCCAGAGCATTACAGGCCTATTCATCAGCCTTGAGGGTTGCACAGAAGCTTGGTTACAAAACTGGGTTTGCAAAGGGAATGGGGTTGGGGGCCACCTACTTTGTTGTTTTCTGCTGTTACGCGCTTCTGCTGTGGTATGGAGGCTATCTTGTCAGGCACCATGCCACCAATGGAGGACTTGCCATTGCAACCATGTTTGCTGTTATGATCGGTGGATTGTGAGTTCTTTTAGTGTGCATTTTCGTGTTATAGCCATTGAACAATTATTCATGTAAGGTTTATTTTAGTAACATGTTTAAGGATTTGATTGTTGTACACACAGGGGTTTGGGGCAATCTGCACCGAGCATGGCTGCATTTACAAAGGCCAGAGTAGCTGCTGCAAAGATTTTCCGAATAATTGATCACAAGCCGAGTATTGATAGAAATAGCGAATCTGGCATTGAACTAGAGACTGTTACTGGACTTGTGGAACTGAAAAATGTAGACTTTTCTTACCCATCTAGGCCAGAGGTTCGGATCCTCAATGATTTCTCCTTGAATGTGCCTGCTGGTAAAACCATAGCTCTGGTGGGTAGCAGCGGCTCTGGTAAGAGCACTGTTGTCTCCCTCATTGAGAGATTCTATGACCCAACTTCAGGTAAACTTTCAAAATTAGAGTTTCACTGTGCTGTGCAAAGTTTGACTGGTTTGTTTGAAGTTTTAACATTGAGAAAAAAAAAAAAAAAACTGTGTGCAGGACAAGTCCTATTAGATGGGCATGACATTAAAACTTTGAAGCTTAGATGGTTGAGGCAGCAGATAGGATTAGTGAGCCAAGAGCCAGCTTTGTTTGCAACCACAATACGAGAAAATATACTGTTGGGTAGGCCTGATGCAAACCAGGTTGAGATTGAAGAAGCTGCTAGAGTTGCTAATGCGCATTCCTTCATCATTAAACTTCCCGAAGGCTATGAAACCCAGGTTAGCCATCTGTGTTTTATGAAAATGGCTTCAGGAATTGCATGTGCAGTGATGTTTGATGATGCCTCTTTTTAACTAGTCATATCATTGGATTTTTGAATATTTGGCGTGATTATAAGTTATAAAAGAAAATATAAATTGCAAAATAGAAAAAGTGGATAAAATATAAATTACAAATGTTCAGAAGTCAAAGCCAAGAAGTGCATGTTCATGCGTTGCATATGAAAAAGGCAAAGAGGGTAACATGCTTCTGTCAACGTGCATGTTCATTCTTAAATAAGGACATGACAACCGACCAACCTGGAAATGCTCAGGATATATAACAAAAAATGAAGACCATGAAAATTCTTCTCAATTAGACTCCATTAGAGTATATATAATTTATGGATAGGACTCTTAATAACTAATTATCATTGACAGAAAGAAGGAATCATATAGTATAACTTCAAGATGATGAGGCAGAAAGAGGTAGTATATTCACAATTTTAGTCCTGGACTTTCTCATTGAGAGTAACCTTATTCCGCACCAAGGAACAAGAGTCTTAACCTCTGTTTGGATATCAAATGATGAGTGGAGTAGATACAACTAAATTGCTTGATTATTTTATGATAGATAGATAGATCCAGGTAAAGTTTTCCTTCACCTCTTCTGGAAGTGGATGAATGTGATATATCGTTTCATTTGTTTTATTTCACTCCACCTTTTCTAATCAATCTGAACATAGGCTTTGGAAATGAAAAATTGTTAGAATGAAGTCTGACGAAGTTAAAATGTATTGTGTTGGCAGGTCGGAGAAAGAGGGCTGCAACTTTCTGGAGGGCAAAAACAGAGAATAGCAATAGCAAGGGCAATGCTGAAAAACCCTGCAATTCTTCTCCTAGATGAGGCAACAAGTGCATTGGACTCAGAGTCAGAAAAACTGGTGCAAGAAGCCCTTGACCGGTTCATGATTGGCAGAACAACTCTTGTCATTGCGCATCGCCTCTCCACAATTCGCAAAGCTGATCTTGTTGCTGTTCTTCAGCAAGGAAGTGTTTCTGAAATTGGAACTCATGATGAGCTGTTCTCAAAAGGTGAAAATGGAGTCTATGCTAAGCTTATAAAGATGCAGGAGATGGCTCATGAAACTGCCATGAGTAATGCCAGAAAGAGCAGTGCAAGGTAGCTTTCACTAATATTCAGCATTGGCATTCTTTGAAAAAACTGATTATAGTTAATTTTCATAGTTTATGAAAGATTATTCATCATTTGGCCACTAAATTTTCATTTTGCAGGCCTTCAAGTGCCAGAAACTCTGTCAGCTCACCAATAATTGCTAGGAATTCTTCTTACGGTCGGTCACCATACTCGCGTAGGCTGTCTGATTTCTCTACATCTGATTTTAGTCTGTCCCTAGATGCATCACATTCAAATTACAGGCTTGAAAAGCTTGCTTTCAAGGAGCAAGCTAGTTCCTTCTGGAGACTTGCAAAAATGAACTCTCCTGAATGGCTTTATGCTTTAATTGGCTCTATAGGATCTGTTATTTGTGGATCTCTCAGTGCCTTCTTTGCTTATGTTCTCAGTGCTGTCCTCAGTGTGTACTACAATCCAGACCACAGATACATGATCAGAGAAATAGAAAAGTACTGTTACTTGTTGATTGGTCTTTCATCAACTGCACTTCTCTTCAACACACTGCAACACTTCTTCTGGGACATTGTTGGGGAAAATCTCACCAAACGTGTGAGGGAGAAAATGCTTACCGCGGTGCTAAAAAATGAAATGGCGTGGTTTGATCAGGAGGAAAATGAGAGTGCCAGGATTGCCGCAAGGCTGGCTCTTGATGCCAACAATGTCAGATCAGCCATTGGAGATCGAATTTCAGTAATTGTGCAGAACACTGCACTTATGCTAGTTGCCTGTACTGCAGGCTTTGTGTTGCAGTGGCGCCTTGCCCTTGTCCTCATAGCTGTCTTCCCTATTGTTGTCGCAGCCACTGTTTTGCAGGTTTGTGTTTTTCTACATTTCTTTCTTGACACGTTTTTTGTGATTCAATTGTTGTTTCATTTGTATTCTTTTTGTGTGCTGTACAGAAAATGTTCATGACTGGTTTCTCTGGTGACCTGGAAGCTGCTCATGCGAAGGCTACACAACTTGCAGGAGAAGCTATAGCCAATGTAAGGACTGTTGCAGCCTTCAATTCAGAAACAAAAATTGTCGGTCTTTTCAGCTCCAATCTCCAGGCTCCGCTAAAGCGTTGCTTTTGGAAGGGACAAATTTCTGGAAGTGGATATGGTGTAGCTCAGTTTGCACTTTATGCTTCCTATGCCCTTGGTCTTTGGTATGCTTCTTGGTTAGTGAAGCATGGTATCTCTGACTTCTCTAAAACAATCCGAGTTTTTATGGTCCTAATGGTTTCTGCAAACGGTGCTGCTGAAACTCTAACACTTGCTCCTGATTTCATCAAAGGAGGCCGAGCCATGAGGTCAGTGTTTGAACTCCTTGACCGTAGGACTGAAATTGAACCTGATGATCAAGATGCCACTCCTTTTCCGGATCGTCTTCGGGGTGAAGTTGAACTCAAACATGTAGATTTCTTCTATCCAACTCGTCCTGACATGCCGGTTTTTCGCGACCTCAATCTCCGGGCAAGGGCCGGTAAAACTCTTGCCCTTGTAGGACCTAGTGGGTGTGGTAAGAGCTCGGTTATTGCACTTATACAGAGATTCTATGATCCAACATCTGGTAGAGTCATGATTGATGGCAAGGACATAAGGAAATACAATCTCAAGTCCTTAAGAAGGCACATTTCAGTGGTACCTCAGGAGCCATGCTTGTTTGCTACCACAATTTATGAGAACATTGCATATGGGCATGAGTCAGCCACTGAAGCTGAGATAATTGAAGCTGCAACTCTTGCCAATGCACACAAGTTCATATCCGGTTTGCCTGATGGATACAAAACATTTGTTGGGGAGAGAGGTGTTCAGCTATCTGGGGGACAGAAGCAAAGAATAGCGGTTGCTCGAGCTTTTGTGAGGAAAGCTGAGCTTATGCTTCTTGATGAGGCCACAAGTGCACTTGATGCTGAATCTGAGAGGTCTGTTCAGGAGGCTCTGGACCGTGCCTCTTCTGGGAAAACAACCATCATTGTTGCACACAGGTTATCAACTATAAGGAATGCCAGTCTCATTGCTGTGATTGATGATGGTAAAGTGGCTGAGCAAGGCTCCCATTCACAGTTGTTGAAAAATCACCCGGATGGGATTTATGCACGCATGATTCAGTTGCAGAGGTTCACACACACCCAAGTCATTGGAATGGCCTCAGGTTCAAGTTCTTCAACAAGACCAAAAGATGATGAAAGAGAAGGCTAGCCATTTCCAATGATATTACCAGCTACAGGATTATTAGCCATATACCCATTATAATTATTGGCATTTTTGCTTTGACCATAGTATAGTTTGTGTATCATCCCTACCCCCTTCTTTCCCTTCCAATTCAAGAATGTATCTTCTTCTTGTCTTTATGAATGTTACTAAGGAAAATGACAGAGACAAATACAGGAACAAGGTTGAAATGGATGAACTACGCTCATCCTTTTTAATTCATTGAAGGCAACTTTTGCTCCAAAGAATCAACGATGCATAATTCAATGTTACAAAATTGACTATAACGGTAAATACACCGAATATGTCTCCTTGATGATTTAAGTAACTAGTTAAAAAACACTGCTATCAGGCTGGAACTGAACTTCTTTGCATTGAAGTCATGCAAATAAACAAGAGTTAGCTTTTCCCTAGCAATTTTCTAGGTGCAAAATGGACTATGAACAATAAAAAAAGTGTTTTTTGTGTTGGCAACAAATGGTCCTGTTAAAATTCTATCACTTTCCAACATTGATGGCACAGCGGTGGCGGTGGCCCGAGTGTTGTAGCACTTGAACCTCTTAGGCCATTTGAGAGACATCACAATCAGGTTCTGAACATGATGCAGCATCCCTTTCATGGAAATCCTAAATATTGATTGGCTATGATCCCAATGGTGGAATGGGAAGTGCATAGGAAGGGGACAAACATTATTGAGCTAAGATGAGATGATGGTGGCACAAACGTGCATGGCATTGAAGTAGACAGCAGGTGAGAATCGGAGAAGGATCTAAATGTGGGATGAGTTTGTGGACAAGTGAGGCACAGAAATCAAGTACAGCACAGGAAAATGACAGAAAAGAGAGTGTGCATGGTGCTCAAAAGTGCTTGCTATCCGTAATGGGGACCAAAACCTTGGTCCCTTTAATTTGTTAAAACTAAAAGGTAAGAAATTTGAATGAAGCAGCATAAGGGTTGGATTGAAAATGGCTTGGTGAAGATGACATATTCCATGGTACGTTAACAAGGCTCATGATAGTGAGTTGGGTAAGCATTTTACTTAACGACAAATTTTCAGACAACAACACATGCTGTGTGACTCATAAGGTTTCATAATCATGATATTATATGTTCCATTCACCCAACAATGTAGACAACTTTTTATCACCCCAATCAAACCATTCATTATAGAATATCTACTTCCAAGATTTCCTAGATCACTAGCTACTGACATTAGGCACGTTCCAAGGCTTCTTCAGGAACATTAAGGATGTTTAAGGTCCCAACTCAGTTCAATTTTTTCTTTCACATTTTCAAAACTTGAATCAGATTACGTGTTCTGTAATGTAATGTTCAAATTTTTTCACATTATTTTCAACGTCGCGTTTTTTCTATCATTCTTCAGAAGAAGTAAAAGTAAAGTATCAGTTAAAAAGTAATTCATCTACTGATACATATCTTTCTACTTGCACTATGAACCAAACCTTGTAATCTGCTTAAAAGATTCCATATATTAACTGCTCAAACTCATTCACCTCGTTCGTTGATTTCAACGTGACATGTTGTTCTCCTTCAAAAGCAAAAGAACATGGCATGATGTTTTTGTGTTTTTCTAAAGTTTTTGTCTTTTTAAACAATTGGCATGTTTCTGCACGAATATTTATTAGCATTTCAATGCTAATAAAAAAAAATAAACTACACTTATTAGAAAAAGCAACCTTAAACATAGCTTGAATGTCTAGTTTGTAATTTTTTTTATATTAATCAAATTTTATTAAATTATTATTTAATTTTATAATTTTCGTATTTAATAAACATTTAAATACTATATGATTGTCTACTTATTAAAATATGTGTCTAACATCCATCATCAGCAATTTAAAGAAATTAATAATTTCCAAGTTGTTAATTTGAACTTACGAACTTTGGACGAACATTTTTAAGTCATTGAGTTCCGCCTCAACTTAGTTTAATTAATAATCAATTAAACTAAGAAGTTTGATTAAATATTTAAAGAATAAAATTCAAATAGTTCATAAACAACTGAATTGATTTACATCTTCAATAACAATTTTCCAAATACACGTTCAATTTGGAACTACTAAGACATGGACCATGTTGTACAAGTTCAAAAACCTTCTGGGATTTGCCACTTGCATGATCTCTTCGCTCTTTGCACCACCCGTTATTTTCTTAACCGAAATATCATTCGCATAAACTTGTTTGTTTGGTTTTCATCCTTCACCCTACCATTTTCGTAATTTATTTTTCTAAACATAATAAACAATTCGAAAAATTTTGTCCGGAAGCCAATTAAACATATTTTTACGGGAAATATGTTTCCGAAGCATTTTATTATGAGGTGAGAGTAAAAATTTGATGAGGTGCAGAAAGTAGTTGAAAAGGTATTTTAGATTGTAATGAGGGATGTTACCTAAGTTTTTTTTTAGGGTGTATGAAGAAATTTTCAACTTGTTGGGGAGGGTATTAAAACCAGATTCTAAGGCTTTCTTTTTTCTAGAAATATTGAAGACTGAACGGAGATTCAGTAAAAATATTTGGAGTCATGGTTGGACAAGCTAACTAGTAATTTAGAGTAATGGTATTTAAAAATTGAAAAATTCATTATAGATTTTATTCGTAGTTGTGCATGAATATGCAATTGTAGTATAATACAGTAACTAATTATTTTAATTATATTAATAATATAAACCTTTTACACTAAAATTAAACTCAACATTTCTAGTTAACTCACCAAATTCTAAGTCTCCACAAAGCTATACTCTGTTTTGGATTTTAATAGCCAGTTGTAAATGTTAATTTTGAGAGTTTAAATTTAAATTAATTTTTCAGTTTTTCCTTCCTATACCTAATAAATGGCAAAAGAACTCATGTTGTAAAACAACATCGTTATCAATACCAAAACATTTTGAAAAGTCCGGTTCATTTTGCAACTGATACAAAATATCATCTGAGTAATCCATATTTAATTTAACCTCCAATCCAATAACACAACGAAAGCAACCATGGATCATAACTTTTAACAGACAATTCATTGAAGTAAAGCTGAAATAATACAGAATTTGTCCTCTGCGAACTTGAGTGTACAAAATAAATCAGATAAACCAAATGATCACTTGTTGCAGAAGAGCATTATTTAATCAACTTTACATAATTTCAGAGAGCATTATTTAACTATGATTGGGATCAATGTACAGCAATCTCAAGAATAATTATTCCAAAAACTTTGTTTATTTGATTTTATGATTAGTTTTTCAGAAAAAAAGTATAATTACTCCAAGAACATTTACTTAAAATCTTTCACCAACCTTTCCCAAACAAATTAATCACAGAAAACTAGTAAAATAAGTTTATACGACTTAATAAGATCCTGCTCACAAAATAACAAAAGTGGCATATTTAGAAGATTCAACAGTGAAAACTAATTAAAAAAAATATTGATATTATCGAATGCGTTTAGTAAAGTATAATTCTTAAAAAAACAAATAAGGAAGTGATTAATTATCAAATCAAATTTTAATATTAGATAATTATAAAATTACAAAAAAAATTATTATTTTAAAATTTTTATAATCAATCATTTTTTTTTATAAATTGAATTTCATAGTATTTATGTAAATATTTCTAATTTATTATAATTTATAACTGATATCCTTTCTTAATAAAATAAATAAATATTTTATTAAAAATTGAAAAAAAAATCAAGGACAATATTAAACCAATAATCCAAATCACATCAACTTTCACAAAAATGTATTGGCATACCAGTCATACAAGGCACGACGATCAAAATCAAACAAATAGTTCCAACATTTAAAGTGAAAATTCCAGATAGATCCTTGTGAAAATTTTTAATATAAAATAGAAATAATATCTGATTTATCAGAGTAAAATATCATAATTTTGTGTTTCATTAATCAATCACATATGCATGGTGAGTAAGCACACACATTCAAAACAAGTTTTCAAGGACTATGTAAATAAATAAAGGTAAATTAATACCAATAATAAAGACAAAATACATAAACCACAAAAAAATTAAAAAAAAAATCTGATTTACTTGAGATCATCAAGTTTAACCTCGTACTGTTCAGCAGTAGAGAGAATTTTGACACCAACCACGCCTCTTTGCCATTCTGAATTCCCCACTAATACAAGCCGCTCCGCATTTACTCGGCTTGCTCGTTTAAAAACCCTACAAGAGAACAAACATTAATGATTTATGTACCATATCAGAAGCCCTACAAAAGAGATGCATCTATGCTTTAGGAAAAAGAACTAACATAATGAAAAAATAACTATACCATTTTAGTGGTTTGTTTTCCAAAACCAACTCAACACTATGCCCTTTTTCTCGGAGAATGTTAGCAACCATTGCAGCACATCCTTGAAGATCTTCATCCAATGCGCACACGATGTCATCTACGTGCAAGTTAAGCTCCGGTAACAGACCCTTCTCTTTGAGCAACTGAGACAAAGAAACAGACATGAAGCACAATTGACAAAGTTGGAGAAACACTAGTCAAAGCAAAAGTGTTCTGGAGCATAATTATCATAATAGAGATTTAAAAAATAGACATCCCCTTCTATGGGAGCAACCGTTACAAAAAAAGAAAGACATCAAGCACAATTGCCAAAGGAGAAGAAACAGGAGCCTAAGCAAAAGTGCTGTGGAGCATAACTGTAATAATAGAGATTTACAAAAAACAGACTATTCTCTTTGAGCAACTGTTACAAAAAAAGCAGACATAAGAAGCAACGGACTGAATACTGTTAGTCTGAGTACCCACAGGTATGATGATGAGTTTATACATATAGATTCATTACATTTATTATGTATGAACAGAAAATATTGTCTGACTAATGCTACGGTGAACCACTCTTGTGGTTGGTCTACGGTGCACCATATTTATCCACAGTAGGACTAATCTAGTCTTCACCATGAAACCCTATCCTCAAAATCTGACATCAAAAATGACCTTCCCTCATAGTAAATAACTCTTGAAATGTTTGCGTTGATTTTTTATTATTTGTTTATGGATATGCTTTCATGTAGGGTGATGAAATTGTGAGAGAAAGGTCATGAATTCAATCCCCTGCAACAATTTGAAAAAATAAAATTGGTTTGATATTGCCATGTTATGGAACTATGCTAGTGCTATAACGGAATAATGACATTGGATAGAGTGGACTTTTAAATCGAAATCCAACCCCTTCTACGGATATTTGTGTTGATATGTTGCTGTGAGACAAAACAGTACTGCTGTCAAAGCACAAAAGACAAACTTTCTAACACACTATTAGTATAGATAAGCAACAACAGTATTGAATTCAATAATTTCTTACATTCTGCTTCACTGTATATACTGCCTAGTCCTAAACTTGAAGAGACGTAATAGATTAAGGCAGAAAGAATTTATGAGAATGCACAAAAATGATTTAATATCGATAACATTATGGCTTTCAATTTCTCTTGCTACTGAAGCTATAGACTTACTTCTACTATAACTGCATCACCAAACCCAAAACCACAAGCAGCAATATCATCAGCACCAAAAGTTGAGAATAAATGATCATAACGACCACCACCACAAATTGCTCGCAGCTTTCCTTCTCGGTCAAAACCCTACTGAAGACAATTAATCAATTGAAAGAAAGCAATAGAACACCAAATATATACAATGGAAACATGTTAAAACAAATGGAAAGCATCATAAAGAATGTAACTTGGACACACTAAAATAAAGCCAGTAAAACTTTGATATATTCTTTCTCTGTAAGCATTAGTAACATGACAGTTTAGTTACCTATAAAGTGCATGCTCTTTCTTTTTCCTTTTTGATATAAAAGGATTAGTCAAGAACAAACATGTACTGGAAAGATAGGAAATGTATGCATCTAATCCTCTTGATCATGCAATAATTTTATAATCTAGGATCTGACACGTCACGTAATTTGAATGTATCAAACTCTGCCCCCATGTTACATAAATGTGTAAAGACTTCACAATGTCTTATGAAGGACTACAAAATATTATTTTAAAATCATCAAGCAAATGAAAAATTGCATTAAATCAAGATTATGGTTTTCATCGAGCCCTGTTGATAATGTTTTTTATGCCTAAATGTCTTCGTATCTATCTTACACTTTCTTTACCAAGATCTTCATTTTAATCACTTTTATGCTAATCTAGTCATTAAATGAGTACGTTTATTGTCTTAATCCTTTAGAACTGTATTAGATTCTGTTGTTTCATTGCAGAAAAAGAATAAATTAGAAACAGGAAAAGCCTTTGAAGATTGCACCTAATCCATTTTGAAATGAGTAGGTTTATTGTTTTAATCCTTTAGAACTTGTATTAGATAGTGATGGTGATGTTTCATTTCAGAGAAAGAAGAAATGAGAAAATGGAAGAGCCTTTGAAGATTGCACCAAATCCATTTTGAAGGCTCCTTTAATGCTAAAAAGCCAAAAAATTTCCTCATGTGTGCTGTCAATTTGAGGCTGAGCTTGGGAACTTCTGAGGTTGAGCTTGGTAATTTTGAAGCTGAGCCTGAGAATGTTAGAAAGGTGCCTTTGGTGTTGTCAGTCTGAGGCTGAGCATGGGAAGGAAACCTGAGGATGAGCATGGGAAAGCTCAGGCTGAGCATGGGAGTGTTGATATGCATTCACAGAACCTTTGTAGACAGAATCTGACAGCTGAGAGCTCCCCCTTGGATCTTTTATGGTTGTTCAACCAACTTTTCTCACTTTTACAGCATTTTTCTTTCTTTCATATGAGTAGCTAAATCCTTAATTACTGGGGTTTGACGTAGCTGGGACTCTTCCTCATGTATCTACTGCAATAGCTAATCTAAGTTTATTGTTCTTTATTAGTCTCTTTCTCCATGCTAGTACTTGTATTGGGTTTATCTTCTTTACAACATTTATAGTTTGAATGTCGTTGGAAAATGATTTTGAACCTTGACTTAGTAAAGAGGACCTCATGGATTTTGTATCTAACAATAGAGCAAAGCTCATTAGTCATTCTTAAAAACCCATGTTCTTAAAGCAAGTTGCTTGGTTACGCTACTCAAGGAATTGATAGTTGAACAAGTGAACTTAGACTCTCTCACTAAGGGATTAGGTTTTGAACTATCTTTTGTATTGAAATTAATAAATAAACTTTAAACTTAATTCGAGCTGGGTTACTACAAGCATGAAAAGAGTTTGGGAAATTAAATCACATCTTACAATCATCTATTAATTTGGGTTTTGCTACACTCCACATGTTTGATAAAATGAAATTCCTCTAGCTTAATTATACATATTGTTTGTTAATTTTCTGTTTATTTAAAATCTTGTTTCTTATATTATTTCAAATCAATTGAAATCATATTTCTCAACCATAGTCAATGTTTTAATATCTCAAATATGGCAATGGGTCCCTATGGAAAGGATCTCTTCCTCATACTATTGCACCAAGGACTATGCTTGCCATTAATAACATAGACTTTAACCTTTATTTGTCAGAGTCAATTATCACAAATGTTGTTACACAAGCCATTAATCATAAATTATTTTTCAGTGAGATTAAGCATGAAGGGTTTAAATTTGAAAACAAATAGCCCCAAGAAACATCTCAATATTTGAATGAACCTTTACACGCTTGTCAGAGAATAAGTCCAACTAGAGAAGTATATAATTATGCAACACAGGTAATCCACAAGCCAGATTTTAGTCAAAAACGGTCCTAACTCATTATTTTAATTGATATAAACTATAACATCTATTTGGTATTAACCATGAAATTCTAACCTCAAATACAATACCAGTGTAGTAAGCAAGACCTCGAACAACTGACGCATCAAATTGAACCCATTTCGAGAAACCAATTTTTTCAGCAAGAGAGAATAGCTGTTTCAGATCAGCAATTGCTTCCCCACTGCTCCCAAGTCTCTCTGAATACAACCACATTTATACTTTTTGTAAGTTGCATGACTTGATTTTACAAACTAATAGATAGTACAGTACATGCAATATCACGGTGCCATTGCAGCCTTCAAGTATGTAGAAGTAAATATCACAAACAAAAACAGGAATATTATATTTTTCTCTTTATTTACAAGAAAAAGAAACAAAGTAAAGATGTTGACCAAGAAAAAGAATGAACTTTTCATCATTTACAAGCCATAACATAAGGAAATGATACATACATCTGGCACAAAGCTACAACAGACTTGAATAAGGTGAGAGAATAAAGAAATATATTATTGATATTAGTCATACAAATTACATTCTCAACACCTCTATTTTGTAACAACCATATTCCCTTATAAATTAAATAAAATCTTCTGGAATTAAAGGGAATATTCTAAGGATATTTTGTTCAAATTACTATTTGGGTAGCTTTATCCTGATAGTCCTCTATTTAAAACAAACAGGCTATTTTATAGTGTTTCTAGTATTCCCTACAAGATATAAGATTTCAGGAAAGTGTAGAGGGTTAACCTTCTAACTCTGCCAATGACTTCACAGAAAGGACTTGCAATAGCTTCTGGACAGCCTCTTGTGATAGACCAACAGCTTCCAACTCTTTCTTTATTTCGTCAACTGGAATTTTCTCAATCTATACAAAATTAACAATTCTTTTATTAAAAAAACTTGCTATGATATTATGATCAGACCTTTATCAACAGTAGACAAGAGACAAAGACAAGAATATAAAATTTCAATCACACATAGACATGAACTAAAAATGGGAAAAAATTGTATTAGTCCAAAAGAAATAGAAAGGAGGATACCCACACAATATGACACTCTACAACAAATAAAATTATGATCGTCAAGTCCACACATAAAGGTTCTTTTTTGTGACAATAAAGGTTTGTAATATTGCTTATCATTTGCTTTGTTGGCCTAGGTGAATGTTATAAATATAAAGACATATTACAGACATCTACTAAATATAATTTATTGCGAATCTTACCTTAAAATGACCATGATTGGTTGGTTAATAGAGCTCCTTAGAAAATATTTCATTATGTTATTGTTCAATAATGATAAAAAGTCACCTATACAAGTGTCAATCAATAGGGGATTCAAAAGGTTTGCCTGGTCTGGCTGCCTGTGGTTTTAGGGTCCACAACCTCAGTTAAGGATGTTTCTCCAAATTGCTTGGCTAATTTCTATTTTACTTCATCATAGTTTTTTATGATTATATTGTTCTTCTCTGTGCATAATGTCTGTATGAGCTCGATCATCTTTTACTTGACTAATTGAGACTTGGTTGACATTAGAAAATGCTTTTCAACCTAGAATTTGGACCCAATTAAATGTAATACTAGGAATATGCTAATTTTAATTAGGCATCTTTCAACTCTTAATCTATAATGCTGACTAATTGATTGTAATTCTCAAGGGATTAATTAATCAATTCCTTTAGGTTCATCTGCTAAAGGGATTAAGATTTGAAGTTGATATAGTTGGAACTTACTATCGATAAATAGCTATAGTGGTCTGCATGAGGGGTAGTTTAGTGAAACTCAACCCTGACATCTCATATCTATAACATTCGTTCAATCTGCTTGCCAACTATTCAACTACTTACACCAAGTTTGATTTCTTTTGCTTTACTATTTTTTTCTACTTTGCAAATACATGCATTTACAATTACAACCTTAATTTAATAAACAAACATCCTTTTACTTGAGTATTACACTAGTTCTTTGGGATTCAAAAATTTGGACCAGAAATATCCAACTTCCTACTTGTGGACTTGGAATACTTGTAAAAGTCTTCACATCATTCAAGGATGTCTAATGACCACAGACAACAAAGATACACCAAAGAAGGTGTGGAGGCACTAACAAAGGATTTGCATGAGCTGCAGCCTAGTCATATATCTTCATGTAAATTGGGCAGATTATATTCTTGTATTGTGTTAATTAGGGTTAGTTGCATATTCTTGAAGTTATTTGTAATTATTCTTGTACACCTAGCATGAATATTTCCTTCACTGTGTAATTCACATAGACTTAATTTTGTACAAAGACTGAATTTTGTATATACTTTTAGCATTATGTTGGGTGATGTGAAATATCATTTATCCTATAAACATGAACTAGCCATAGTACATAGAAATTTAATGTCATTTGATCTTAGCTTCAGCCTTTTGGTTCTACTTGTACATGTTTTTTGTCATTAACAAGCTACACAAACTAATTGAACTTATCACCATCCCTTATCATACTCTTTTTTTCATGGACAAATAAGGATCAAGAATGCTACAGCAGCATCAACAATTAGAAAAATAAACTAAAAGAGCAACATTACGTATCACTCACTTTATCAATAATGACGCAGACCTTGCCAAATAAATGTTCTGGTACTGAATAACAATTTAATACTTCCTGTAGAACCTGTACAGTGAGAATCCAACAGAGTAAGACCATGATAAGCCAAAGCAATACAACGAACCATATTAATGAAGTAATATGTTAGAACTAAAGTTGTATGCAGACTCCGATTACCTACAAAGTTGAAACAAACTACATGCATCGAGCGAATGAAAATGTCCTTGACAAAATATTATCAATTAATTGTCACAACAAATTAAGATAGAACAATCATGCAAAACAGGCATGTGACCAAAAAGAGTCATAACAAACACGGCAAGGTCTTATATTGTAATATTGTGCAAAAATATAGGATATATCTATATCAACAATACTCCTCGGTACTACTAAACCAAAATATGTCAATTTTAACCAACATTTAATAGCACACTCGTCAGAAATGATCCCAATCTACTTTTCTTGCCCATAGCAACACCCTTACACCAACATTTGAATGACTTTTCAACCACAAATGCGGAGCATATAGCTAAAACAATTTGATAAATTCAATCTATCATATATCTTGACCAGTTAAATCTTTAAATTCACAGGTTGCATGTTCGAGTAATAGAAATAAATACAAACCCCAAAGAAGGGAGATATGTTCTGGCGTTTACATGAGTATTATTTATAATTGCGTATTAGAGTACAGCAGAATCACTTATAAATACATAAGAATAAATCAAATAACTAAAACTGTGATAATTGCACCACAAATTTCTAGTAAAAGTCATTTAAATATTCACCATGTGTTATATAGGCTATCTCACAGATACAATGAAAATGAAATCTCCACCTTTCGACTGGAAACCTTAAATCCAACATCTGATTCTGTAATTCCTATTCGCTTAAACAAAGTGACAATAGAAGATAAAAGCTCTGCTTCGGCCTACAACATCAAAAGAAGCATGGTAAAAAAATACATATAATAGATTATAGTCCAATATATTCAATTAAAATTACCATCATTCAAGATTTTATAATAAGGTACATAAATGCAAACCAACCATAAAAATTTACTCAAAAGAATGCCAGAAACAAAATACAAAAAGAAAAACAACACATCTTATTACTTAATAACAAAGAGCGTCAGAAATTTTCATTACTTTCTGACTCGACTACAAATAGAAAGCACAGGTTTCTGTATTGTTATAAGAGAAGGGAGAATGAATAAGATAGAGTAATCAATCACTACTCAAAGACAGCCTAACTGCTACACAAACATAAGTATAATGGTACAACTACTAATTGATGATGACACCTTATTGCCTAGCTTTCTGGATCAATCATGAAACATTTGACCAGAAAGAGGACAATCCACAACAAAAAAGTGTGTATATCAGGCAGCACATACCATAACCCCAGGAACACCAATAATATCCATGTTCCACTGGTAGTGCTCACGACGACGGCCTCTTGTCATTCTCTCATACCGCCAACATTGTCCAACAGTGAACCACTTAATTGGTAAGGGTACCGACTTCCTAGAAATTAAAGAACAAACATGGAAAAGATAAGTTGGCCTTCACATACAAGATATTCAAGTTACGTATATTCAACCTTAATTTTTCTGGCATATATTAACATCAAAACTGCAAATATAGGAAAACTTAGTATGCATAAGAATTAACCATACCCTTTCTGTATCACCAGCCTTGCCAAAGAAGGAGTAAGTTCAGGCCTCAACGCAACACGGCGATTTCCACGATCTTCAAAACAATAAAGCTGCAAATTCAATAAACCGATCTTCAAAACATAAGAATTAACCTTACCCTAAAACTAAATCCTAATATTTTGTCAAAAATCCTTAATGTATTTGCATTATCCACTCTTTTAATAAAAATTATTTTTCATCAAAAGATATTTTATTAAAATGCTAATATTTTAAGCACACCACCGGCATGTTATATGTGTGACAAAAACTGTATCACACACTCAACCATGCATACATGTCTAGCTCTAGCTCTAACATACTTAATTACAGTTGTACTATTAGGAAAATTAAAAGCACAGCCACTAAATACCTTAAAGCCATACCATGGCTCTATTATAGCAACTCCTAATGGAATAAAGCCAATGAATAGAATTATGCCACAAGACTCACTGCACGTAGCATATTGTCTGATTTTCACTGTATTAATTGTCTATGGGTAGTGTGCAGAATAAGAGAGAAGAAGCTGCAACTGCCGAAACAGGGAACACCAAGATCATTTTAAGAAAATTATAACAGGAAAACACCAAGATCATTTTAAAAGAAATATAACTTATTTGCATTGGCATTTAGAATGTAAGACCCGTATTTTGGATCTGAAAAAAAGGAAGTAACTTAAAGAACCTTCAGCTTGTAGGTATATCATGAATCTTTGTTTAACTTGGTCATACACTAAACCAGCATGCACTTAATCAAACATAAATATAATTTATGAAACAGTAAATAATCAGTTAACTCAATGCTGATAATAAGTATTTGCAGTTTTAATGCTTATCTAAATACAACTGAAACAACAAGACAAGGAGGAAGAATGTCTATCAGAGACTCGGGACAATAAACATAGAATGACATATTACCACCATAGACATTATCCACAATAGAAAATACTAAACCAAGTAACTCATCAATATCATCACCAGAGCTAAAAAGAGAAACACAGAGTTGATCATTGTCCCAAGTATAATGCAACGATGAAGAGCAGAAAACTTTCAGATAAAGTAATTCACACCAGTTACAAGCCACAAATTACATCATTCGAGAATGTCTTACTCAAGTCAGATATTGATACTCCTCCGATATTTCGAAATACATATTGGAAAAGAATTTTTTATTCGAATTCTTTTTTTGAGATACTTCTGGCCTAAATTTGGAATGTTTAGGATTCCAGATTTGAAAAGTATCCAAAAAGCATGTCTTAAAGATTCTTGATCCGCTATATTTTTCCAATCTTTTTTCATTTGACTTTTTAACCTTTTTTCTAGGATATGACTCAGATACATTCAAATAATATCTAAAAAGATTGACCTAAAGATTATTGAGCAGCTATATTCTTCCTCATGCTACAAGCGAAATTGAAGTACGTATTCATTGATTCTTTCAAGAGAAACAAAAATGGATCCGAAATGGACAGAACATTTGGTTTATGAGCATTACAGTCAATTTTTGCCAGGAAAGGATTAAAGGTGTTACTGAATAAAAAGGAGAGACAGGGTAAAAGGAGAGACAGGGTAGTGGGACATCATTGGTGGAGATATATTGCACTAGAGGTCTCTCTTGATGGTGTTAAGCTTCTTGAATTGGCAGAGTTCTCTCCTGATGTTCCATACTTAAAAGCTATATGATGGTAACTGAGGATAGGAGAACGATAATTCGCATTAGACAGAAATTTAACAATGATGCATGTGAATTGTATGTTCTTGTATAGAAAAAGCAATACCTGTTTTGAGTTATACCTGTCACGTTTATAGAGAGGATTTCACAGGAGAAAACAAACACCAATGAGACCTAAGTCCAATCACATAAAATATTGACACCACTCTCAACCCAAAACCTTTAAGACAATGAGTTTATACGTCTTTATCCTTATATAATGCTCTACTCTCTCATTTCTAAGCAACGTGTGACTTAGACTCACACGTAAGGCAATGAGTTATACCTAAGTTGTTTTTGTTGATAACAGTTACCCAGGACTGGTTATAATATATACAGAAACTGTATTTTTTTTGTTATAATCACAAATGTCTTTTTGTAAATTGTGATAATCGCAATTGTGAATTAATAAGAAATAATCAGTGTCTCTTACTTCAACAAAATTTTGCATCTACATAAATATTATATATATTTTTCCTACCGTTGTAACCTTAAATTTCAAAAAAAAAAATTGCCTTGGCCCGTATCCATGTCTTGTTGTTGGACTAGTTATTCAAGCGTCATTGATACACACTCAACGTGTCATTGATAAAGCGGAAGAGATACCTGGTCCTTAATCTCTTCTCCAGCTTTCCTAGTGAACAATGCCTCCGACTCAAGCACCGGATAATCAACCTCTTCGAATCCATACAACCGCGAAACCTGATCCTCACAGTGAAATACCAAATTATAAAAGTAGAAAAATAGTATTCGAGCTGAAGCAGTTATAGGCACGAAACGGCAATGAGTAATTCGAGTCCAAAACCACACACACCTCTTTGAAATGGTTGAAGAGCCAGTTCCGCAAGCGCATGTCTTCGGGCGGGAAGTCGCGCGTCCCCTTGGGAGGATTCACGTCGATTTTCTGGACATCGGCGCCGACGGAGGGGCCGGGAGTTAACGCTCCAGACCTGCCGCCGGTCGGAGAATCAGTTTCCGCCGGTCGCGAAAGCGAAGAGCGGAGTCTAATGCTGGAGAAGTGAGCATTGAACGGGAGAGGTGAAGAAGATAGTTGGAAGCTGAGTGAACGGAAAAAAGGGTTAACGTAGGAATTGAAGCGCGGTTGCAGGGTGAGGAACGAACACGAGAATGAGGTTGGAGGCATGGCAGTGAAGCTTAGCTTAGCTTTTCTTTTTGTTTTGTTTTTTGTATCAGGGTGGAGCTTGCTTGATGGATGAAAATGCAAGATAGATGGACAGGAACGGGTCGGATGAAATATTATTGGGCCCTTCATGTTAGGCCTCAAAAGGTTGGGTCAAGTTTCAAACTATCTACGAACAATAAAGCCAACAAAATATATATATATATTACTCTCCATGTAACTTTTAGTTAAAGCTTTCTATCATATTTAGATTTCTTTACTTTTTTATGTGTACTGTATTTATATGTTTACATATATGATATAAAATAGCATAATTAAATTTCATTTTATTGTAATTAATCATATATATATATATATATATAATATTTTTTATTAATTTTCATAGTATACAAATGTATCTTTTTCATGCGTTGACTTGGCTTTCAAGTATTTTACTAAAAAAAAAAGTTTGAGATAAATTTAACTTTTGGAGGAGGATTTTACAATTTTTTAAATATTCAAATTGATTGAATTTGAATTGATATCATGTCGAATTATTTCATTTTTCAATTCTTTTGATTGAATAAAAATATTATATATATATATATATATATATAATCACATTTAGTTGAATTAAGCTAAATTCGAGTAAATTTTTGTTTGACCAAAATCAAGTTAGATACGGATAAAATTATGCTAAGTGGAGCCCAAATCAAGTCAACCAGAATCTAAATAAAGTCGAGATAGATTGGGCTGGGATCATGTTTAGTTGAGTTAGAGTAGGCCAATGTTAAGTTATGTTCGATTTAATTGAACTCCTAATTGAATTAACTTAGGCAAAACTAATATAAATTGAGTTAAATTTAACCAAGTCTAGTTTTATTGGGACATTAGAAAGTGACCATGTCAAAACTAAATTAAGTCAATCCCACACAAGATTGGGTCGAGTTTATTAAAACTCAAGTCAAACTAAATCAACCCACACCTAAATAAATTCGAATTATAAAGACCAAATTATGGACTTAAAATTATAAAAAAATTTAAATTTCTACTTTTCAAATAGAATTGAAATTTTTTAAAATATGGATTTGAAATTTTTTAATTTTAAATAATCAAATTATTTTAATGAAAATTTATAATTTATTTATTTTTCTAATTACATTATCAAAAACACTCATTTTACTAAAAGAAAAATTAAATTCATGAAATAAATTAATTACTCTCGTAAACTGTTATCTCCAAACACACTATAAAAGATAAACTCTTATCAATTGAAAAAAAGAAAACAATACATTTTAGACTATAGGTATAATAAATAATCAATTTTGCATGCTTTATTAATTGTGTAGTTTATTTTAAAATAACTTGACTGAGTGTATTCATATTCCTCTTGGAGAGGAAGAAGAAGTTTTTTTTTTTTTTTGTAGTGAATTTAATAGATTTTCTTACAAGAAAATAGTCATTGTAATAGTGTGAATTACTTTTGTAATGTTCAAATTATCGTTCTTGCATGTAAACATCACCTTTACGAGGCTAATAAGTGGAAGTTTCATTTGAAGGTCGCATTTGAAAAAGAAGCACATACTTTATTTTCATGTCCATCACAAATGTATATAATTGAGGCTTTTTGCTATTATCATCTTAGAATAGGTCGTATTTTGTCTTCACATTAATTCCACAAAGCTAATGGCCGAATTGGTGAAGTTGACACTCCGCGTTTTGTGTTTGGAATGAGACTTCTTAGTATTTGATGGATCATTTCCCGTTCTTCTTAACCCACCCATTCGAGACAACAAGGGAAGAAAAGGTAGGAAAATTGAGAATTGATTTTTGACCCTTGGAAATGAAAAAAAAAAAAAAGAGATTAAAATATTTTTAAAAAAGTAATGAGTAATTCGTTTTAATTTTTAAATTTGAATAGTCATGTATTGTGAGTTGTACACGACATACAATCTTGCATGAATAATTATAGGGATAATAATACGGGTCGATCTGGTTTGTTTAGGTTCGGTCCATTTAGGCCTGGTAAGGTCCGCACATTGCGGGTTGGTTCGTCCCGTCCTGTACAATTTATGTGGGTTGCAATCACTGGTTCATTCCGCACATCACTTGGTCTATTTTTTTTAGTTATTATGATAAAACTTCAAATATTTAAAAATTGGAAAACTTTAAGAAGTTCACAAAATTAAGTAAAGATTTTGGGGAGTTGGATGATAAATTGATAGTTTAACATTTTCATCATATTCATATTCATCTTATGAGATACACAATGTATTCTTAAATTTCAACACTTTAAAAAATATATAACACTTGTCTTTTCCAGTTATATAATTATTTGTAACGTGCAAGAGTCCATAAAAAAATAATTAAGATATACAAATGTAAGTTTTCTTTTTACACAGATTGCGGACCAGTCTGCACGAACTATATACTTATGCAGACCAAACTATTACAGATTCACTATCCTGATCTGTCCCATATTTTTTTTCGCGGACCAGTAGACCATATTTGCCATCCCTAAATAATTATATACGACATTAATGATAACGAAACGAAAACAAGCTCGTAGAAGGACATGTGTTTATACCATTCTCTCTCCTACATTTCTGGCAATAAATTAAATTGAAAATAGTTATTTTCAAAAGTTTTATTTTGAAAAATGTACAGTTATTTCTAAAATTAGGTTGAATTAAATCTCGACATTACTCGTCGAAAAAGAAACATAACAGTCGAAAGATTTGTATATGAAATGATAACGACAAATCATTTCTTCCATATATTCTCTATGGAATCATTTTTCCCCTGTTATCCAAATGTCATATTCATTTACCATATTCGCAGACACTTTAAGATGGGTTGTTGCTTAATATGCTCAGTGGTGGCAAAAATCTGCGCACATATCTAATAAATTTTTATTTCTTTTAAACCCAGAAAAATACATTTTTTAAGAAAATATAGCAATAATATTTAAAATTAAGAAAACAGTGCCATAAACAATGGACTTAAAATATAAAGAATGAGAAAGACTTTATCCCAACAATGTTTAACATTTTATGCACTGAACATATTTTGTTTTGGAAGATGATTATAATCAGAGACGAGGTAGTATGTTTGAATCGGAAATAATAAGAATAAATTATATTAGTTTAGTAGTGTGAAATTAATTCTGTTTTACTTGTATTTTTATTCAAGGAAATATACTGAAGAAGATATTAACCTAACACATTTTACGCCTAACGTGATTATTTCTTTTATTAAAGTATATACTAATTTACTCAGGAATTATTATGCGAAACCAATACGTTAGTTTTACCATATTATTAAAATTAATTAATATTTAATATTTAATTAATATATTATACAAAAGATGATTTTGTAATATATATCATACAAAATACAAAAGATGATTTCTTAACGGTGGATGCTTAGTTTTTTCCTGGTAAGAGTGGATAATCATTAAACTCATTTATTTACCTTTTCTTCAAGGGATTGAACTCGTTTACTATTTTATAAAAAATAATATCGAAAAAAGATTGTTCAATATATCCTGTTCAGAGCAATCATTCAATCTTAAAAGCATAAAAAATATTTAAAATTTTCCCATCAATGTAATAAATAAGGAATTTGACTGTATCTTCCTATAATGGTCTTATTCATAAAAAGATATTGTTTGTATTTTATATCTTCGGAAATAGTAAATACGTTTAGAATATTATGAAGACTAAACAAAGAATTATAAACATTAGGTCAAAGCCATCTCGAGAATTGTAGAGGCAATGTGTGCGCGTGAGTATTCTCTGAACCATCATAATTATTTACAGTACACCAAGACTAATCTGCAAACCCGGAATAAATTAAGGTGAAAAAGAGAAAAATTTATATAAAAAAAAGGTGAAACTTACCTTAATAAAAGTTTTATTTTACTTTTTACTTATTAATTAATATATTTTCCTTTTTGACCATGGACATAAAAATAAAGCATATTCTGGGTAATTTGGAAAGGGACAGAACTGGGGAAAAGTATGATCCTTTCCTTGGGGAAAGCCCACGGGTCTGACCTTTATTAATTGGGTGCTCTGCTCCACACACCTCACCGTGTACCTCTCCGTTTTCAAAATCTGTGTTCTGTGTCAAACCCAACGGTTATTTTTCACTTTCTACGGCTTCGCATCTCAAAAGGTTACACGCTTTTTCCTGCCAGGGGTAAATCAGTCACTTTCCCGTCAAGTCAGCGTCTGGTCAAATTTTCAATTTCCTCCAAAACTACACGCGCCAACATCGGAAATTAAATTAAGGTTTCCTCTCCACGTGGCATATTTTCACACTCCTCTAAAACACCGATAAATAATAAATAAATAAATAAATACGCATAAAAAATAAGAAATAGATATCAATATCATAGTTGCCATACATACATACATACTGATGCAACGCCATAGATAAGTGTGACTCATTCTCACTCCCTTGACTCTTCTTTTTCTTTATAACCGCATTCCTTCCATCTTTTTTTCTCAAAGGCACATTTCACTCGACAACAGAGCTCTGTTCCTTAAAACACAAACATGGGAGAGGTTAGTTCTAATTTCTTCTTCCTAATTTCTCGAATCTCGTTCACTGAAAGTTGTCGCTGATTTTTTTCTTTTTTATCAGAAAAAAGAGAAGGCGAAGAATGAGGCCGGTAATACGCCTGACTCTGGAGGAAAGCAAAACGACGTACCCGCCCCTGTCGTTCTGAGAATCGAAATGCATTGCGAGGGATGCGTCAAAAAGATCAAACGCGCCGTTCGCAGTTTCAACGGTATTACTCTCATTATTCAGATCTTGATCAAGCGTTTTCCCTTTTCCGTTTATCCATTGAGTTAACTGATAGTGAGATTACAACACTAATATTCATAGTCTGTTGCGGATGCAGGTGTGGAAGACGTTAGGGCCGATCTATTAGGTAACAAGTTAACGGTTATCGGGAAGGTCGACTCTGCCGCAGTGCGAGACAAACTAGCGGACAAGACTAGGAAGAAGGTAGAAATTATTTCTCCTCAACCGAAGAAAGATTCCGGCGCCGCCAGTAAACCACCGGAGAAAAAGGTGGAAGAGAAAAAAACAGAAGAGAAGAAACCGGCAGATAAGAAAACGGAAGAAAAACCCCCGAAACAGGTGCGTTGTTTCAATTCTTCTTTTCTCGCCTTCAGCAATACGGTTAGCGGAGCGTTGACGAAACAGAAAGCAAGTTAATTTCATTGCAATTGAAGCGTTATTTTACTGTTTTACCGTTTTCACTTGAGATTATTTCATTAATTACAATGAGGTGTTCAATTGTGGTGGTATTCATAGTTTTGCTATTTGTCCAGAGCGCGGTGGTGTTGAAGATTCGATTGCACTGTGACGGTTGCATACAGAAAATTCGAAAGATTATTCTCAAGATCAAAGGTTAGGCGTCCGAGTATCTTGACCGACATTTACAATTCTTGCGTAAATTATTTTGAATTAAATTAGGTATGGTATATTAGGATGACGATACCGGAGCCCACAATATAAAATTATAACGTAGGTTGTATATTTATTTTTGAACAACCGGCATTATGAAGAGTTAATTAATAAGGCGAGGTGTTTCTGCAGGGGTTGAATCGGTTAACATAGAGGGAGGGAAAGACTTGGTGACAGTAAATGGCACAATGGAGGTGAAGGAATTGGTAGCGTATCTGAACGAGAAGCTGAAGCGGAACGTTGAGGTGGTCCCACCTAAGAAAGAGGGTGAAAAGAAAGAGGGTAAGAATGAAGAGAAGGAGAAGGAGAAAGAGAAGGAGAAAGGGAAGAAGAAAGAAGGTGGTGGTGGTATTAAGAAAGACGGTGGAGAGAAAGAAGAGGGTGCACCGAAGGTTGAGGTTAACAAAATGGAGCACTACGGGTACGCTTACCCACCTCCTCCTATGTACTGGTACGACGGATATGCACCAGGTCAAAGTAGTACTAGCGGTGGTGGTGGTGGTTACACGGTGGGGGTTCATTCAGGGTATGATGGTAATTACGGGAATTACCATGAGCAATACCATAACGGGTATGGGAACCAAGGGTACATGGTACAGCAACCACCCCCACCTCCGTTCTACTTGAACCCTTACCATCCTCCACCGCAGATGTTCAGTGATGAGAACCCCAACGCGTGTTTCGTGATGTGAGCCACTGTTTCTCAGTACTTTATGGCTATTTTGATGTATAGACTATAAAACTACGTGCAGGCTGTAAATAACAATTTTATATACAAATTCAAAATGAGGTTTATGCTATGTTTTGTATAATAGCTTTGCTTACATCATTATGATGAATAGTGATGTGGTGATGTGGTACGGCCGGCTGACTGGAGAATCCGGTTCAGATAATTTTGTTTAAAAATTTGAGTTCTAGATAGGCCGAGTAGTTCTTGTTTGTTCTGCTTTTTTTGTGTTTTATTTTATTACGCGAACTAATGTACAAAATCAATTCCAGCAGCTTTTGAAGTTATCGATGATGCATTTTAGATTTTGTCAAAGCTGGTATTTCTGGTAGTTTGGATGACTGTATGGTTTTGGTTCCATATGTTTGTGTCTAGGTGGAAATACGTCATTGTATATGTGTTGGAGGGAATCTTTATTTGTTGGATTGTTACCTAATTTTGCGGTTAGTTGTTAATTCTTTCAAATTGTGATAACAAAGTCTAAGATCGAATCTAATCGTGTGTCTCGTTCTTCTACTACATTTCTATCCTTTCGTCAATTAATGCGTTTTTGTCACTACTTTTTCATTAACTCGGTTAACAACGTTGCGAGTCACAATATCTGTGTTTTAGGTTCATTTCATCCCCTTTCGCAACTAATCTCATGGTAGTTTCTTTTGTACTTATGATGTCACGTTCTAGATGGTTAATTTCGCGGTCCACCATAATGTCATAGGTATTTGAAAGAGAGCTACATATATTTAATTTGGAAATTTCATTTCTTACTTTTATTTTTATAATAATTTAAAAATTTTAAATGTAAAAGTATTTCTGTGAACAAAATTTATTTTAGAGATAATGTACATAGATATCGTGCAACATGTTTCTAGAATTATTAAATGTTGAAAGATTAAATTACGGCAAGACTAAATCACGATTTGACTGTACTACACCCCTTTTTCCGGTGCAAGAAGAGAAATAAATGTATTAAAATAGAAAATAAATAATTTAAGAGAAAATATATAAGAAATTAAACCGAATATTTAGTTGTTTTGATAATATAGAAATAAAATATTCTTTAAATCATGTAATTAGATCAATTTAATAGAAATTATTTAGAGACAGATATATAAATAAAAATAGACAGAAAGATACTGTCACTATTAATTATTTTCCGCTCTACATTTATCTGTCCACTCTCCTCCGGGTTTTGGAAAATCTCTAATAAATAATTTTTTAAGATTTTAATAGTGCAATAACACTATTAAATAAAAAAGGAAGGACTTTAAGTAATTAAAGGAACAATTGAAATATAAATGTAAAAACCTTGAATAACTTGTACATGCTATTCAAATAGTTGAACTACGACACAACATCAACAATACATTAGTTTTTCTCATTTTTTGTCCCATAAATGAAAAAGTTATAGATAGTTTCTTACACGAAAAATATTACATTCAATCCATATTTGTTGAGTAAGAATAACAATTGATTCGTGATTTATGTGAAAACAATGTCCACCAAGCAATTTTCTTTTCTCTGCATCATCTATCTAACTCCTATCTTCATCATTATAACTTATTATTGGATTTTTCAAAATAATAACTCCTTATTGTTTCAAACAATATAACTCTTTCAATGTTTCGATGATCTTATCCAGCCAAAGCACACACTTTGACATTTTGTTACTTTAACCTTGTAAAGTAGCTACCACCAACCATCCACGTACTACGTTAGAAAGAATCATAGAGACTGTATCAACCGTTATTTCAAACCTAGACATATTTGAAGGACAAGATTAGGTTTTTGTCCATTTCTCTGATCACAGCATAGACATTCCCTTTGGAAAAAGTGGTGGTTAGTGTGAAAGTTCCAGGAAGGTGCATCTTGTCGCCACCACCACCATGCCACCATGGCGTTTCTCCCCAACCGTACACCACGTAAGCTTTCATCTCTCACTTCAACTTTCACGTTGTCGAATTAAAATAAATTAAATTACAATTCGCAACGTCCAATTCCACCGACGGTGACTCATGCCAACGAAGAACCAGTGAAACAGAAGCGTTCCTCCATTTTTTAGTGGTAAAATGATCTAAGAGATTAAGACTATAGCAGTTGATTAATTATGTTTATGACCATAATTAAGCCACATAGAGTCTCTGCTGGATACTATAAGAAATTAAAATTTTCTAATTATGCTGGATACCATAATTAACTTTTCTAAATCTTGTAATCAGTTTTTGTCAGTCCTAGATATGTTTCCAAACACACTATAAGAAATTAAATTTCAGAAGATAATGTAATTATTATTAGTCATAAAACTTATTTTCTTTAAGGAAAAAAGAAAAGAAAAAACGTAGTACAAGTACCTTTCTTATGTTATGCATACGTACTACATACGAATATTATAGCATATTCTTTTCAACGATATTATATTTTAACACCTCGTCGTGTGTTCTTGTCAATAATTTATCTTATCTACCTAATAACCTAATAAGAACCTTTCCTTTTCCGTTTTATATAACAATGTACGAGAACTGTAATAACATTATGTTTAGAGTATAAAATCTTTTGGACATATCCACATACATGCAAATTTCTTTTACACTGTTCATGATTTTTTGGATGATTGTTTTGTAATATTGCATCAGGATGGTGGATTAGGTGATGAAGACACATCATAGACATTCATTGTACAAAATACGACGCAAGGTTGTTCCTGAAATGGTGACACGTGGATTTGTACAACGTGTCTGGTTGTGAGGAAGAACTAGTTTAGAATAAGTGAAGACAACGTTAAAGAGGATTTTGGCAACAACGTTTTGGTGAAATACAAGATACGAAATGAGACGATGTTGTGGTGTTGTTGGGAAGTGAGAATGAAGAGGAAGGTGAGTCATGAGTGAGGTCCCAATTATGACTCACCCTTGATTGTGACACCAAGCACTGTGTCGGTTATGATCATGTTACTCGTTTCAAATGTTAACTATGCATACATCATGGATCATGTGTGTCATTGGAATGATTATTGCAATAATATTGGTAATGCAGATTTGGAATGTTCTGGATGAAGAGGTTAAGGAGTTTAGCTGCAGATTTGGAATGATTATCTTAATTTAGTTAAATTGAGTTAAGCCTGGCCATCATGGGCCTAGATTTGGATTTGGTGGGTCCATTCCAAGTCATCGACACGTGGCACTTGGAGTTTGAATCTGCACGCCATAGTGGGGTTTTGTTTTACTCTGTTACACGTCTCTTATCCATGTTCCTTGTGGTTTTCAAGAATTTCGCTATTGTATATACATTTTTTAAAAATGTGTTAAATTACGATGGTTGGTTGAAAATTTAATTTATTTTTTATATTTTTCTAAGGCAACACCTTTTTCCATAACAGCACAAAAGTCTGAATTCTTAAAATACACGTACATTCCATCTAACTTTGGTCGCAATTTGATGTTACACTAAAATTTGCCCAACGTGTGGGCACAACTTGGTTTTTGAGGTGAAAAAACAAAGTTTTGAGATGGATTATTTCAATTCTTGACTTTTAGAGGTTGATGAGAATACGAATTGAAATCCATAACTTTTTAATTTTCATTTCCCACTGTCTGAATTTTCAACTATTTTGACGAAGCAAGAATTGTATATTGGGTTGAATTGGGAACATAATGGGTAGTTTTAGAAATATGAGAAATATAATTAAATGCCTTTTAAATAGACTAAAAATAAAATAATCTCTGTATTAGTCAAATATAAATGCTGTTGAAGAGGCGCTTTTCATGCAATATTGTAATTAAATGCCTTTTAAATAGATTAAAACACATTATGCCTTTTTGAGTGCACATTATGGTATAATGGTAAAAGGTATTTCCTGATTCTGAATTTGACATTTTAAAAAACATTTCGGATTACAGCAAAAAAAAGTGTTATTCTAATAATAGTTTCGCCATTTTAGATATATTAAATAAAAGAAAAGAGCTAAATAACAAATAAATGGGTTAGGGGTATTTTCGAATAATATCAAACATATTACAGATTATGCATTATCTTTCAAAATAACCATTCGAAATAATCATAAAAAATATCCTGAAATGTGCATTCTAAAATTATGTAAAATAAACACCATTTACCTAATTTTAGAAACTATATTCCTAAAAGAAAATATATTTCAAAATGTGTTAACTGAATCCTAGACACTTTAAAAAAGAGAAGGGAATTTTGAAAATTTGAAAAATGTGAGGGTGCAGGAAATAAAGTATGGGTGGAGAAAGAAGAAGCCTTTATTTTTATATTAAGCTCTTTTTTATGCTATTTTACATTTGTAGTAATGGGCCAAAAAATGATTTTGTTGACTATTTGCACCAAGTCAGATTTGGACTTTGTTTACAAAAGCTTGTAGGGTTAGACTACTTTTAATAGATTGAATTAAATGAGTATTTTGTTTTTGTTCTAACTTGTAAGTAACGTCAAGCTTAAATTTGTCTTACATATTTTTTAAATTTCAATCACAATTTATATTTTTTGACCTAATCTCATTATGATCCCAAACAGGCTTAGTGACTCAGCCTGTATAAACTTTTTTCTGGAGTCTCATTCCTAAAAGTTAGAATATGATTTTTTTTTTATTCAAATTCGTTGTACAACTTTCTATTTAGATTAATCTCACGTCTTGTATTTTATATTTCACATTGTAATGAAATACATTTCATTACAGCAATGGCATATGGCCAATTTAGGTATGAGTATGGATAGGGTTGATTGGAGATCTAATCTTAAATATAACTTGAATTTAATATTTTAAATTTTACATTCAATTATTTATTTATTTTATCAGGTTAATTGAATTTCAAATTTTTATATTGTAGATTAATTTAGTCTGTTTTTTTGGAATTTGAATTTATATTAAATTAAACTTTTTAATAAAAGAATTGTTTTTGTTTTTAATAAATGGTATAAATTTAATAAATCTTTAACTTAAAAAAATATATGCATAATTTTAATAATTTAAAATTTTAAAAATATTAAAATATAAATTCAACCTCATTTTACTTAATTTTATTTTTCTAATATTATTTATTTATCATATACTCAATTTCACTTCACATCTCTTCAAATTTAGTAGGATTGTTTGTTATAGCCTATCTCATAACCTTACAAAAATTTATAAAAAAAAAATTAAATATGTTTTTGTCCAAGTGAATTTTGGAATTAGTCTATTTCGAAACTTTGAACTAATTTAGTCTTTTATCTTTCGAAATACGTGGATTTAGTCCTTTTAATCAAATTTTGTTAAATTTATTTAACATTTCAAGCACGTTTCATAATAATATTTGACTTAACAGTAAAGCAAAAATGTGTCAAACAGTATAAACAACTCAAGTACAATCCTAAAATGCGTATGAAATGTCAAATAAATCTAACAAAATTTGATTAAAATGACTAATTTTACGTATTTCGAAAAATAAAAGACTAAATTGGTCTAAAATTTTAAAATTTACTAATTTTAAAATTTACTAAAAATGCAACATCTTCATGGTTGTACTTTAAATTCAATATATTATCATGTCTACAAAAAGTAAAAAGCTGGAAAGATAAGGGTATTATTTTCCACCAGAAACTTGAAAGTGGAGGGTACGGAAGAAGTGAAGAAGATAGTTTTTTCATTTGCTTCAACTACCAAAATTTGCTCCAACTTCCAACCACTAGTACAGTAGGTTTGACATTCCCTGCAACTCTGCAATTGAATTCAACAAAATCAATAACATCTTCCCTAATCAAATATTATGCAACTAATCAATCATGTTGGTGGTGTTGGCAGACTCTCCCATTTCCATAATCATCACACTCCTTCTCTTCTTCTTCCTCTTAAGATTTGCTATCATTTTCCTCTTTCTGCTCCTGCTCTTCCTTCTCTGCACCCACCTTGTTCACCTCATCTTCCACTGATTCTCATTCAAAATGGTGAGTTTTCCACATATTAATTTATTACTTTGGTTCTTGCATAGAGCTACACTGCTTAGGGCACCTGTACGTACCCTATCGTACCACATACCATCAAAATACTTTTGCCCCCCTCATGTACGGCTACACTTGTACCTCAGATCGTGTTTCCCCAGCCATGTGCCCCGTCCACTTCTATTTATACACACCCTTACAATTTCCTCCTCCCTTACCTTTCTCGATGTGGGACTCTCAGATAACTTAATTCGTTAAATCTTCCTTTGCAATTATTATTTTTCCAGTTCTGTGTTCTAGTGGGGGTGGTGGTGGTAGGTTAAGGTTACTATCACGCAGGTGTTAGTTAAGACACAAAATTAATTACCACGCACGTTCCCATCTTCTTCTATGAAAGCTTATTTTTAATTGTCTCTCACTTTTGTCTCCTTGAATTTGGGGTAAAATTAACCCCAGGATCTAAGTTTTGAGTTTAATGCATACCATCTTCTGGTAGAGAAATCGGATTCCGTTTTTGGTGTCTATTATTTTAGAAACTGTTTCTGATCAGAGAGATGTTTTAACTTCAACACAACTAACTACAGGAATTTCTTGTACACGTTGATGTATACTTGAAACGCTATATATTCACAACATAATTTGATTAGAATTTTTCTTTTCTGCTGATTTAATTCTTCAAAGCTTTTACGCTGTTACTTGTTGGGTCCTCCTCCAGGTAAAATAAAAAAGAGGATTACTTTGTAATGTATCCAGATGCTACTACTTTGTCTGCATGTGTTTGTAACATTAACTTCTCCGAAGAATTTACTACACTGTGAAATTGTCCTTATGCAACTTGGTAGAACATACCTGTGATACATGTTCATGTTCTCCATATGCAAAGGATGATATCTCACATCACTGTTGCATAACAAGGTATATGTGAGTAAAAAAGATGAAATGGTGTTCATATAAAACGCACATTAACTTATAATACACTTTCCTAAAAGTGTCTTATCAATAGTTCAGTTTTTGACTTGGTCTTTGCATCCATGTATAAACCTGAAATGGATGAATTTTTCTGTTGACAGTTTTAAAGATGGTGCTACCTTCCTTCACGTGTGAAGTGAGAGGCCCCCTAAAGCCTTACTGAATGAAGGGAAGCTGAAATAGTATTGTACCTTAGTCTTCCTTGCGTATGTTTTTTTTTCTTCTTTGCGTGTAGTGAGTTGAAAGATGATGCATCTAAGGATGGGGGCTAACTTGGTATCCAAAAGGAGTGGAACAGTGACATTAATTAACCTCCAACGAAAGCTCACATGTCATTGTCCCCACCCCGATCGATGCAATTATGAACTCCAATTCCATTGTCACCTGACTCTTATCTTTTGGCCACACATGGCACTATATATATTCCTGCGTTGCATGTAAGAACTTCCAAAAAAACTTGTTTTGGTTATTACTATTTGTTCCTCTCTGGGCATGGGTAAAACATGGAGAAGCTGTTCTTGGGGAGTGTGGATGGGAGGGCTTGGAGTAGTGGTGCCTGTGATGAGGAAACTACAAAACTCTTTCTCACGTTCAAAAGGGGTGAAGCAGGGCCATTTTGTGGTGGTTGCAACTCAAGGGTGGAAGCCTGAGAGATTCTTCATTGAATTGGGGTATTTGGATCACCCTGACTTTGTCATGTTGTTAAAGCAAGCTGAAGAAGAGTTCGGGTTCTCTCAGGTGGGAGCACTTGCAATCCCTTGTCAACCTGATGAACTCAAGAGAATCATTGGAAGGGAAAAGAATAGGAACAAGGGGATTCCAGTTGCATGAAATGAGACTTCCCTTGTTGTAATTTTTCTGTTCCTGTTCTACTTACTTTCTTTGTAATAATGTTGTCGCCATATATATATATATATATATGAAATGCAGTGTGAAGTTTGCTAAATGAAAACCTCATGCACACACTCAAACAAATATTACCTGTGTTTAAAGTAACTTTTATTCAAAAACAACTAATAATACTTGGATTACACTTTTGTTTTTATCTTCTGTTTCTCGTCAATTTCTTTTCTGTTCTTAAAATTCTGTACAGAAAGACAGTGCAAAACATTCCTCAAATTTTTATTTGTCAGTTTAACTATTACCATCTGGTTCTCTTATTAGTGTTGTCTCGTTGGGAACGGACATTTTGTTTATTTTCAATAAAGCAAAACATTTTGACCATGGATACCTACTGAATTACATGAATATTTCACAAACGAGTTCTTATATGATATATACAAGGAAGGACATTAATCTTGGAAATAAATAATAACGTAAGCAGATTAGCATGGATATTGCCCCGTAAGTGAATCGTTGTGACATTTTTAAATCTAGCCTTAGCTTTGACTAACTTATATAGTTATGATTATTTTTATGACTTCTTTCAGAATACAGATTAAACTAATATGATTTCTTTAAACACTACAAACAGCAATAGCTTATGAGAGCTTCCAAATTGCTTGTATTTCCTCTCTTTTTTATAAGACTGGTTGCAAATTTTTTGAATACTTAAGACCTTGTCAGTATATATATAGTTGCGAAGTTACAGACACCAATTTTTTCCATGTACGTACTGCTATGAGCAGAAGAAAGAAAAATTGATGACTGGGATGAAGATGGTCTTGGATATACAATATGGAATGAAGGTTTCTGATATATACAAACTCATCTGTTCCTTTTGTCTCTAGAAATCTTTTTCTTCCTACAAAATAGTATTATTTTTGTCCATTTTGTTTAGTATTGCATATCCTAAGTGAACATACACATGTTGTGAAATGAGAAGGCTTCGGAACCTTTCTTTCTTAATAAAGGGATAAGACAAGGATCCTTTTCCCCTATCTCTGTCTTCTATTTGAAAAGATTCACACATGATTCACACATCTTATTATAAATCTTGTTACCTCCAAAAAATGTTGGAAACCTATTCAACTCTTGTATATTATCTCTCACTATGCTTTGTCGGTGACTTAATTTTGTTTGTTGAAGCGTCCAAAGCTCAGGTACGTGTTATTAAACAAACATCGAACACATTTGTGAGAGTTCTTGATTCAAAATCATCGCTGATAAAATAAAGATTTACTTTTTCAGAAGTATGGACTGAGAAATTAGAGATATCATTACCAATGTGTTTCTTCAAATTTCGTCTAACATTGACTACCGATGTAAAACGGATTTGAAAAAATACTGATACATCCATTTATATATTTATGAATTGATTTTATCTTTAATGAGTATGAGACTTTCAACATATCTCGTCGTACCAATGTATATACATTTTGTAAGTAAAACTTGATATTAATAAATTGTTGGACAATGGATAACATAATAAATTTAAAAAATAACATATATCGTTAGAATAAACTCAGCTTCATAACTTTAAAACTATATTAAGAAATTGATTTTAAACAAGCGAAAGACTTAAAAAATAGTAACTTGTTTCTATGGCTAGCAGAGCAGTCTGCAGGATTCAAACTACTGTTATTCCACCTCTGTATTGACCAGAAGTGTTAATCCTTTGTTTGGAAAGACAAAGGTGGAGCTAGAAAAGTGCATGTGATCTCTTCGAAGGAGATATGTGAACGGTGAATGTAAAGATTCTACATGTTTGAGTCAAAGAGTATATAGCTTTACGGAAAAAAGGCCATTTTTATGAAGTTAGAGTGAAAATTAGTGACTGAAAAGTTATGCGGGTGTGAGGTGGCCCAAAGTTTGAAAAAATTGTTGTCGATCAAGTTTTTGTAAGAGTATTCGTGAAACTTGGAAAGATGCTTCAGTGGCGCACTTCTTGAGTCAATAGTTCAGAAATGTAACAACATTTTATGAGGACTATGAGTAACAATGTTCATTAAATATTAATATTAACTTTAGAAAGTTGGACTTTGAAATTTACTTGAAACCTATGTTAATTACAGCAGCTTACCAAAGGCACGTTGAGCAGCAGTGCAACACATGCATGGAGCCCCACCCTGCATACATTAACACCAAAACGGAGCATCCACATTTTCTTTTCTTCCATTCTTGTTCAATATTATTTCATTATGTGTTCAATTCTTTAATTCGTTATAGTGTTGAAGATATCTGAGATTTGTATAAAATATACCCAAGTATGACGTATTGAAAAGACTGTTATGCTCCATAAATCAATGTGATAATAATAAATAAAGAATTACGTATTTACAAATGAACATATAATGGAGACAAAAACCTGATTTTGGTTATGGTTCTGGATTGAGTGTGACCTAATGATCAATTTTGTAGTGCTTTTTAACTGCTACCTTTTTTAGTAAAAATATCAATGCGATTTAAGTTTATTTTCATAAATTATTTTTAACATGTAATTTTGATAGTTTTTTAAATAATCAGAAATGTTATTAGTGACAAGTTTTAATCGATAAAATTTATAATTTTAACCTTCAGATAATGTTAATCTTTTTTAATTTATGTTAGGAAAATAAGTTTTTGGTGAATGTTAATTTTTAAATATAATGGTATGTATTGAAATATAAAATATAAATAAATAAATAAAATATATATGTCTAATATAAATATAAAAGAATAGAATTAGAAATTAATTATGAATTAGTGAGAATAAAATTATGATCAATCGACTATGAATTAACAAAAACATAATCGACAAATTAATTATTGATTAATAAAAATATAATTATGACAAATTAGTTACAGATAAACAATAATAAAATTGTAATAAATTAGTTATGAATTAATAAAAATAAAATTATGATAAATTAGTTACATATCAATAGTGTTATGACGAATTAATTACAAACTCATCTCACTAAAATCGCAAATAAAATCAAATTAGTTAGAAATTATAATACTTTATTACTTCAACTAACGAAGGACAAGCAATAAATTAACTACATGAATAACGGAATTATATCTCTCTAATTAGTTATTTAGATTTAGTTATGAAATATTCTGTAAAAATTTGATAGTTAATTTATGTAAAATTTATCGACGGTTAACTACAGAATAGCTAAAAAAATTTTGTAACTAATATGCAACTTTTTTATATTTTTTATAATGTAACTCTTTTTTCTCTATTTAATATCTATTACATTGATCAGAATGTATGTATCGATTTCATTAGAGTAATATTTTTTAAAATCACTCCTAAATTCCGATTTAAGGAGATGAAACACACAAAAGAAGAATTCAATCTTTGTGTTTTGAATGTATGAAACCTAGTTTCTCTTACTGCATCATCAAGTTCAATCATGCAGACACTGGTGTAGCCCATGTGAATGAGATGAAATACATAAAAGTTGAATTTAGAATTGTGATTGAAGAAACGAAACCTAGTTTGTCTTATTGCATCACAACTTCAATCATGCAGACTCTGCTCTAACCCATGTGAATATACGAAGTTGATCATGCAAGCTTTTAAGTTTTTCTTCGTGTCAGTGCAGATTCCAGTCTCTATCCCCAGGGTATGGAGCAGGGAAGAACATGGGAACAGTTACAGGTGATTTTGACCTAAAACCAAAACTACTATACCTTCCAATTAAAGAATGAAACAACCGACATTGTGTTTTTTCATTGAAGAATAATATTTTGATTACTAAATTTTGACAACTTTATCTTATGATATGATGTGTCATCTTTTAAATAGTTTTGAAATATTAAAAATGAAAAAATTAAAAAATAAAAAATCACTTAAAAGATGACACTTAAATAAAAAAAAGTTGTTAAAATATAGTAGTCAAAAAATCATTTTCCTTTTCTATTACATAAGAACCCTCTACAAGGGAACACACAGTTCATGATTGTGTTTTTTACATGTAAAAACTAGACCGTATCATAGTTTTAATCAATAATAATTAACAATGTTAACAAAACACAATCATAGATTCTAACAGGGTGATCTTATAATGGGTGTGTGATTGATACTACTTTATAAGTGATAAGGACATCGTAGTTCAATTCATAATGGCTTATCAGTGTGTCAAAGAATTGATTTAAAATGTTACTATCATACAATCATTTAATGTAATTACATTTGAAGTGAGTATCTTGACTAAGTTTTTTTTATAATTTCAACACTCAAAATTTCATGTTAATATAGGAAAAGAAAATGCCTCCCAAAAAAAGGTTATCCTAAATTTATAAATAGGCATTCTTTTTTTACTTTTCACAATTCAATTTAATTAAACTTCCTCTCCTTATAAGAAGGCATATACACATGCATGCATGTTAACATGATATTACATTAATTAATTTTATCCATTTTTAATTTAAAATTAAATTATGTCTCTTATTTTTATATTTTATTTTATCTCAGATACTTTAAAACTTTAAGATACTTCTGAATGTGTTTGGATCTTGAGATGGTGAATTAAAATAAAGACTATAGTTTTGAGAGGAAGACATCCAACCACTACGTTGAAAACCACCAAAAGAGATAAGATATAAATAAATAAAAAAATGAAGAATGATGTTTTCTTGTTTTTCAAATATATGTTTATTAAAATATTAAAAAAAGTTAACGTAAGAAGATAAACGAAAAAAAAAAAAAACTAGAATTTGGACATGTGTTACACATGTAGGTGAATTGAGAATAAAATATTTTTTATATGTATAAAATATTTACAACTTTGACAATTTCTTATATTTCTAAAAAGGTATTTCACATTATCTATTATTTTTACAATAAAATAAAACACTTAATTTTCAAACCAAGAAGTTTCTTCATTAACAAAGTTCAAATATAACACCTTGTTTAAGAGAGACAAAATAAAGTACTACTAAAATCAATTGATAGTAAAAGGCATAAATGAAGATGAAAACACTTATTTTATTATATTATAGGGTTAAATATGTTTTTGGTCCGTCAAGTTTCAGTGAAATTTGGAATTAGTCCCTCTTTAAAACTTTATACTAATTTAGTTCTTCATCTTAAAAAATGGGTGAATTTAGTTCTTTTAACCAAATTTTGTTAAGTTTATCTGACGTTTCAAGTGCATTTTATGATAGTATTTGAATTGTTTATACTGTTTGATATATTTTGGCTTCAATGTTAACTCAAATATTATCATAAAATGCGTTTAAAATGTTAAATAAACTTAACAAAAATTGGTAGAAAGAACTAAATCTACGTATTTCTAAAGATGAAGGACTAAATTGGTATAAAGTTTTGAATAAGGACTAATTCCAAAATTCACTGAAACTTAAGGATAAAAACATATTTAATCCTATATTATATTATTGTACACAATAATATATATATATATATATATATATATATTAGATATGAGTTTATTGATTAGCAGTCTTTTTTTGATATAACTATGAAATTAAATGTCATGAAGTCATTCTTGGACGAGAATTTTCATAACCGAATTAAATTACACATTAAAAATAAGAAAATTAATTTCAAAAACACAAACTATTGAAAGAAATTACATGTATAGAGATATTCTATCATGGTGCAAGCTTTTCTCAAAATCTAAAACTTAATCTCAGCCTCCAATCAAGAAATTGAAAGAAAACGCCGCAAAAGCTGATGAATAAAATGGCGTCGACCATATGTTGGAACAAATTTATTTACAAACACTTCTATAAATAAAAAATCAATTTCTCCATTTTAGTTAATATATGAGCTAAAAATCTGATTTTGTATTAATTAATGAAAAATGATTTATAAATTTAATCTTTCTTTATAAAAATTGATTTCATTTTTTTGGAATTGGTTATCAAAATATTTTTGCAAAAGATGTTTGTAATATGATTAAATAGAGTTTAAGCAATAAAACAGATTATTTGCCCATCGCTATTGGGCTCTGAGATCAATAGACCAACCATGAGCCCTCTTTTTTTTTTTTTCTTTTTTTTTTGTCGTTTAAAACCTCTCATCCCCTTTTTTTTTAATGTCTTCATCTTTGTTTTACGTTTTCATTTTCATTTAATATTCACATTAATAAAAACAAATAAAATTGGTAATATGTATGAATAAAAAGAGGGTATTAATAATAAATTAAATATTTGTAAATAATAATTTTAAAATTAAATCATATTTAATTATATTATTTCTTTTGTCTTCTTATTTATTAGACAGAACTATATATAGAAGAAAAAAACTTAAAGAGTATTGAGATAGGATGCTAATTTAATTTAATTAAAAGTATAGTAGTATTAAAAAATTGAGATTGATAGGAGGCACATGTCCCCATATGGTTGAAAATGTGGTTCAAGTATGTATATATAATAACATTAAAAATGGATTTTTTTATAGAATGTTGAAAGAAATGTTTCATTACTTGCAATACACACCAAAGTAGTTGAAACCCTAACCCAGTATCTTACTTCATCCCAAAAAATTCTTAGTATGTGTCAGTCAAAGAGATCAAATAAGCACATGCACAAAAAAGAGTTCAAACTATTTAGCTTTCTTACCTAACAAAATAATTATAAATTCAATTTTTTAATCAGAATATACATACAATTTTCGTTTCGATTGTGCTCAAAAATAATTTTTTTCTTAAATGTTTGTTTTTTTTTTTCTCATTTCTTTTTTGCTATCCTAACTTAATTTGTTTTCTTTCATTTTTCTTAAGTGCTTGAATTCAGTGGTCCAGAAATAAAGCTCATACCATAGTCTAGTACACTAGTTATTTAAGTCGCAGTTATTTATTTATTTTTTTTTAAAGTCACGTTCACTTTCAAATAAGACTTTTTGAATTCTTTTCACTTTTCAATCTTGGTTATCTATAATAATATCTAAGCATTTTTTGAAACTGCTACTTTTTTGGGAAGGAAAATGCTACTTAATTATCATGAAAATCATGACGAAAAAGTACTTCATGAATTATTATTTTTTATTTTAAATTTTTAGTTATATAATTTGTTAACGAATTAATTAATAAATATTTAATTTTATAAAATTTAACAGTTAATCACGATATTAAATAAATTTTAACCTTGATAATTATTAATGTTGTTAATTTTAACCTTGATAATTATTAATGTTGTTTTATTTTATTTAAAGGACAAATTATCTATAAAATATTATAATTTCTTTGATGGAAAAAAAATAAAAATTAATTAAATAATTTTAAAGTAGTTATATTGTATAATCAAAATAATTAAATAATCAAATTTAATATAATCAAATTTAGTATTTCTCTATTATTAATACTGTTTGGTGGAAATCTATATATAACTTTTTTATTCATTCTTCAATTTAACTTTCTATTTTATTTTTGATTACGTAATAAAATTATTTAATGATTTTTATATTATTTAATATTATATTGTGTTAATCATTTTTATTAATATTTATAATTTTTATAATTTTTAATAAAACTTTATTTAACTACATTACAATTACAACTATGTTAAAATTATTTTATTATTTATTTATTTTAACTTTTATTTTTAGCATCAATTAAATTATCAATTATAGTTGTATAATATTTGTGGATGTTTTTGTTTTTTAAAATAAAATAAAATTACATCAATAATTATTGTGGTCAAAACTTATTTAATGTCACACTTAATTATAAATTTTATTATTATTAATTACCTCTTAACTAGTATCCTAACGAAAAACCTCCAACTTAATTTCAATCAAATTCATTGGAAGTAAGGGACTGTTCCAATTAGTTCTACTCAATTCCTTCATCATTCGTGTGAGAGATAGAAAAAGGCAAAGAAATGACAAAGAAAGATAGTATAATAGATTAGAAAAATTGTGTTATCCAGATTAATGGGAACAAGAAGAAATGATAATTTTCTATCTACTTAATGGAAAGAGTGAGTAAAAGGAAAAAAATAATTTATGTGAATATTTTTATACTAATAAAAAAAATAGTTTTCATTGTTATTTAATGATCAATAAATTATTTAATGTTTGTAATAAATATTATAAAATTTATTTAGCTTCTTGACATTTACATTATAACTCAGTATTATGTTAATCTATTGGATTAAAAAATTTTGACATTTAAACCATCCTCTTAATTTCATTAATTTTAATTAAACTTGGTTAAAACTTAAGGTAATTGAACACATATTTAACATTTACTAATTGTAATTATTAAAGATAAAATTAAGGTTAATATATGTTGAGTCTTTCCAGGATTACTGGAGAGATATAACACAAATGAAACATGAGTCAAACCCACATATAACATTTTGACATCACTTTTAACCAAAAACCTTAAAACAACATTCTTATATGGTACTGAATTTTTTCATTTCTACTCAATATGCGACTTAGACTCACACTTAAACTCATAATACTATGCAATAAAAACTTTTTATCCTATTTTTTGTTTTATAAATTTAAAACTCTTAATTTTTCTTTGTGTATTAACAACAATTATTTCTTATTTTAATAAACACAACTGATAATTATCAAAGATTAAACACATATTCAATTACATTAACTATTAATGGAGTTTAAGATGTTAATATTTTCTAATTATATTAAAAATGAAATACGTCAATATTTGTTATACTCAATTGATTATTCATCTCTTAAAAAAATAAATTTTTACAATGATAAAAAAATAAAAAAGGAAAATAGTAGATAGCAATTCGTTCTATAAATCTATATTACCATTGGTGTAATCGATTTTAACTATTCCATCATGTTGTCCAAATTCCACTCTATATCCATTCAACGTGCTTTATTCAACCAAAAACAAATAAATGAAGAAATATTCCTTTCCAAATATTATAACATGCTAAGTAAATGTTAAGGATTGAGTTTGAATTGAACAGTCTCATTCTAAATGATTGGTACAATTAAGAAAATGGACGCATTTAAGACAACAGTAGCAATTATTTTAAGTATATATATATATATATATATATATATATATATATATATATATATATATATATATAACTGTACCAATGGTTTACTATATAATTAATAAGTTTTTTTAAAGTTGACATGCTCAGAACACAATGGAGAAGTGCTCGTAATTTATTTCTAATATTACTGACAGAATTATGGGCAGAGAGAGGGAAAAAAGAAAAGAAAGGAAAGGGTGTTATTGATGTATGAACACACAGGTTGAAAAATCTCATCGCGCCGACATCTAGAGGACGTACGAAGAACACCGTCATGAAAACCTTGATTTGTTGTGTGGCCACGATGTTTCTGTAGCAAACGTAATCCATGACTTTTGAACTTGACATTACTTTAATTCCACCCGACCAACACCAAATTTGCCTTCACACTTTCGTTGAGTACGTTTGTTAGTAGTTACATATTAAAAAAAAATTATATAATATGATAGTCATAAAGACAGCAAATTAGTCCGAAAAGGATAAAGTACTTTGGTTCTCAATTATGGTACAGCACATTAGGCCTAAACAAATTTGGGGCTAAGAAGAAAAGCCCCGCGTATAAAATTAGAGAACAAACCGACGCGTCAAACTTGCATTAAATGGTACGTACCTAGCTGCAGCACGCGGAAAATTAGACATGGCTCCACATGCAACCAGAGAAACTTCCTGTGTCTTTCATATGCTCTAATATTCCGATTACATTATTTATGCTTTATAAAATCCACACACACACACATATATATATGCTACGGACACTGGCACTGAAAGATCCAAAAGCTGGTTTGTTTCAACACTAACTGAATCTAGCAGCTAGCACACAGTACTATCGTCGTTGTCAATAAGCAAGAACATTGTAGAGTGATGGAGGTTGGAAAGAAGAAGATGCTCAAGTCTTTGATCTCAAAGGTCATAAAGGGTCTTCCGTTATTCTTGGCACCCAATGGAGCGCGTACGAGAAGGGTTTGCTATGTGAGTGACATTGACGAGGAAAACGAAAACGCGACATGGGTGCCGGAAGATGTTAAGGAAGGACATTTTGCTGTTATTGCAATGCATGGTGAAGAGACCAAAAGGTTCGTTGTTGAGTTGGATTATTTAACTGATCCTGCTTTCTTGAAGCTTCTGGAGCAAGCTCGTGAAGAGTATGGGTTTCGACAGAAGGGTGCACTTGCAGTTCCTTGCAGCCCTGAAGAACTTCAGAAGATTATAGAGAATAAACGACTCAATTAACAAACACTCTGTCAATATGTGTTGAGCTGTTACACAGATCTATTCACACATTTGGCAAAGGTTTGACATCTAATTATAAAATGGATGGCTTTACCTTTTGCCATTGCGAATACTCTTTTTTTCTTTTTTTCAATGTAGCTTGAACATATGACATTGTTTGTGTGATGATTTTATTCCACAAATATTACAGAAAGGAAAATATATACGATATAGTTGGTCATGTTTTAGTTTTGATCAGATATACTCGAATTTGTTGCATATATTATGGAAAATGAGTTATAACATGAGAATGCTGAAGCTCATTCAATGCATAGTGCATTATTCATGTTACAGTGATGAAGTAGCTGTCTGGTATACATATATGGCTCTCATCACTCTTACATGGTAAATCAGAAACATAATATCCAGAATGCAAGTGCAGGTATATTTTACATATATAGGATAATGCTACTCATTAAATTTATTTCTTAATTACCAGATAAAAAAAAAATCATATTTCATTAACATTGTGATGACGTAATTACAAAGTTTTACGTAACCCAGACATGTGCGCATCTCCCGAAATATTATTATTATAGGAGAAGGAAAATGAGTGGTGGATGGTTTGACGTAGACAGTTACGAAAAAAGATGGTGATTATTATTATAATCAGTGAGTGTGTATTAATTAGAAATTTGAAATAGGTTCTGTAAATAGGCATAGGAAAAATATAAGTGAAAGGGGAAAAAGAAAATTGAGTGGCACATGACGAATGGTTTCCTTTTACGCGTGAAAAGCCAAACTATGAGATTCCACTTTTTCTCCCTCTGTTTCCCGTACGTACCCTTCCGTTCCATCCATTTAGTTTAAGCTACAGTGTCGTGATTTTTGTTTCGTACACATGAAAGTTCAAAGAATTTTCGAAATTTTAAATGCTGGGAAAATTGTGATAAACAAATTTGAAGGACACCGGCGGAGAATGATTGGGAAATAGTTATGAATCATTGCGAAGTCAATTCATCACACAATTTACTCAAACACATATTTTTATATTTTATCTTTCAGGCCGAGTCTGTTTACAAGGAGGGATTTGAGTAAAGGAATTTGAGAAAAAAGAGTTATAAAAGTGGAATTGTTTGGATCACAGGAAAGATAATAAGAAATTAAATGAATTGTTTGGATAAAAAAAATGATAGTAAGGAATTAAATATGGCAAAATAGTAAATGGTGTGATAAATTTAATAAATTAAAAAAATATTTTAATTATTAAAATTAGAGAATTACTATTTTATCCATAATCATAAAAGTAAGTTAAAATAAAATATAATAAATGTAAGTTATGTTAAAATGAAATGTGAATTATTATTTAAATTAAAAAAGTTTAATATGATAAAATTATATTTAAATAAAATAGGATTGATAGAAATTAAGTTTAAATAAATTGTAGGTGAATAATTAGTTTAAAAAATATTATTATGGAATGTGGGTTAGTATTTAATATAAGAAATTAAAATTGAAAAATTTATATAAAATTAAAATGAATTTTGAATAAATTAAGTTGAAATAAAATATTGATAAATTAAGTAATAAAATATTGATTGTTTAAAGTTAATATAAATTAAAATTGAGTAATTTTATAAGAAAAATATATATATATATATATATATATATATATATATATATATTTAAAAATATACAATGCAACATAAAAGTTTATTTTTGTACTTTAAGATAGACTGACTTTCTTATTTTCATCAGTCATGCAAGAAGAGGTCAATCTATCAAATCTATTTGTGAAATTTACTGTAAATCCCTTTAATCCTATACACTAAATTACTCTAAACAAACACAACATAAATGATAAAAAGTTACAATGAAATATTTTATATAAGAAAAGAGAAAAAAAAGAGAGATTATTGTAAACATAGTCCGTACGATGTCCCGCGTGAAGAGAAAACGACTAAACAAATGAAAATTTTGCATTAAATGACGTGTTTCAGTGCCAACAGGCAAAGACTCCTCCACACCGTCTCTCAACAAATTCATGTTTCTTTTTCTCTTTTTCTCAATCTCATTATTTTGTTTTTTTTATAAAAATCCACATTATCATCTTGTTTTCATCACAATTTCCACATTAAAATCGTGAAATTTCAAAGTTATGTGTCAAGCTAGCCAACCATATCTCTTTTCCCATCTTATCAAGACCAAAATAAATATTCTTCATCAACACCCTAAATTTGTCTTAATCATATTTAATTATTTTTAAATAAAAAAGTTTAATAATTAAACAGTTAGATTACGCACTTAGATGTAGAAGAATTTAAACAAAAGAAATGTAGAAGAGGTTGTGGTTCAAATCTTCTTACAGCTACTAACAATTAAATACAGATAAAAAAAAAATTACGCACCGGATTATATTAGTCCAAGATAAAATTCTTGCTAATGTGGATTTGAGATGTTGATCAGAGCTGGCCCAATCACTAATCAGACCAAACTACCTCATCACAAGTCCAATTCCATTCTCATATATTCATTAGATTGATGCAATAATTTTTATAATTTAAATAAAAATAGTTAAATTATTTCAAGTTGATTTAACTAATTGTTTCATTCATATTATTTATAATAATTTTATTTTTTGGATTTTTTAATCCCAAGCAGCCTGATAATATGGTCAATTATTTTTCCAAGTTTAATATTAGTAGTTTTTATATTTTGATACTCACAGCTCATGAAGCATCACATGGAGTTGTTTTCCCTTTGTTCTGAGCTCGACAATGGGGATGTTGACCATACGCCATGCTCTCATATATTCAATTCTCTCATTTTTTTATTTATATTAAATTTATGTAATTTCCATTTGCGTGTGGAAACCCTATGGCTCATCAAGTGCTTCCGGCATTAGATTATAGTATTCTAAAATGAGACTAGAAAAAGAGACCAACTCTTTAAATAATTAATCATTGGAAGCTCAATATGGAAAGAACTTTTCAACAATGCTTAAACTAATACACCAACAAGAAGACAAAGAATAACAACACGTTTTTTAATAACGGAAAGTGTTGTCATTTAGAGAGAAGGGAGGATCTATAATACCATTGCAACCAAAAGTATCGTCCGGGAAAAATCTTTCTCAACTCTACTATATGTATTCCAGATGAATCTCGACTAATACAATATTTGAAGCATGTCTAACATGATTTCTTAGATTATATAAATGATTGATTCCTCTTGTTGAAAAAATAAAATTAATTTGGTTAAATTTAGAAAGGAAGGTAAGAAAAGTTGTGGTTTAACTCTTCTCACTAATAAAAACTAACAAGAAAATTATTCCCTATCACAGTCAAAATAATCTCAAGAGAATAAGATTGAGCAAGAAATTCAGGAAAGTTGAAAGGTCTTGGTTGTGTTTATAACAAGAAAGGTGATATAATTGTAAGTCTTTAAAAGAAATAGAATAACTCTTGAAAATTCCGTGTATTAATATTTGGCAATTCCTACGTTATATTTATATTTAACAATGCTTTTTGATTAAGATATTACTATAAATTGGTTGTGAACTAATTGTAATGTTAAAGGAAGTTGCCAAATATAATTTTCTTTCTAACAATTATTGTCTTTACATTCAAGTTTTAGTAAATAAGTTTTCTAGTTATCTACCACTATAAAAATATAAAGAAAATCCATAATCAAAATCATTCATTTAATTTTATCCAAGGTTAATGATTCATTCGTTCTTTCTCAAAATTTAATGAACTTCTTATTAATAAAGATTAATCCAACCAATTTTTTTACTATTAAATATTAAATTTACCTTTTTGAAAATTTTAAAAAATATTTTTTTATTTTTTTCCTACAAAATTTATTTTTGAAAACATCTCTAAAAGTATCATTAAAAATATCGTGTATATTTTTTTAAAATAGTATTTTTATGGATGGATTGTATATTCAATCATCAATAAAATTATTAAAACATGAATTAGATTGGATTTTCAATTATATCTTTAACAAATCAAAATAATTTAAATAAATATTAGGCTATTACTTCTTGCACCATATCCCTACACCCTATCATTTCGGAATTTATTTTCCATAACATATTAAAACAAATTTATAAATTTTGTTCAAGTAGACAATTACCTCACTTCTATTAAGTAAATAATTTTCTAGAAGTTTTTTATGGGTGCACCAAGAAATTTGATAGGGTGGAGGAAGTCCTTGTCTAGATATTTTGATCCGATCCATTACGATCTAACAAAAATTGAACTGATCCATTTATTTGACGCTCCTAATTTGAACACGGGTGTTGATTCCTGCACCCATACAAATTTTTTCATCACCACGTCAAAACAGTTATCAGAAACTTTTTAACAGGAAAGCTGATTGCTATCCGTAAAAACAAAACCGGAACTATTTTTGTATTCCAGAAAATTAATTCCGGAAGTGTTTGGGTGCTGGAAGAAAAATGATATTGTGCTGCACTAGCTCGAGGGACGGTTGAAAGAGAACCTTTTCTCTTCAGAAACTTCTGTTTAAGTTCATGGTTGTTTGGAAGTGAAAGTGAAAAATCAGTAACTTAACAGTTTTATGCAAATGGTATTTTTCCTAACCAGGCTGAAATATGCGAATCGCATATGTAAAAATATAACTTCATCCTTGAATTCAAGACTTCTATCGTTAACATCCATTGATTCACAAATCATAATTTACATCCTTGCAACACCAGCTTTGAATTTGAACACCCCATTTTATATTGGGCAAAATTATTGGTAATCATCACACACTCAAGGACTCATTCCTCTAAATGATTGAGATAACTTGCTGTCCTTTTCGACAGACAAAGCATATAACTCCACTAAAATGTTTACTGATGCTTCATTTAGCAAATAATTTTTTAGGACATGGTTGAAAGTGCAAGCTAACTCTTTATAAGTATGATTCAAATAATAACATCCTGTCTAAATTACTATGTCAAGTGGTCAGTAAAGGAAGTACAAGATACAGAAGAAAACTGCCAGACTCATGCATCAAACAACGGACACTCAAATGCGAATCCCAAATTTTTAATTTTCTAGAGTAAATTTTTTCCTCCTCGTGTGAGGGATAGCAGTCCTCATTGTCTCAGCTTCGCATCCAGTTCCACAGGAAAGACCTTACCTCGGTGATTGAAGATCATGAAGTCTAGGTTGGCAGGTAAAGAGACAATCCTGCATAGAGAAAATCAGCTTATGGGGATCCACGTAATTCCATACTATGTAATATTTGTCACTAGTGCCAGAATATAGGACTACTATATGAAGGCATATCCCTCAACCAAGCAAACAACACAACCAAAGAAATGACAATGGTTTTCAAGAAAAACTTTTCAGATAAGTGCCTTTAGATAAATAGCTAAATACCCAGGTGACAATATGATCAAGAATTTTGAAGTAAGGCCCGTCCAATTTATAATTGTAAATGAAATAAGGGGGTCCATACAGATCCAAAGCAGTAGGTTTATTCAGGATTCCATCAAAAAAACTTCTATTCTATATGAAATAATCAGATTTTTTTAGATAAAGTGTCGGAACCTATGGACAAATATAAAATCAAACAAGTTATTAAGCTAATAAAAAGAACTAGAAACTAAGTCAATGTCTTACCAAATATAATCTACGTGCATAAAATTTCCCTTTTTCTTTCTCATTTTTTATTAATGATGTGGATAGTGAGTATATTAGTCAAATCAAACCCAGCCACCCATAATCTACCAACAGAGTATGAATTCAGAACTTGACAAGAGTAACTTAAGTGAC